>ERZ1023652.253-NODE-253-length-11497-cov-3.758663_pt1 | contig 11497 bp, 4 predicted proteins | sample MGYA00520879_ERZ1023652 | MGnify/ENA primary metagenome ERZ1023652 (study PRJEB33180, sample SAMEA4044469) | wastewater metagenome | place: Denmark | collected 2016-04-02 | study: EMG produced TPA metagenomics assembly of the PRJEB13832 data set (Local surveillance...
ACAGGATTACTAGCTTCATTAACGCAAGAATAATCATTCGTTGACGCTTGATAATATCAACTAAATAGGTTAATAATAGAGGTAGCAACTTGTCATCTTCCTTTCTTTTGGGGAAATAGTGCGGTGTCGTTATCATCACTATTAACCAAAAATTGGGGGGTGGCAAGTTGTTTTTGTCGTTAACCCCGTTAAATCAACGAAAAAATACAAAATTGAACGTCTGGCAGAGCTAAACTTTGACAGTACGAAATGAACATGAGGAGGAATGATATGAAAAGATTGATTGGGTTCAGCATAATTGGGGTGGGGCTGGCGTTAGTCAGCCTGTCTCTTTACGAGTTGTACGAGACTAAGACCAGTACGGAAAAGGCCTTGGCCATTGCCAAAACGGTCATCGCATCTCAACCAGAAGTGCAAAAAGATAGTGAGGGCCAGCCAATCGCGCAAGACTACCAACCGATTGCGCAAGATTACCAACAAGACGATGTCATCGGAATTTTGACCATACCGAAACTCGATGAAACCTACCCTATTATTGAAGGAACGGAAGAAGAAATGCTCGCAAAGGGAGTCGGCCATTATCCTACAACGGCCCTACCCGGTGAAAAGGAACAGATTCTTTTATCCGGCCATCGTGGAACGGTTTTCCAACGCTTGGGAGAACTGATCGCTGGGGACCGTTTCATCATCGATATGGGATACGGCAAGTTCGAATATGAAATGCGGGAGTCGCAGATTGTTGCAGCGGATGATACGACTGTCATCAAGCCGCGCGGGGAAGAGGTGCTGACACTCTCGACCTGTTATCCTTTCAGCTACATCGGATCAGCCCCGGACCGCTACATCATTTATGCGTATCCAGTGACCGCGAATGCTACAGAATAAATCTGAAATTTGTGGAAATATCCCAATCTGAAATATTATTTTCAGATTGGGATATTTTATATATGTAAATGTTGTTTACTACAGATGGTTACATTATAATAAATCTAATCAGATAATTGATTGCGTCACAAGACGAAAAGGAGAGTTGTGTATGTACATGAAAGGCAAATTTAGGCTGCAAAAGATAGCGGCGCTATCATTGGTTTTTGTTTTATTGATGAACACGCTTACGGCGGCCCTCGCACCAGTATTTGCAATGGAAATGGATACTATTCCAAATATACTGATGGATGTGGGCATTACCGACGAAGCAGGTAACATCCTTGATGAAAATCAAGTGGAAGCGGGCGGAATCAGCAGTAGCGATAAAGTCCTCATCAATTATGATTGGTCATTGGCTGGGGTGACTGTGCAAGAAGGAGACAGTTACACCTTCCAGTTGCCGATGCAACTGGAAATAAAGGAACAGCAGCAAGGTAGCCTACTATCTGGAAATCAGACAGAAATAGGGACCTATCAGGTGGAACTGGATGGATCAGTAGCCATTCAATTCAATGAAGCGGCTGCTGCCGAAGCAGATGCTTCCGGTAGTTTGATCATCAAAGCGGGCTTCAATGAGACGGTTATCGGCAATGCCGAATCGGCTGACTTATTGTTCCAATTGGCTGGAAATGAAAAAACAATCCAGGTGAACTTTGCTACAGCTGCAGCTGAAGTTGCGGAACCAACCGAAGTACCAGGAGCAGCAGCTGAAGAACCAGCGGCTGAAGAACCGATGATGATGATGGCACAAAGCCAAGCTCTTTACACGACAGGTGCAATCACGGAGAACATTATCACCAACGTCAAATTGGTGCATCGTATTGGGGATACAGAAGTTGTCTTGAATCCAGGCGATGAAATCGTAGTGGGCGATCCTTTCGAATCATATGAGGTAGCCGTCACTTACAATTTCGCGCTTCCTGACGGACACAGCTATGGCGCCGGATCGACTTATGAAATCGATATCCCGGATGTGTTCGCTGTATTACCGAATCCAGAATTGAATGAATTAAAAGTAGCAGACGGCACTGTATTTGGGACCTTCATCGTCACGAATGACAGAAAAATAATGATCACGTTCAACGAGAATATCGAAAATCGATCCGATATCAGCGGGTTCGTTACTTTGTTCTCCTCTTTCGATTCACAATACGATGGCCTAGCCGAAACGGAAATCACCATCCCTATAAGAGATGGATCGTCAATCACTTATCCAATCAAGTTCATGCCATCCGTGAACGCAATCGATAAGATGGGTGTACCGGATAAAGCCTACAATGCAAAGAACCTTACTTGGACCGTTGATTTTAATAAAGGCCTTAAAGAAGTTGAAAATGCAATCGTTACAGATGCAGCGGCCGTTGGAGAGCATGCATTCACACCCGGATCGCTGCATGTATTCAAACTTTTCATGAATGCAGATGGAACAATCGATGAAACAAAGACAGTCGAAATAATGGATCACGGTTTTGGCGATGCTTTCCCGCTGAACCTCGGAACAATCGACTCTGCTTATCGTTTGGTCTACCAGACAACAATCACAGATGACCTAGGACAAACGTATAAAAATAACGTAACCCTAAGCGGTTCAAACCAAGAACCTATCTCTGCTGCTGCAACGGTAACTGTCAAACGCGGCCAACCACTGGAAAAAGCGACGACAGCCTACAACGGCCAGACTCAGAAGATTACATGGCAAGCTAAGTACAATTACGATGAAAAATCGATTTCACAAGCTGAAGCGTATTTGACGGATACTTTTGGGAGCAACCAAAAGCTAGTCTCAACTACTGCAACTGATTTTAACGTCTATAAAGTCACCATTAATCCGGATACTGGAGCTGAAGCCGGTCAAGAACTAGTGACCAACTACACAGTTACCCCAAACGCAACCGGCTTTACCCTGCAGTTCACGGATCCTGTGACAACTGCTTACAAGATTATTTACAACACGACTTCTGTTAACCGAGTAGAAACGAATGCAACAATCAGCAATACTATTTCTGATGCGTTCGGTAATACAAAAACTGCAACGCGGAATATTGGTCAAGGAGTCTTGATTAAAGCGAATGACTCCAGCAAGACCAATTACAATGCCAAAACGACCGGTTGGACGATTAGCTTGAACGGTGACCTATACACAATGACCAACGTACAAGTTATCGACACGCTGCCGGTTGGCTTTACTCCAAGAGATATGGTCATTACTCATGGCAGTACAACTTTACTGGAAAATACTCAGTATACACAGTCTTACGACCCGATTACTGGCAAAATCACAATCAATTTCCTAGCACCTGTAACTGAAAAAGTTGTCATCAAATTTACTACGGACATCAATCATGACCTAACGGTTCCAGAAGCAAATGGCACTTACAAAAATAGTGTCAATATGACATGGACTCCTGATGGTACGAATGGATCGGGTGTCGCGACTGGATCAGCAACCTTCGACCCAGATACCTATACGAAGGCGAATGGATTCAAAGGTGGCTCTTATAACTTAGCAACGAAAGTCATCGATTGGAAGATTGGTGTCAACTACAACAATCAAACATTATCCAATGTTGTCGTGGGGGACGTTATTCAAGGGAATCAGAATTTCGATAGCTCAGACATCCACGTCTACCCGATGAACCTGACAGGATCCGCAAATGGTTATACTCTGGGAACAGAACTCATACGAGGTACCGACTATCAAGTGGAAACATTCACCGGATTAACCGGAGAGCCTGCTTTCCGCGTCAAACTTGGCGATATCGACTCAGCTTACCTAATTTCTTTCCAGACCGACCTGCAAGATGAATTGGTCGCAAAAACGTATACGAATACTGCTTCAGTGACGACCAATACGCCTGATTCTAACTTCGAATTGAAGGCGACTGTATCTCCAACTTTTGGTGGCGAGTATACAGGAAAACAAGCAATTCAGAATGCAGTCAATCCGCGCATCGTAAATTGGTCCGTAAAAATCAATTATGCGCAATCTACTGTATCGAATGTAGTTATTAAGGATACACCAAGCAAGAATCAAGCTATCCAGAAAGAGTCATTCAAATTATACGCAACAACTACAACACCAACCCAAATCAATAAAGGGGCAGCTCTTGTAGAAGGCGTAGACTATACGCTAGCTTTCGTAGAAAATGCAGATGGAACAGAAACCTTCACGTTGACTTTCTTGGACTCACAAATTGATAGAGCCTACATCCTGGAGTACAATACGTATATCCTTTTCAAAGACAATGGCTTTATCTCGAATGATGCGGTGTTCACCGGCGACGAAACGGAAGGCGTGCCTACAGATAGTTCTGTCAACCAGCGGATCCAAACGGCCGGCATCGCAGGCGGCATCGATGGAAAAGTTGGTAGTCTCGCAATCACTAAAGTTGCTGCAGGCAGCAATGCACCTTTAGCTGGCGCAAGCTTCACGCTCTATGACAAAACGGGACAAGTTGCATTACGCACGTATGTTACTGGAGCAGATGGTAAGGCTATCTTCACTAATTTATTGTATGGTGACTATATTGTGAAAGAAACTGCTGCACCAGAGGGCTATGTGGTCGGTATCGCAGACCAACAAACGGCTACTGTCGATGCAGAAGTAAGTACAATGACGGTTACAAATAAAAAAATCATCAGAGCAGTCGAATTGACTAAAACAGATAAAGCAACCGGCAAAAAATTGGCCGGCGCTATGTTCGAATTACAAAAGAAAGTTGGCAACGACTACCAAACTATTGCAAACTTGACGACAGATAGCACAGGTACCCTTTCTCGAGGCGATTTAGAAGCCGGTGACTATCGTTTCATCGAACTTATCGCACCGACTGGTTATCAAAAAATGACCAATCCAATTCCTTTCACGATCACGGAAAAACAAACCGAAGTTACAAAAGTAACTGCTGAGAACTTGAAGCTTGGTTCGGTAGTATTGACCAAGTTCAACGAAGACAATGCGAATGAAACGTTAGCAGGAGCAGAATTCAAACTACTCAGCTCAGATGGCTCAGTCCTTTTCCCAATCTTACGGACGGATGCATTAGGTGCTATTTTTGTAGAAAACCTGCAACCAGGTTCGTATAGCTTTGTAGAAATTAAAGCACCAACTGCTTTTGAATTAAATGTTGAACCAATTATTTTCAACGTTGTTGCCGGTGAAACAACAGCCGTCAAAGTGAATGCGCCAAATGCGTTGATTACTGGCAGTGTTTTACTGACGAAGACAGATGGTACAAGTGCTGAAGCTTTAGCAGGAGTAACATTCACACTCTACACCGAAAGCAATCAAGTCATTGCAGCAAACTTGACGACGGATGCAAACGGAAAAATTAAAGTGGAAAACCTGAAACCAGGTAATTACTATTTCGTGGAAACAAAAGCAGCTACAGATTATCAATCAAATACGCAAAAGTATAACTTCACTATTGCAAGAAATCTAGTTGGTACTCCGGCGACCCCTGTTCAAGTAAACGCAACAAATGAACTGATCCCGGGTGCTGTCGTACTGACGAAAGTGGACAATCAGAGCGGTGCTGTTCTTGCAAATGCGGTCTTTGACCTACAAGATGCAGAAGGCACTGTCCTACAAGCTGGGCTTGTGACGGATGCTTCAGGAAAAATCAGCATTACTGATTTACGACCAGGAGACTATCAATTGGTTGAAACACAAGCAGCAACGTATTACAAATTAACAACAGACCCAATTGCATTCACAATTGTGCGCAGTCAGGAAGAAGCATTGCAACTTACTGCAGAGAATGAACTGATCCGCGGAAATGTCCAATTGACTAAAACGGATGTGGATAAAGAAAATGGACCATTTGCGGGTGCTGTCTTCGCATTGCAAAACGCAAAAGGCGACGTACTCCAAGAAAATCTTACTACAGGCACGGATGGTACGATCTTGATCACTGACTTACTGCCAGGTGACTATCAACTGGTGGAAACAGCAACGGTGTTCGGATACGATCTTGATGCAACTCCTATTCCATTTACAATCAAGAAAGCCGAAACATTGGCTGACGTTAAAACTGTCGAAGTATCGGCAGAAAACGAACTGACAACTGGTTCGGTAGAATTAAGCAAAACAGATCTTGATAACGAAGGCTTACCATTAGCGGGCGTCACATTTAGCTTGCAGGATGCAACAGGAAAAGTGCTACAAGCTGACCTAGTGACAGATGAAAACGGCAAAATCATTGTCGACGACTTGAAACCAGGCGATTACCAATTCGTTGAAACAGCAACGTTGTTCGGATACGACTTGGATGCAACACCTATTCCGTTCACAATCATTCTTGGACCAACGGAAACGGTAATGGTTGAAGCTACAAACGAACTGACGACTGGTTCAGTAGAATTAAGCAAAACGGATCTTGATAACGAAGGCTTACCATTAGCGGGCGTCACATATAGCTTGCAAGATGCGACAGGTAATACCCTTCAAGCTGACCTAGTGACAGATGAAGACGGCAAAATCATTGTCGACGACTTGAAACCAGGCGATTACCAATTCGTTGAAACAGCAGCAGTGTTCGGATATGACCTGGATGCAACACCTATTCCGTTCACGATCATTCTTGGACCAACAGAACCAGTTCTGCTTGAAGCTACAAACGAACTGACGACTGGTTCGGTAGAATTAAGCAAAACGGATCTTGATAACGAAGGTTTGCCATTAGCGGGCGTCACATTTAGCTTGCAGGATGCAACAGGAAAAGTGCTACAAGCTGACCTAGTGACAGATGAAAACGGCAAAATCATTGTCGATGACTTGAAACCAGGCGATTACCAATTCGTTGAAACAGCAACATTGTTCGGATACGATCTGGATGCAACACCTATTCCGTTCACGATCGTTCTTGGACCAACAGAAACGGTAATGGTTGAAGCTGAAAACGAACTGACGACTGGTTCGGTGGAACTAATCAAAGTGGATCGTGACAATGGAAAAATAACGTTGGAAAATGTTGTCTTCGAATTGCGTAATGCAGAAGGTAAGCTACTGCAAAGCGAGTTGACAACAGATAAAGATGGCCGTATCCTTGTTTCCGATCTGAAACCAGGCGATTATCAATTCATTGAAACAAAAGCACCTTTTGGTTATGACTTAGACGCTACACCAATCTTGTTCACAATCGAAAAAGGACAAATTGAGACAATCATCAAAACAGCTACAAATGAGTTGACCACAGGCAGTGTGTCATTGATAAAAGTTGACAAACTGGATCCATCACACAAACTAATGGGTGCTGAATTCAGCGTGACAAACGAAGCAGGCGCTGTCCTCTTCGAAGGCTTGAAGACAGATAAAGATGGAAAATTGATGGTTGAAAATCTTAAGCCAGGCAATTACTTCTTTGTTGAAACAAAAGCACCACAACATTATCAATTAGATAAAACACCTTTGGCTTTCACTATCGTTAAGGGTCAAGAAATGACCTTGACGGTTCTGGCCAAAAATGACCTCATTACCGGTGGTGTTGTCTTAACGAAAGTAGACGCAGCTAAAAACGATAAAGTATTGGCCGGCGCACACTTCGAATTACAAGACAGCAACGGAAAAGTTATCCGCACAGATTTAGTTACGGATAAAGATGGCAAAATCTGGGTAAATGATTTACTTCCAGGCGATTATCAATTTGTAGAGACACAAGCTCCGAAAGGCTATGAACGCAATACGAAACCTGTGACCTTTACAATCGATTACAGCCAAAAAACAGTTGCGAAAGTGACTGCAGAAAATAAAAAAATAGTTAAAGCTAATCTCGGTAAGGAAGTAGATAAAGGATCAACAGGATCTGTCTTGCCGGATACCGCAACGAATACGTTCAACTACTTGTTGGCAGGTATTGTGTTACTTGCGATTGGATTCTTCACTTTAAGAAAGAAAAAAACATCAAAATAACCAAAATCGGGATAGCGATTAGCTGCTGAAGCCGATTCAAAAAGAATGTTTGAATGAAACAATCACAAAGCAAAAAAACACACCGCGGATGCGGTGTGTTTTTTTGCTTGGGATGCTATTGCGGCATAACGGAAGTTCCCGAGTTACTCCGATGAATCCGATTCCCGAAGCGCACTGAAGAGTCGACAATACGGTGTCACCACACTGCGCTAGCTCGACAGCGCGTACCCCCTCGAGTCGGGCGAATGCCCAGGCCGATATCACGAACAGCCGATACCTACTCCTAAGCATCCGAATAGCAATTCCACCGTATGATTGCGTATAATGAGCTATGCAGTGGTATTCAAAGGAACGGCCATCGAGCCGGGATATCGCAACAAGTGCTTCTCATCAAAATAACCAAAAAGGAGCAACCTTATGGCTATCGGCTATGCCTGCCTGAACATCGGCACACCCAACACAAACATCCGTAGCGTGATGCAACGGAACGCGACCGCGGAGAAACTGACCGAAGTGATCACACATAATCTGGAGGCACTGGAGAAGATGGTCGATTACAACATCGCCAACGGCATCAGCCTCTACCGCATCAGTTCGGATCTGATCCCGTTCGGCTCCAGCCCGGTCAACATGCTCCCCTGGTGGGACATCCACGCCGAGGACTTCCAGCGCATCGGCACCAAAATCCGCAGAGGCAGCATGCGGGTATCGTTCCACCCGGGCCAATACACCGTCTTGAACTCGCCGACCGAAGATGTTGTCGCGCGAGCCATCGAGGATCTGATTTATCATGATAAAATCCTGACCGCGCTCGGCACTGACGCCACCAACAAAATCGTCCTGCATGTCGGCGGCATCTACGGGGATAAAGAAGCGGCACTCGATCGCTTTGCAGAGAACTTCCAGCGCCTGCCGGAAAGTGTCCAAAATCGACTTATCATTGAGAACGACGATCGGCTCTACAATAGCGAAGAAGTCCTTGAATTGACGAACCGGCTCCAGATTCCGTCGGTATTCGACAACCTGCACCATGCCATCAATCCGCCACCATCGGGAGGGGATGACCGATACTGGATCGCTGCAGCCGCAAAGACCTGGAAGGCCAGAGACGGCAAGCAGAAAATCCATTATTCCCAACAGGCGCCCGGGAAACGCCCCGGCGCACATACCGACACGATCCAGCTGGACACATTCCAGCAGTTCTACAACCAACTGGACGACCCGACCATCGATATCATGCTGGAAGTGAAAGACAAAAATCTCTCCGCCATCAAATGCCAAAACGCTACAACAGCCAAGCCAAGACCGGTGTTGCTGGAAAAAGAGTGGGGCCGCTACAAATACGCAGTCCTCGAACGGTCTCCGGCGATCTATCAAGCCATCCGCACGTTGCTGAAAGACAAAGAAGCCTACCCGACCCAAGAATTTTATCGCCTACTTGACACAGCCTTCGCCGAAGCAATAAGCCCAGGTTACGCCGAAAACGCCGCAGCCCATGTCTGGGGTTACTTCAAAAAGCATGCAACCAACGCCGAGCGCAGACAGTACGAAAAGAACCTCGCCAACTACCGGAACAACACAGGAACGCTCGCAACCATGAAACGCCAGCTCTTCAAGCTGGCCGAAAAATACGATTCGGACTACCTGCTGCAGTCGTTGTACTTCTATCTGGAGTGAATACGATATACAGAAAAAATCAAACGCAACGGAAAGTGCGATACTTCCGTTGCGTTTGATTTTTATTTTCAGCATCGTCAGCTGAATGCATGTCGTACTCTTGCACCAGCTGTTGTCCCACCTCCGACGAGCGAGTGTTGGCCGGAGGTGAGAGACTCTCTGACAGCGCACCTCCGGCGAAGCCGATCTAACCGGAGGTAGCAATCGTACGGGCAAGCTACCTCCGGCGAAGCAAACCCTCATAGGAACTGGTGCTCTTCTCCGGGGAGCGGGCCTCTCCCCGGAGGTGGGCTCTTCGGTATTCGTCTTTCTCCTGCGAGAGAATGTTGGCCGGAGCTGAGCGCGGATTCGGATGTTGTCCTCCGACGAACAGGGGCTCGGCGGAGGTAACAATCCGGCAGCCTACCTCCGGCGAAGCCGTCCAAACCGGAGGTAACAATCCTAGAGGCAATCTACCTCCGGCGAAGCCGATCAAACCGGAGGTAACAATCGTACAGGCAATCTTACTACGGCGAAGCCAGCCCTCACCGGAGTAAGGATCGAAAGTAACTTACAGGCTGCTGGCTTCCCATGGATAAGGGCTTGTCTTGCTGTAGAGACCTGACTGCAAGGCAGCTTCATCGACTAAGCATAAATCCAACGCGGCTTCGATGCCGGATTGGTGCATATCGATGCCGATAAAGACGATCTCTGTGAGGCGATCCCCAATATAATGGATGCCATCTTTCTTTTATTTCCGGGTCTTCTGATAATACTTGCATGCGCTCGGCTTTTGGTAAAGTCGCCAGCCAATAGGTCAAAGGGGAAATGTCGACATGATTGCCCGCTGTTTCCATCAAAGAAGAGAAATCACTATGCTGCGCAAACCAGACAAAGCCTTTCGACCGGACAACCGAGGCAGGGAAATGCTTTTCAAGGAAGGTATTAAATCGTTCCGCATCCATTGGCAGGTTGCTTCGATAGACAAAGGATGAAATGCCGTATTCTTCCGTTTCCGGGACATGATCCTGATAGCCCAGTTCCAACTCCTTAATCCAGCCCGCTGCATAACTCATTTGCTCTAAATCAAAAAGGTTTGTATTCAGTATTTCAGTCAATGCAATCTCAGATCTGACCGAGCGGATGATTTTAGCTTCCCTTTGAAGCGACTTGACCAATGTTTCAATTTTTTCGACTTGCCATTCTTCCAGTAAGTCGCACTTGTTCAGAATCAAGACATTGCAAAATTCAATTTGGTCAATCAACAGATCGCGGATGTCGCGATTTTCCTCGTCAACGACTTCCTTTTGCCGATCAACAATCGGCTGACCAGAGCCAAAGTCATCCCAAATTCTTTTCGCATCCACGACGGTCACCATCGTGTCCAAGTGGACCTGACCAGTCAGATCAATCCCCAAAGGATTTTCCGGCAGCGCCATTGATTGGGCAATTGGGATGGGTTCACTGATTCCTGACGCCTCAATCACAATGTAGTCAATATCCGGGAGTTGCGCAAGGGAATCCAGCGCCACGATCAAATCTTCTCTCAATGTACAGCAAATGCAGCCATTGGCCATCGAAATCAGCTTTTCTTCCGTCCGTTTGAATCCGCCTTGATTGATCAGCGCTTCATCTACATTGACACTCCCCATATCATTGACAATCACTGCAATTTTCAAGCCGTGATCGCCATGGAGAATGTGATTCAATAAAGTGGTTTTTCCTGAGCCTAGATAACCGGTTAATACCGTAATGGGAATCGATTGTTTCATCTAAAATATTCTTCCTCTCTTAAGACGCCTGTATTCTTGGTTAGTTTTGATAAGCAAACACTTAATTCCATGCTTCCTCCTGTTGTTGATGCATCAATAGTTTCAAAACGTAATAATTACGATTTAAAGCGTATCGGTAATTTTTTAGATTGTCAAGCTTTTTTAGAGTCGGCTTGCAATTGAGGATTGAGCATCCTGTCACTATGCTGTCATGAAACGCGCTCATATGAAT
>ERZ1023652.254-NODE-254-length-11490-cov-7.109654_pt1 | contig 11490 bp, 7 predicted proteins | sample MGYA00520879_ERZ1023652 | MGnify/ENA primary metagenome ERZ1023652 (study PRJEB33180, sample SAMEA4044469) | wastewater metagenome | place: Denmark | collected 2016-04-02 | study: EMG produced TPA metagenomics assembly of the PRJEB13832 data set (Local surveillance...
CTGCTGCTCGTCGGCGAGGGCCGTGGACTGCTGCGTGGCGGTTTCAATGGAGCGGGACAGCTCGGCGCGGCGCGCCTCCAGGCTGCGCTGCGAGAACGTGGCCTCTTGCGCCTGGCGCTCCAGCGTGCGCTGCTGCTCGCGGCAGGCGGTGAGCTTGCGCTCGGCTTCGATCACGCGGTCGCCCAGTTGGGCCTCGCGCTCCTGGCTGTCGGCCAGCTGCATATCGAGTTCTTCAAAGCGTGCCTCAGCGGCCACGCGGCGTTCCTGCAGGTCGGCCAGCTGCGCCTCCACCTCGGCCAGGTCGCCGTCGATTTGTGCGCTGCGCGCACGGGTCTGCTCGGCCAGCTGGGTCAGGCGCAGGGTTTCCACCTGCAGCTCATGGGCGCGGCTTTGCGTTTCGGTCGCTTCGCGTCGTGCTGCCACCAGGCGCTGCGAGGCGTCGGCGTAGGCAGACTCTGCACGGACCAGGGCGGTGCGCGATTCGTCGGCGATCAGGGCCTGGGCGCGCAGCTCTTTTTCGAGGTGCTCGATCTCCTGCGCGCGGGCGAGCAGGCCGGATTGTTCGGAGTCTTGTGCGTAAAAACTCACGCTGTGGGCGCTGACGGCGTGGCCTGTGGGCACAAACACCACTTCGCCAGGCTGCAGCGTGCTGCGGCGGGCGAGCGCGTCATCGAGCGTGGGCGCGGTATAGCAGCCCTGCAACCAGTCAATCAACACGGCGCGCAGGCCGGCATCCTGAAGGCGCAGCAGGTCCGACAGGCGGGCGTGGGGTGACGATGGCTCGGGGTGTCCCGCAGCGGGGGCGCTGTAGAAGGCCAGGCGCGCGGGCGGTGCGTCGTTGCCGCCAGAGCCCAGGAAGCCGCGCACCATCTCCAGGCGCCCTACTTCGAGTGCGCCCAGGCGCTCGCGCAGCGCGGCTTCCAGGGCGTTTTCCCAACCGGGTTCGATGTGGATGCGGCTCCACAGGCCTTGCAGGCCGTCCAGGCCATGTTTGGCCAGCCAAGGGCGCAGCTTGCCGTCGGTCTTGACCTTTTCCTGCAGCGCTTTGAGCGCTTCCATGCGCGCCGACAGGTCGGCCTGGCGCGCGCTCTCGCTGTTGACGGCCTGCTGGCGCGCGCGGCGGTCGTCGTCCAGCTGGGGCACCGATTCCTGCAGCTCGTGCAGGCGGGCCTCGGTGGTTTCGGCAATTTCTTGCGCTTCTTCAAGCTGCTCGCGCAGGTTGTTCAGGCGCGCTTCGTCGGGGGCGGCCAGCGCGTTGCGGTCGGTGCGCAGGCGCTCGAAGCGGGCATCGAGCTTGCGGCTTTGCTCGTCAAAACTGCGCTGCTCGGCGGCCAGCACGCCGATCTGCTGCTGCACCTGCACCACGCTGCTGCGCTGCTCTGCCGTGCGGCTTTGGGCCTGGCGCAGGGCTTCTTCCAGATCAGGCATTTGCATGGCCTGCTCTTCGACCTGGGCGGCCAGCATCTCGGCGCGCTCTTCGGCGTCCACCCCGGCACCGGCCAGGTTTTCCAGCTCGATATCGGCCTCTTCCTTGCGGGTCTGCCACTGGGTGATCTGCTCGGCCAGCGTGACCAGGCGCTGCTCTACGCGCTGGCGGCCTTCCACCACGTAGCGGATCTCGGCTTCGAGCTTGCCGACCTCGGCCGTGGCTTCGTAGAGCTTGCCCTGGGCCTGGTTGACCTGGTCGCCTGCGGCGTAATGGGCCTGGCGGATGGTTTCGAGATCAGACTCCACCGCGCGCAGGTCGGCCATGCGCGATTCGAGGTCGTTCACGGCCTGCAGGCCATCCAGGCGCACCTTGGCCTGCTGTTCCTCAGCGTCGGCGCGCTTCAGAAACCACTGCTGGTGCTGCTTGAGCGTGGCGTCGGCCTGCAGCGTGTTGTATCTGGCGGCCACCTCGGCCTGTTTTTCGAGCTTTTCGAGGTTGGCGTTGAGCTCGCGCAGGATGTCTTCTACGCGGGTGAGGTTCTCGCGCGTGTCCGACAGGCGGTTTTCAGTCTCGCGGCGGCGCTCTTTGTATTTGGAGACACCGGCGGCTTCTTCGAGGAACAGGCGCAGTTCTTCGGGGCGGCTTTCAATGATGCGGCTGATGGTGCCCTGTCCAATGATGGCGTAGGCGCGTGGGCCCAGGCCCGTGCCCAGAAACACGTCCTGCACGTCGCGGCGGCGCACGGGCTGGTTGTTGAGGTAATAGCTGCTGGTGCCGTCGCGCGTGAGCACGCGGCGCACGGCCACCTCGCCGTACTGGCCCCACTGGCCGCCCGCGCGGTGGTCGGAGTTGTCGAACACCAGCTCCACGCTGGCGCGGCTGGCCTGCTTGCGGGTGGTGGTGCCGCTGAAGATCACGTCCTGCATGCTCTCGCCGCGCAGCTCGCTGGCCTTGCTCTCGCCCAGCACCCAGCGCACGGCGTCCATGATGTTGGACTTGCCGCAGCCGTTCGGGCCCACCACGCCGACCAGTTGCCCGGGCAGCATGAAATTGGTGGGCTCAGCGAACGACTTGAAGCCGGAAAGCTTGATCGAGGTAAGACGCACGGGTCAGAGGTGAAGGCAAATAAGAGGAAGTAGCCAGGGAATAACCGGGGCCGCACGCATCCACGGGGAAAACCCGCAGGCTGGAACCGGACCGGAATGATACCGCGCCGACCGGCCGCTCCCTGGCCCGTGGGCCACCTGCCGGGTACCGGCGCAGCCCCTCTGTGGAATATTGGGTAAAAATGGCCTCTAGCGCTTATTCAGCAAGCGCTAGCAGCTATCAAAATTGATAAACAGATGCTGCATCGCGCAGCCCCCGGCGCTGATTTGTCTGCGCCCGGGCTGCGGCGGGCGCAGGCCCAGCGGCCTCCTCGCCATCAGTGGGCAGTGTTGGTGCGCTGCACCAGCGCTTCAAACTCGGCCACGGGCACGGGCGGGCTCAGCAGATAACCCTGCCAGGCGTGGCAATGGTTGCGGGCCAGAAACTCGCGCTGCGCCTCGGTTTCCACCCCCTCGGCGATCACGCGCAGGCCCAGGCTGGTGGCCAGCGCCACCACGGTGCGGGCAATGGCCGCGTCGTTGGGGTCGGTAAGCACGTCGCGCACAAAGCCCTGGTCGATCTTGAGCTGGTCAAGCGGCAGGCGCTTGAGGTAGGCCAGCGATGAATACCCCGTGCCAAAGTCGTCCAGCGAAAACCCCAGCCCGTAAGCGCGCAGCTGGCCCATCTTCTCGATGGTGTCCTCTACATCCTCCAGCAACAGCCCTTCGGTCAATTCGAGCTTGAGGCGGTGCCCGTCGGCACCCGCGCCCGCCAGCGCCGCCAGCACCTGGGGCACGAAACCGGCCTGGTGAAACTGGCGCGGGCTCACATTGACGGCCAGGCTCAGCGCGGCCAGGCCGGGCTGCTGCGCCCACAGCGCCAGGCGCTCGCAGGCCGACTTGAGCACCCATTCACCCAGCGGCAGGATCAGGCCCGACTCTTCGGCCAGCGGAATGAACTGGGCCGGCGAGATAAAGCCGTTGCTTGGGTGGCGCCAGCGCAGCAGCGCCTCAGCGCCGGTGATGCGGCCATGCTCGATCTGCGGCTGGTAATACAGCTCGAACTGGCTCTGGGCCAGCCCCGCGCGCATGTCCAGCTCCATGGCGGCCCGCGCGCTCACGGCGGCCTGCATCTGCGGGTCGTAAAAACGCAAGGTGTCGCGCCCCGCCGACTTGGCCTGGTACATGGCCAGGTCGGTGCGCTGGAGCAGCTCGTCCACGGTTTCGCGCAGGCCACTGAAGACGGTGATGCCCATGCTCAGCGAGCTGTGGTGGGCCTCGCCATCCACCTCGTAGGGCGCGCGCAAGGCCGACAGGATCTTCTGGCCGGTTTCCTCGCTGCGCGCGGCCGCCTCTTCGGGGTTGTCGCCCAGGTCTTCCAGCACCACCACAAATTCGTCGCCGCCCTGGCGGGCCACCGTGTCGTCCTCATGCAGGCAGTCGCGCAGCCGCTTGGCCACCTGCAGCAGCAGGGCATCGCCCCGCTCGTGGCCCCGGGTTTCATTGAGGGTCTTGAAGTTGTCGAGGTCCAGCAGCAGCAAGGCGCCGCTGCGCTGGCGCCGGGCGCTGGTGGCCAGCGCCTGCTGCAGCCGGTCCCGCAGCAGGCGGCGATTGGGCAGGTGGGTGAGCGGGTCGTAAAAGGCCAGGTAGCGGATTTCCTCTTCGTCGGCCTTGCGCTGGCTGAGATCCACCAGGGTGAAAAGGTGGCCGCCGTCCACGATGACACCGGCAATTTCCACGGTGCGCTGCTGGCCGTCCTTGCAGTGGATGGTGTATTCACCCGAGGCAATGGTGCCGTCGCCTTCGATGGCCTTGGCGCGCGCTGCCATCCAGGTAGTGCGGGCTTGCTCGCGGTATTGCACGTCGGGGTACACCGTGGGCCACCAGTCTTCGCCCCTGGGAATGTCGTCTTCGGTGTAGCCGCATATCTGCACAAACTGGTCGTTGCGAAACTTCATGAGCCCGTCTGCCTGCACCAGGCACACACCCACCGGCAGGCGCTGCAAAATGCCGCGCAGGCGCAGCTCGCTGCCGCGCAGGCTGTCTTCCATCTGCTTGCGTTCGGTGATGTCCTGCACCACGGCGATGTGAAAGCCGGGCGGCTCGCCCGGCGCCCACATCGAAGACACGGTGAGGTCCACCCACAGGGTGTGGCCATCCTGATGGAAATAGCGCTTTTCCATGTGGTACTCGGATATTTCGCCGGCTTTCAGGCGCTCCAGGCGGGCCAGGTCCACCGCCAGGTCTTCGGGGTGGCTGATGCTCTGAAAATCGGTCTTGCACATCTGCGCCACCGAGTAGCCGACGATGTCGGCATATTTTTGATTGACGCGCACAAACCGCCCGGTCTGCGTGTCGATCTGCGCCATTCCCACGGCCGCCTGCCGGAAAACGGCGCTGAGACGATCTTCGCTCTGGCGGCGCGCATCGTCGGACGATTGCGCCTGCGCCAGGGCCAGCGCACGCTGGCGCCCCAGCAACACCACCATAGCCGCCAGCAGCGCTGAAAAAAGCGTCCCCGTCAGGGCGACCAGCGCCGGCAGGCGCCGCTCGGAGGGCGAGAGGTAGTCCTTGGCGGGAAAGAAACTCAGGCGCCAGCGGCGGTCGTGCACCTGGATATCCACCTCGTGCAGCGTTGCCGAGGCCAGTGGCACACCTGTCAGCGCCAGCAGGGGAAGCCCCTTTGGGTTGCTCTCGGCGCTGCCGCTCTCGCCGTTGCGGCCCTTGGCACCTGCCGCCAGGGCATGCACCGCGCCCCGGTCGGCGATCGACACCGCGATGCCATTCATGTAACCGAGCTCGCGCAGGCTCCCCATCAGGTCGTGCACCCGGATGGTGGAAGCCACCGCGCCCAGAAAAGGGGGCGTTCCGCCCACCGGGGCGGAACCAAAAACGGGCGCCCGCAGCACAAAGGCCGTGCGATGGTCTTTTTCTTGCAGCAATTCGAACGGCGCGGACACCACGGTTTTACCGGTGTCGCGGCTGTAGTGCATGGCCTCTAGATTGGCGGGCTGGACACTGATGTCCAGGCCCAGCAGGCCCCTGCTGCCTTCCTCGGGCCACAGGTACTCCACCACAAAATACTCGGGGCGCGCGCCCGCGGGGTGAATGGCAAAGTCAGGCAGCCCCTGCGGGTTGACCGACGTGTCGGCCCGCACGCGCGCCTCGAACGCCGCGCGCTGTTCGGCCGGCACATAGCGGGTAAACGCAAGATTGCGCACCCCGGGGTAGCGCTGGCGCACATCCAGTTCGCGGGCGGCACGCTCAAACTCGGCGCGGCTGAGCACGGGGTTGACCATGAACAGGCTGCGCAGGCCATTGACGATTTCGGTGTGTGTGGCCATGCGCTGGGCCAAGGCGTCCGAAAATGCCCGCGCTTCCTGCAGAAAACGGGCCTCGGAGATCGTTGCCACCGACCGCGCCTGCTGCTGTGCCAGCCACAATGTTGTCAAAAGCCCCGCAATGGCAACGGCAAATCCGAGCAGCCCATGCCGGTGGCGGAGCGGGTTACCGGTGAATACCATCAAAATTTGAAGCGTTGCAGTTTGACAGCCAGGTGATGGAGCGCCAAAAAAACCCAAGGAAACCGGCCCCGAGAATAGCGGCAATTTCTGGCCCGCCCTTGCTGCAGTGGCACAAAGCAACGCGCAAGGCATTGTCTGCACACCCCGCATGGCAACCCCACGCCCATTCGTGCGCAGGCACAATGGGGCCGTCACTCGCATCCCACAGCGCCCCATGCCTGCTTTTCATCCGGTCTGCCGGAATTTTTTGTCTCTGCGATGAAGACCCTTGCCCCCCGAACGTCGTGGACCTGCTCCTCGACGCCGTGTGCATCGTCAAGGCCGACAGTTCCATCGTGTATGTCAGTCCGGCATTCGAGCGAATCTTTGGCTATGCCCCCGAAGAGGTCATTGGCAGGCGCATGCTGGACATGGTGCACCCGGAAGATCGCCCCGCCACCCAGAGCCAGGCAGAACGCGTGACCGAAGGCCAGCTCCAGCTGCATTTTGAGAACCGCTATGTGCGCAAGGATGGGCAGATCGTCCATATCCGCTGGACGGCACGCTGGGTAGACGACCAGCAGGTGCGCCTGGCGGTGGCACACGACATTACCGAGCGCAAGCACACCGAATCGCTGCAGGCGGCCATCTATTCCATCTCGGAGGCCGCGCAGGCGGCAGAAGACCTGGTTTCGCTGTTTGCGCACATCCACCAGACCATCGGCACGCTGCTGCCTGCCTCCAATTTCTCGGTGGCGCTGCACGACCACCTGACCGACACGGTCAGCTTTCCGTACCACGTGAACGAGCGCCATCCGCCCCCCGCAACCCGCCCACTGGATGCAGATGCCCTGTGCTCGCACGTCATCCGCAACGGGCAGACGCTGCTGCTCACCCCCGACACCCTGCCCCCCTCGGCGCCGCACATGGCAGCTGCCCCCCGGCCGCTTTACTGGCTGGGTGTGCCGCTGCACACCCAGGCGGGCGTGATGGGCGCGCTGGTGCTGCAAGGCTACTCCGAGGAGGCGCGTTACTCGCATCGGGACAAAGAGCTGCTGCAGTTCGTCTCGACCCAGGTGGCGTCCGCCATAGAGCGCACCCAGATGCGCAATCGACTGCAGCAGATGGCGCAGTACGACCAGCTTACGCACCTGCCCAACCGCCAGCTGTTTCTCGACCGCCTGAAAACCGCGCTGACCCGGGCGCAACGCGACCAGACCCTGCTGTCACTGCTGTTTGTGGACCTGGACCGCTTCAAGCAGGTGAACGACACACTCGGCCACGCAATGGGAGACTTGCTGCTGCAGCGGGTGGCGCAGCGCCTGCTGGAATGCGTGCGTGCCTCGGACACGGTGGCGCGCCTGGGCGGCGACGAGTTCGTCTTGCTGGTCGAAAGCGGCCATGCGGTCGAACATGCCACAGCGGTGGCAGAAAAAATCCTGGCCGCCTTCAACCAACCTTTTGATCTGGATGGCAACCAGGTCCTCATGTGGCCCAGCATCGGCATTTCCATGTACCCGGACCACGGCAGCGACGAAAGCCTGCTGCTCAGCCATGCCGACACAGCGATGTACCAGTCCAAGAAAAGCGGCGGCAACCAGGTGCGCATCGCCGACCCCACCGGTCGGCCCGGCTTGGCGCCGCAGGACCCGCCGCAGCCTGATGCGCCCCACTGACAGGCTCTGAATGCCCTGCTGCGACACAGTGGTGGCAAAAGTGGCAGTAGTGGCAGCAACGAAAGTACCCCAGCAACGTCGCAATGCCCCCACGGCTTGAGGGCCCGGCGCAGCGCACCCATGCTGCGCGGACGGCAAATCCCGTATTTTCGGCCTTTCCCTACCCTTCGCGAGCCCTGCAACATGCTTTATGCCAGCCTGAAACTGATTCACCTTTTGTCCATCGTCGTCTGGGTCGGCGGCATGGTGTTTGCCCACTTTTTCCTGCGCCCCGCCACCCAGGCGCTGGAGCCCGCAGTGCGCGTGCGGCTCATGCACGACGTGCTTGAGCGCTTCTTTGCCGCCGTGCTGGTGGCCGTGGTGCTGATGCTGGCCAGCGGCGTGTGGATGATCGGCAACTTCGCACGCCAGGTCGTGCAATCGGGTGGCAGCTTTGCCATGCCGCTGGGCTGGACTGTGATGGCCACGCTCGGCCTGGTGATGGTGGCCATCTTCGGCCACATCCGCTTCGCCCTGTACAAACGCCTGCAACGCGCCGTCGCCGCCACCGACTGGCCCACTGGCGGCAAAGCGCTGATCGGCATCCGCACCTGGGTGGGCATCAACCTCGCTCTGGGCGTGCTCACGGTGGCGGTGGCACTGCTGATGTAATCAGCCCTCTTACTGGCCCTCTTGCCAGTCCTGCCACCAGCCCTGTTCCAGCCCGATTGCCACACGCAGGCCTGCCCGCCAAGGCCGCGCCGTGCAGGCTGTCGGCAATGGCTGACACAACGGCAAGCCATGCACCTGCGTGCCCCGGCCCGCAGTTTGAGAAGAATGCAGTGATTCACCCTCACCAGGAAACACCATGTCACTCTCGCTGATTCTTCTTATCGTCCTGATCCTCATCCTGGTCGGTGCCTTGCCCACCTGGGGCCACAGCCGCTCATGGGGCTACGGGCCCAGCGGCGGCCTGGGTCTGGTGGTGCTGATTTTGGTGGTGTTGCTGCTCATGGGCAAAATCTGACGCACGCCAAAGCGGCCTGAAGGCACACGCCACCCGGGCGGGCTACACGCTTGCCCAAGGCGTGCAGCAAGCCCGTCGCCCAAAGCCGTCCGCCCGTCTTTTCGCTCGGGCCTGGTCCACTTCGGGCCGGGCCTTTTGTTGTTAGGGTCACGCTCAGCAGCTCTTGGGTTGAAGCAGATTAAAAATCAAATGAAATATGGCGTTAGCCCTTATGGGATAAGCGCGAGCAGCTATTGATTAAATAGTGTTTATCTGCGGCAACAGCAGCCCTTGCTTGGCCGCCACAGCCTCACGCAAGAAGGCCCAGGTGGCCTGCATTCGGGCCACATGCTTGTTGTCGCCGGGCATGGACATCCAGAACGTGCGCTGAAACCGCGCCACGCCTGGCAACACAGGGATCAACGATGGGTCTTGCGCTGCCACGAACGCAGGCAACACCGCCAGCCCGGCCCCAGCCCGCGCCGCCTCGTACTGCGCCAGGATGCTGGTGCTGCGCAGCGCAAAGTGTGCGGGGCGGTGCAGCTCATCCAGAATCTGCAGCTCTTTGCTGAACAGCAGGTCGTCCACATAGCTGATGAAGGTGTGGCCACGCAGGTCGTCGGCGGTGTGGATGGGCGCATGGCGCTCCAGGTAGCTGCGCGCACCGTAGAGCTGCAACACGTAGTCGGTCAGCTTGACCACCAGCACCGCACCGCGCGCCGGGCGCTCCAGCGAGATGACGATATCGGCCTCGCGCCGCGACAGGTGCACCAGGCGCGGCAGTGCCAGCAGGTCTACCACCAGCCCGGGGTGGCTTAGGGCAAAGCGCGCCAGTTGCGGCGCCAGAATCAGGTTGCCAAAACCCTCCGTGGTGCCAATGCGCACCAGGCCGTGCAGGCCCTGGCGCACGCCAGGCGCAGCATTTTCCACGGCCATAAAGGCGGCCTCCATGGCCTCGACCTGTGGCAGCAGCGCGCGCCCAGCCTCGGTGAGCCGATGGCCGCCCGCCTCGCGCGCAAACAAGGCGGCGCCCACCTGCTTTTCCAGCGCCTGCAGGCGCCGGGCCACGGTGGTGTGGTCCACCGCCAGTCGCCGCGCCGCACCCACCAGCGTGCCGGCACGGGCCAGTTCCAGAAAATAGCGCAGGTTGTCCCAATCCATGGCGGTCTCCGTGCGGCAGCCCAAGGGCCTACCGATGTGCAAATTTGCAAAATACAACCATTCCATTGTCTCTTGCACTGGTACTTTTGCACCAACGCCGTTCATGACGTCAGCAGTCGTTCGCGTGGATGAATCCTCCCGGCGACAACTTGCCGTCAGTCGCCAATTGACGCAAAATGCGCCAATCAGGAGATCCTTATGGCATCCACCCCGTTTGCATCGGTCAAGCTCCCCCACACCCTCGTCGAGCAGGCCCGCCAGGCTGCGCAGCCCATGCGCCGCTCGGTGGCCAGCCAGATTGAATACTGGGCCACGCTGGGCCAGATCGTGGAGCACACCGGCCTGAGCGTGCAAGAAGCACGCTCCGCCATCGAACAATATGAAGCCGCGCCCCGCGCGCAGGCCACGGCTCCCACCTCGGTGGACGCGCTGACCGCCCGGCTGCTGGCTGCGCAAACCAGCGGCTCGCTGGCCCAGCGCGTGCGCGAAGTGGTGCGTGCAAACCAGACCCACGCAGCCTGAGCACATGGCACAGCCCCACACCGCAGCGCCCCCGCCGCTGTGGTTCCATCTGCTCGCCGGCCCCAATGGCGCGGGCAAGTCCACCCTCTACCGCGCTTTGGTGCGCGAAGGCTTGCTGGGCCCACCGCTGGAATTCGTGAACGCCGACCTGCACGAGCGCGAATATCTGCAGCACATCGCCAATGCCCAGGAGCGCTCTGAAGCCGCCCGCGCCTGGGCCGACGCGCGCCGCGCACGCCTGCTTGCAGATCGCACACCGTTTGCAAGTGAAACCGTGTTCTCCCACCCGTCCAAACTGGCATTGATCAAAGAAGCGCAGCGCCACGGCTTTACCGTTGCGCTGTACATCGTGGCGCTGGACGACCCGGCCCGCCTGCTCGACCGTGTGGCGCAGCGCGTGCGCGAAGGCGGCCACCCTGTGCCACCCGAGCGCATCCTGGCGCGCTACCCGCGCACCATGGCCCACCTCACGCAGGCCGTGCAATGGGCCGATGCGGCCTACCTTTACGACGCCATGGACGTGACCGAAGGCGGCCCACGCCTGGTGGCCGTTCGCACCGCCAGTGCCACCACGACACTGGCAGCTCGCCTGCCCGCGTGGGCGCAACGCGTGCTGGGTACAGCCGGGACTGAATAGCACCATAAAAATCCTACAAAAATGCCTTTGGCGCTTACAAATAAAGCGTCTACAGCTATTTTTTCAGGAGCAAATGGGTAAGCCACCACCCGGTGCCACAGCAAAGGCACGGCCGCAGGCAAAAGGTGATGCAGTTGGCCCCGGCCCATGGCGGTCTGCGTGCGGCATCCCAGGCGGCCCGCACTGTGCAAATTTGCAAATCTCAGGTGCGTTATTGTCTCTTGTGCAGATAATTTCGCACAGCTACCATGCGTGCAGACGGCAGTGTTGCCGCCCCGTTTTATTCAGGAGACAAAACCCATGGATGCATCCACCGCCGTCAAGGCCCCCACCGTCAAGCTGCTGATCGGCGGCCAGTTCGTCGAATCCCAAACCACCGAATGGCGCGACGTGGTCAACCCCGCCACGCAGCAGGTGCTGGCCCGTGTGCCGTTTGCCACCGCTGAAGAAATCAACGCGGCCGTGGCCTCGGCCAAGGAAGCTTTCAAGACC
>ERZ1023652.255-NODE-255-length-11432-cov-8.477399_pt1 | contig 11432 bp, 9 predicted proteins | sample MGYA00520879_ERZ1023652 | MGnify/ENA primary metagenome ERZ1023652 (study PRJEB33180, sample SAMEA4044469) | wastewater metagenome | place: Denmark | collected 2016-04-02 | study: EMG produced TPA metagenomics assembly of the PRJEB13832 data set (Local surveillance...
GTGGGCTGGATGTCGAGGATGCGCTGGCGGCCGTTGGTGGCGGCGCCGCCGGCTTGTTCGATGAGCCAGCCCATGGGGTTGGCTTCGTACATCAGGCGCAGCTTGCCGGGCTTGTTGGGTTCGCGCTTGTCCCAGGGGTACATGAAGATGCCGCCGCGGGTCATGATGCGATGCACGTCGGCCACCATGCTGGCGATCCAGCGCATGTTGAAGTCCTTGCCGCGCGGGCCGTCTTTGCCTTGCAGGCATTCGTCGATGTAGCGTTTGACGGGCTCGTCCCAGTGCCGCATGTTGCTCATGTTGATGGCGAATTCCTTGGTGTCCTCGGGAATGCGCACGTTTTCTTGCGTCAGTACGAAAGAGCCCTGTTCGCGGTCGAGGGTGAACATGGCCACGCCGTCGCCCACGGTGAGCACCAGCGTGGTCTGCGGGCCGTAGACGCAGTAACCGGCGGCCACTTGCTGGCTACCCTTTTGCAGGAAGTCGCCTTCGTCCACGCCGCGATCGTCTTCGGGCATCTTGAGCACGCTGAAAATGGTGCCAATGCTCACGTTCACGTCAATGTTGCTGGAGCCGTCCAGGGGATCGAACAGCAGCAGGTATTCGCCCTTGGGGTAGCGGTTGGGCACCACGTAGATGCCGTCCATTTCCTCGCTGGCCATGCCGGCCAGGTGGCCGCCCCATTCGTTGGCCTCGATGAGCACTTCGTTGGCGATGATGTCGAGCTTTTTCTGGATTTCGCCCTGCACGTTCTCGCTCTCGGTGCTGCCGAGCACGCCGCCCAGCGCGCCTTTGTTGACGGCGTGGCTGATGCTCTTGCAGGCACGCGCCACCACTTCCAGCAGCAGGCGCAGTTGCCCGGGGATGAGGCCGTCCACACGCTGTTGTTCGACCAGGTAGCGGGTCAGGCTGATTTTGTTTGCCATGAAAATTCTCCTTATTCGGCCAGTGCGCGGGTGACGACCTCGCGCACGTCGTTGCTCAGGTCGGGGCGAGCGGCCACGCGGGCAATGGCCTCGCGGGCGCCGCTGCGCCAGGGTTCGGCCAGCTTCTTCCAGCGGTCGAGGGCGCGCGCCAGGCGTGCAGCCACCTGTGGGTTGATGGCGTCGAGCTCGATCACCCGGTCGCTCCAGAACACATAGCCTGCCGCGTCCGCCCGGTGAAAGGCACCGGGGTTGGCACTGCAATAGCTGAAGATCACACTGCGCGCGCGGTTGGGGTTTTTCAGGCTGAAGTCCGGGTGTTGCATGAGCTGGCGCACGGCGGGAAGCACGTTGCCGCCGCGGTCGGGCGCGCCCGCCTGCAGGGCAAACCACTTGTCGATGACCAGGGGCTCGTCTTTGAACAGCGTGTGAAAGCGTGCGAGGGCAGGGGCTGCCAGTTCGCTGCCGCTGGCGACCAGGGCGGTGAGGGCGTTGAAGCGGTCGGTCATGTTGGCCGCCACCTTGAAGCGCTGGTAGGCCTTGCCGGGCCAGACCACATCGCCGGTGCGCCGGGCGGCAATGCACAGCATCTGCAGCGCCAGGCCACTCAGGGCGCGGCGGCCCGACGAGACCGGGTCGGGGCGGTAGCCACCGGTGTCCTGGTTTTGCTCCCAGGCCCATTCCCAGTCGGCTTGCAGGGCCAGCGCCAGTTGCTCACGCATGGCTTCGCGCACGGCATGGATGCGCTGCGGGTCCACCACGTTGAGCTGCTCTGCGATGTAGGTTTCAGAGGGCAGGGTGAGCACCAGCTCCTTGAAGGCCGCATCGAGTGCCGGGTTGCGCAGCACGGTGCGCATGGCCTCGATGAAGTCGGCATCAAGAAATTTATGGTCAAAAGTGCCATTGGCGCTTGCCTGATAAGCGCTGTCAGCTATTGTATTTATAGCAATTCGCAGTGCCAGGCGCTGGCCTGCTTCCCAGCGGTTGAAAGCGTCCGCATCGTGCGCCAGCAGCGTGAGCAACTGGGCGTCGGTGTAGTCGATGTCCAGTACCACGGGGGCGCTGAAGTTGCGCAGCAGCGAGGGCACCGGCTCGGCATCCACATGCACGAAGGTGAGCGTTTGCGTGGGCTCGGTGAGTACCACGGTGCGCGATGCGGCGCCCGGGGCGCTTTCGTCCGCCATCTGCAAGGGCAGGGCGGCGCCGCTGGCGCTGAGCAGGCCCAGCTCCACCGGAATGACGAACGGCTCCTTGGTGCTCTGGCCAGGCGTGGGGGCGCAGCTTTGCGTGAGCGTGAGCGTGTAGGTGCGGGAAGCCGCGTCGTAGTTGCCGGTGGCGTGCACATGGGGCGTGCCGGCCTGGCTGTACCAGCGCTTGAACGCGGGCAGCAAGCGCGCCAGGTCGCTGGTGGGGTTGGCGTCGGCAATGGCGCTGGCGAAGTCGTCACAGGTCACGGCCTGGCCGTCATGGCGCTCGAAATACAGCTTCATGCCACGCGCAAAGCCTTCGCGACCCGAGATTCCCGAGGCCCCTCCGGTAGCCAGTGTTTGCATCATGCGCACCACCTCGGCACCCTTTTCGTAGATGGTGACGGTGTAGAAGTTGTTGATCTCGATGTAGCTGTCGGGCCGCACCGGGTGGGCCATGGGGCCGGCGTCCTCGGGGAACTGGGCGGTGCGCAGCACGCGCACGTCCTCGATGCGCTTGACGGCGCGCGCCGATGGGCTGCCGGCCAGATCCTGGCTGAATTCCTGGTCGCGAAAGACCGTGAGACCTTCTTTCAGGCTGAGCTGGAACCAGTCGCGGCAGGTGACGCGGTTGCCCGTCCAGTTGTGGAAATACTCGTGGCCGACCACGCTCTCGATGTTGGCGAAGTCGGTGTCGGTGGCGGTGGCTTCGCTGGCCAGAACATACTTGGTGTTGAAGATGTTCAGGCCCTTGTTCTCCATGGCGCCCATGTTGAAGTCGCTGGTGGCGACGATCATGAAGCGCTCCAGGTCGAGCGGCAGGCCAAAGCGCGCCTCGTCCCAGGCCACGCTGTACATCAGCGAGTTCATGGCGTGCTCGGTCTTGCCCAGGTCGCCGGGGCGTACGTAAACCTGCAGCAGGTGGTTGGAGCCCGAGCGGCTCTTGATGAGCTGCTCTCGCGCCACCAGCTTGCCGGCCACCAGCGCGAACAGGTAGCAGGGTTTCTTGTGCGGATCAACCCATTTGGCAAAGTGACGGCCATCGTCGAGCGCACCGCTGTCCACCAGGTTGCCGTTACTCAGCAGCACGGGGTAGAGTGCCTTGTCGGCACGCAGGGTGACGGTGTAGCTGGCCATGACGTCCGGCCGGTCGAGAAAATAGGTGATGCGCCGAAAGCCCTCGGCCTCGCACTGCGTGAAGAACGTGCCCTGGCTCACATAAAGGCCCATGAGCTGCGTGTTCTTGGCGGGCGCGCAGGTGGTGAAGATCTCCAGATCGAAGGACTCGGTGCCTTCGGGCAGGTTTTCCAGCACCAGCTGGTTGCCATCCATCTTGAACGAGGTGCCGCCGCCGTTGACCATGACGCGCGCCAGGTTCAGCTCTTCGCCGTCCAGGCGCAGCGGTTGGGCCGCCACGTCCGGGTTGCGGCGCAGCCGCATCTTGTTGAGCACGCGGGTCTTGGCGGGGTCCAGGTCGAACGTCAGGTCGACGGTGTCGATCCACCAGGCCGGGGCCTGGTAGTCGGCGCGGTGAATGGCGGGCGCCTGGGCCTGGCCGTCACGCAGTAGCAACATGGGTTTTCCTTAAACGCCCTGCTTGAGGGAGGCTTCGATGAATGCGTCGAGGTCGCCGTCCAGCACCTTCTGGGTGGCAGAGATTTCGACGTTGGTGCGCAGGTCCTTGATACGGCTGTTGTCCAGCACATAGCTGCGAATCTGGTGGCCCCAGCCGACATCGGTCTTGGTGTCTTCCAGCTTTTGCGCTTCTTCCTGGCGCTTGCGCATCTCAAAGTCGTAGAGCTTGGAGCGCAGGCGCTGCCAGGCGATGTCGCGGTTGCCGTGCTGGCTGCGGCCGTCCTGACACTGCACCACGATGCCCGTGGGCATGTGCGTCAGGCGCACGGCCGAGTCGGTCTTGTTGATGTGCTGGCCGCCCGCGCCGGATGCGCGGTAAGTGTCGGTGCGCACATCAGCGGGGTTGATGTCGATCTGGATCGAGTCATCAATCTCGGGGTAGACAAACAGGCTGGCAAAGCTGGTGTGGCGCCCGCCCGAGCTGTCGAACGGGCTCTTGCGCACCAGGCGGTGCACGCCGGTTTCGGTGCGCAGCAGGCCGTAGGCGTATTCGCCCTCGATCTTGATCGTGGCGCTCTTGATGCCCGCCACGTCGCCTGGGGTTTCTTCTTCGACCGTGGTCTTGAAACCCTTGCGCTCGGCGTACTTGAGGTACTGGCGCAGCAGCATGCTGGCCCAGTCGCAAGCCTCGGTGCCACCGGCGCCGGCCTGGATGTCGACAAAGCAGTTGAGCGGGTCGGCCTCGTTGCGGAACATGCGCCGGAACTCGAGCTGTTCGATCTCGGGTTTGAGCTTGGCGGTCTCGGCTTCGATGGTCATCAGGCCCGCTTCGTCGCCTTCTTCCTTGCTCATGTCGTAGAGCTCGGTGTTGTCGGCCAGCTCACGCGTGAGTTTGTCGAGCGTGAGCACCACGCCGTCCAGGGATTTCTTTTCTTTGCCCAGCTCCTGGGCTTTTTTGGGATCGTTCCAGACCGAAGGGTCTTCGAGCGATGCGTTTACCGTGCGCAGGCGTTCAAATTTGGCATCGAAGTCAAAGATACCTCCGTAACTCTTGCGTTCGCACGGCCAGGTCGTTGAGGGTGTTGCCAATGAGGTTGATACGTTCTGCGTCCATGGTGTTGTCCTGGGTGTTCTGTAAATAACCCGTGATTTTCTCATGGGACGCGCTCTGTGCCGTCCAATGCCCCTTGGCAGGCCAGCAACCCGTAGCAGCAGCCGTGCCATTGCCTGAGAACAATCAAAAATGATAGCTTATGGCGCTTGCTGCATAAGGGCTAGCAGTCATTTTGATTAAAAGTCGCCCACAAACTGCTCGATCAGTGCCGCCACCGCCTCGGGCTGGTCGTGGTGCAGCATGTGGCCTGCGTCCGGGACCACGGCAATGCGGCAGTTGCGCACATGGGTCAGGCGCTGGTGGTATTCGTCCAGGCTGTATTTGCCTTTCCACCACTGTCCCAGGCTGTCGTCGCCAGCCTCCACGGCCAGCGTGGGCGCGCTGATGGCTTCGTATAGCGCCAACACTTCGTCCAGGCGAAACAGTTGCGCGCTGGTGATCTTGTGCGCCGGGTCGCCCAGAATGTTCCACTGCCCGCTGGCGTTGGGCGCGGCCCAGTGCTGTGCCAGCCAGTCTGCCTTGTCCTGCGAAAGGCGCGGGTTGGTCTTCATGAGGCGCTGGGCCACGCCTGCCGCGCTGTCGTACGACTTGAGCGCCATGGCGCCCTGCTGCAGCTGCTTCATCTCGTCCATCCACTGCGCATAACGGGCGGGTGCCTGGCTGGGCTGGGTGGCTGGCATGCCAAAGCCTTCGAGGTTGACAAGGCGCCGGATGCGCGCCGGTCGTACACCTGCATACAGCATGGCCACGTTGCCACCCATGCTGTGCCCCACCAGATCGACGGGCTGCTCGCCCACCACCTGGTCGAGCAGCTGGTCGAGGTCGGCCAGGTAATCGGCAAACACATAGTGATCGCAGGGCGATGGCAACTGGCTTTGGCCAAAGCCGCGCCAGTCGGGCGCAATGATCTGGCGCCCTGCGGCAAAAGCCTGCGAGAACGCATCCACCACAAACTGGTACGAGGCGCCCACATCCATCCAGCCATGCAGCAGCACCAGCGGGGTGCTGCCGGGCACCGCCTCGCCCCACAGGTGCAGGTGGTAACGCAGGGTGCGCAAGGGGACGAAGTGGCTGCGGCTGGGGCGGAGTGCTGGATACATGGCGGCATTATTGGGGGCGCTGCGCTGGATGGCTGTCAACCACACGACTGCCCGGCGGCGGCCGTTGTGGCGGGCCTGGGCTGGGCGAACAATGCCCCCGGGCGGCACTGAGCGATGCAGTGCAGCCCACCCGCCTGCGGCTGCGAGCGCCTTACACTGCGGCGCATCATTTTTGGAGCCTGCATGAAAACCATCCAGCTCGGTCAGTCCGGCCTGCATGTCACCCCCATCTGCCTGGGCACCATGACTTTTGGCGAGCAGGTGGGCGAAGCCGATTCCCATGCCATTCTGGATCGCTCTCTGGAGCGCGGGGTCAATTTCATCGACACGGCCGAGATGTATGCCGTGCCGGCCCGGGCGCCCACCTTTGGCGCCACCGAAACCATCATCGGCAACTGGTTTGCCAAGCGTCCCGGGGCGCGCCAGAAGCTGGTGCTGGCCAGCAAGGTGGCCGGGCCCTCGCGCGGCATGCCATGGATTCGCGAGGGCAAAGGCATGACGGCCGCCGACATCGTGGCCTCGTGCGAGGGTAGCCTGCGCCGACTGCAGACCGATGTGATCGACCTGTACCAGATCCACTGGCCCGAGCGCCATGTGCCGGCCTTTGGCATCCAGTATTACGACCCGGCCAAGGAAACCGCGCAGACGCCCATCCACGAGCAGCTGCAGGCGCTGGCCGGGCTGGTCAAGGCGGGCAAGGTGCGCCACATTGGGCTGTCCAACGAAACGCCCTACGGTGTGCACGAGTTCGTGCGCCTGGCCGAACAGCATGGCCTGCCGCGCGTGGCCACGGTGCAGAACCCCTATTGCCTGATCAACCGCAGCTACGACAACGCGCTGGACGAGACCTGCCACCGTCTCAACGTGTCGCTGCTGGCGTATTCGCCGCTGGGCTTTGGCCTGTTGACGGGCAAGTACGACGCCAGCGGTATTGAAGGGCCCGGCACGCCCCAGGGTGCCCGCATTGCCAGCTATGAATCGGTACGCAAACAGCGCTGGGGCCGCCCTGAGGCGCTGGCCGCCGCGCGTCGCTACAACCAGCTGGCGCGCGAGCACGGCCTGACGCCCACGCAACTGGCACTGGCCTTTTGCTACAACAACTGGCGCGTGGCCAGCACCATCATTGGCGTGACCTCGCTGGCGCAGCTGGACGAAGACCTGAACGCCTGGGGCACCACGCTTTCGCCAGAATTGCTGGCGGCCATCGACCAGATTCGCTGGCAGGTGGGTGATCCTGCAATTTAAGATGAAATCGGCCTCTGGCGCTTACAGATAAAGCGCAAGCAGCTATTATTTTTGATTCAATTATGGCCAAAAAGGACGGCAAGGGCGTGCACGTAAGCGAGACCCCCGCCACGCAACTGCTCAAGAGCCACCAGGTGGAATTCACCGAGCACCCCTATGACTATGTGGAGCACGGCGGCACCGCGCACAGCGCGGCCAGCCTGGGGCTTCCTGAGCACACAGTCGTCAAGACGCTGGTGATGCAGGACCAGGATGCCAAGCCGCTCATCGTGCTGATGCACGGCGACTGCAAGGTTTCCACCAAAAACCTGGCGCGGCAGATCGGCGCCAAATCGGTCGAGCCGTGCAAGCCCGAGGTAGCCAACCGCCACAGCGGCTATCTGGTGGGGGGCACATCGCCGTTTGGCACCCGCAAGACCATGCCCGTGTACATCGAAGCATCGGTGCTGGAGCTGCCGCGCATTGCCATCAATGGCGGGCGGCGCGGTTTTCTGGTGCAGATCGACCCGCAGGTGTGCGTTCAGTTGCTGGGTGCCACGCCGGTGCACTGCGCGCTGGCAGAATAGGCCGCCCCGGCGCAGTGCGCTGCGTTGTTGTTACCCCAAGGAGCTGATTTGAACGCCGTTTACCCCGTCCTGGCCACTGTGGCTGCCTACCTGCTGGGCTCGCTGTCGTTTGCCGTCATCGTGACGCGCCTGATGGGGCTCAACGACCCGCGCACCTATGGCAGCAAGAACCCCGGCGCCACCAATGTGCTGCGCTCAGGGTCCAAGGCCGCCGCCATCGTCACCCTGCTGCTGGACGCGGTGAAAGGGTGGTTGCCCGTGGTGCTGGTGCGCTGGTTTGGCAAGCCCTATGGCATGGAAGACGGCACCATCGCGCTGGTGGGGCTGGCAGCTTTTCTGGGGCACCTGTGGCCTGTGTTCTTTCGCTTTGAAGGCGGCAAGGGCGTGGCCACTGCTTTAGGGGTGCTGCTGGGCATCAGCGGCTGGCTGGGGCTGGCCACGGCGCTCACCTGGGTCATCGTGGCCTTTTTCTTCCGGTATTCGTCACTGGCCTCACTGGTGGCTGCGGTGTTTGCGCCGGTGTATTACCTGCTGGTCAGCGGCGTGGTCTGGTATGCCGAGGCCAGCATTGCCGTGGCCATCGGGGTGATGTCGATGCTGCTGGCCTGGCGCCACAAGGAGAACATCGGGCGCCTGATCGAGGGCAAGGAATCCCGCCTGGGCCGGTCCAAGGCAGCCCCTGCGCCCAAACAACACAAGCCCTAGCGCACCACGGCGCCCGGTTCTTCGGGCGCGCGTTTGCGCTGACTGGTTCTGCCCCTGGTGGGGTGCTTACAGGGCTCCGGGCACGGTCACCAGGCCCATCAGCCCCGAGTTGTGCGGGGCCGCTGCATACACCCCCAGCCGCACCATGGTGCGGTGGTTGAGTGCCACCGCCACGGCGGAGCGGGCCAGTGCCGACTGGATGCGCGGCTTGTTCGTCATGCCGGTCTGGTAGATGCCCGGCCGCGCGTGGTGCGCCCCGGCACGGTCGAGCAGGCTGGCCACCAGGGGCTGGTTGGCCTTTTCACCCCGGCGCAGCACGATGGCCGTGTCGCCATTGTCCAGGCGCACAAAGGTGCCGGGCGGGCACAGCCCCACCGAGCGCACCAGCGTGTAGCTCACCTCGTCGCGCTGGTCGACTTCATGGCCCACGATGGCGCGCACCGAATCGGTGGCGCTGCGGCCAGCGCGCGACTTGCGAGGGCTGATCATGGCGGCGTAGCGGTCGATGGTGCCCAGGATGCGGGTGAGCCGGTCGTGCGGCTCCTGGCTGGCCAGCGGCACGCGGTCGGAAATGCTGGCGTGGTGCTGGCCCACCACGTCCAGCCAGAGGTTGTCGGTGATGAACAGGCGTTCGAGCAGTGCCTGGCTCTCCTGGGGATGATTGCGAATCGCCTCCTGCTGGGCTGCCGTGGGTTTTTCCCGCTGGCCGGCCAGCACGTCCTGCAACGCCGTCATGGCGATGTTCATGGTGAGGGCGGCGCGCACCAGGCTGTCGCGCTCGCGGGGAGGCAGCTGCAGCTCTTGCGCCATGATGTGGCACAGGGTGCCGCACACCAGCGCGTGCGATGCGCTGTAGCCCACCGAGGAAGTGGAGGCCAGCTGGAACATCAGGTACAGCGCGGCGTCGATGTCGTGGGCCACCAGGTCTTGCAGCCAGCGGTCGACCTGGCGCACCTTGGCCGGAAAATCCTGCACCCGCAGCGGCGCCGAGAGCACGACGGACAGCGCCGATTCCAGATCGGACCACAGGCTCAGAAGGTCTTCATATTCGCCATCGTGGCGCTGGTTTCCGGGGGGAAGTCGGGCAGCCATGGGCAGCAGGTCAGTGGCGCTTTTCCAGCACCATCTGGTCGTTGGTGCGGGTCATCTGGAACTCGGTCAGAAAGCTGTTGCCCAGCAGCACGAAGGGCATGGACTGGGGCGTGACGATGGCTTCCACGCCAAACACCTCGACATCACCGATGCGCACCGAATCGAGTTTCATGCGCCAGCCCTGGGCAACACCGTTGGCGGTGCTCATGCGCACGGGCTGGCCGCTCAGGTATTTCAGGCCCATGCGTTCCGCATCGGGGCGCCCGATGGCCACGGTAGAGGCGCCCGTGTCCACCATGTATTGCATGACGCTGCCGTTGATGGTGCCGCTGTTGATGAAATGCCCCCGGCTGTCGGCGGTCAACACCACGCGCTTGCCGCCGCTCTTGCTGCCCACGCTCACCGGGGCCTCGCCAAGATGCAGGGTGCGCCGGGCACCCGAGATTTCGACCATGGCCTCGTCCTTGCCAACGGCGACCACCTTCACTCCCTGATGGGACTCACCGGCCCCCACACCCTTGGGCGCACCGTTGTTGACGATGAGCAGCGCCTTGGTGCCCAGAATGCCGCCCAGGGCCACCGATTGAGCGCGCGCAAACAGCGGCGCCAACAGCGCGGCGGCCAACAGCGCAGCGGCGGGGTGCAAAAGGTGCTTTTTCATGGTGAATGGCGGAGCCCCAGGGTGCAGTGGGTGTGCGGCGAAACGGGGGCAGGCCGTGTGTTCAGTCGCGGAAGTTGTCAAACGACAGGGGCACGTCGTTGATCTCCTTGCGGATCAGCGCCATGGCCGCCTGCAGGTCGTCGCGCTTGGCGCCCGTCACACGCACCTTGTCCTCCTGGATGGCGGCTTGCACCTTGAGTTTGCTCTCTTTCATGAGCTTTTGCAGTTTCTTGGCCAGCTCGCTCTCGATGCCGTTGCGCACCTTGATGACCTGCTTGACCTTGTCGCCGCCCATTTTCTGCACGTCGCCCATGTCGAGAAAGCGCACGTCCACATTGCGCTTGGTGAGCTTGTTGCGCAGCACGTCCTCGATCTGGGTGAGCTGGAACTCGGCGTCGCCCACCATGGTGATTTCCTTGTCCTTGATTTCAATGCTGGCAGAGGTGCCCTTGAAATCAAAGCGGGTGGTGATTTCCTTGACGGTGTTTTCCACCGCATTCTTCACTTCAACGAGGTTGGCTTCACAGATGGTGTCAAAAGAGGGCATGGCGGTTCTCAATCTCAGGGGAAACGGGAGCAATTCACAGAAGGCCGAAAGGGCCCGGTGCGACAATCGGGCCAATGGTAGTCGAGAAAAACGCCCCTTTGCAGCCCTGGAACACCTTTGGCATCGTTGCACGCGCCCAAACCCTGGTGCGCGTGCGCTCCGTGGCAGATTTGCACGCTGTTCTGGCCGATCCGGAACTGGCGCCCGCGCCGAAATGGGTGCTGGGCGGCGGCAGCAACATCATCCTGACGGGCGATGTCAAACCCGTGGTGCTGAAGATGGAGATCAAAGGCCTGCGCCTGGTGCAAGAGACCGATCGGGCCTGGATCGTCGAGGCGGGCGCGGGCGAGGTCTGGCACGACGCGGTGGCCTGGACACTGGCGCAGGGATTTCCGGGGCTCGAAAACCTGGCGCTGATCCCCGGCACGGTGGGTGCGTCGCCGGTGCAGAACATTGGTGCGTATGGCGTAGAGCTGCAGGACCGGTTTGAGTCGCTGGATGCCATCGATCTGGCCACCGGCCAGTCTTTCAGCCTGGATGCCGCGCAATGCGGTTTTGGCTACCGCGACTCCGTTTTCAAGCACGCACCTTCCGAATCGACGGACGGCAGCTCAATGCCGCGTGGCATGGGCCTGGCAGGCCGCGCCGTGATCACCCATGTGCGCTTTCGGCTGCCCAAGCCGTGGAAACCGGTGCTCGGATATCTCGATCTGGAGC
>ERZ1023652.256-NODE-256-length-11377-cov-4.249067_pt1 | contig 11377 bp, 13 predicted proteins | sample MGYA00520879_ERZ1023652 | MGnify/ENA primary metagenome ERZ1023652 (study PRJEB33180, sample SAMEA4044469) | wastewater metagenome | place: Denmark | collected 2016-04-02 | study: EMG produced TPA metagenomics assembly of the PRJEB13832 data set (Local...
ATGATTTGATTTATATTTTTTATTTTCCATACATTGATTATACAGCGAATTCCCACATAACACAACTGAGTGCACGTCTTATATCCCCATAGCTAAAGCAAGGGGCTTTACGACGATCTTTCGGTAAACACTTTGAGCCCGTCCGTTACTGTCGACGACATCCAAAGCGAAGGTTTCGTACGGTTCCGTTTCGATCAGCTTAAGCAGCATCCGTCCGGCAACACCTTGGCACCGGTCTGCCTCGTTGGTAGCTACACATTCAAAATAGAGCGTATCATCGTCGATGTCCAATGGCTCCCCGTATTCTTTGCGAAAACTGAAATAACCGACATGTCCCCAGAGAAATCCAAAATTAGCCAGGAAATCCTCTTTGTTGACTTCCATCGCACGACGCTGGTTGGTCGAACAGCCCACCATCGCGACCGGGCGCTCCCCGTCCATCGCAACTCGGATCAGGTCCTCCTGCAGCAGTCTGCGGAATCCGCCAAGCAAGCGCTCGGTATCGCGATGCAGCGTCTTCATGTCCTTATAGTAGCTGCTGACGAAAATTTTTCTGACATCCTCTTTTTGTGTTTCCGATAATTGGCTCATTTTCGCCATCGTTATTTCTGTCATATTTGTCTTCCCTTCATGCAAATCTCACGTACTGTTTGATCCGCTGCATTATTGCTGGTGGCTGTTTCCGATGAATGCTGTGATGGCCTCGACCGTCTGCTGTTGCTGCTGATCGGCGCTGAAGGATGCCGTCCCATCGCCCTCCTGCGGGCCGTAATCGCCGAATTGGCCATGATTGCCGCCATCCAGCACGATTTCCGTATAGTCATCCGGCAACTTCGCTTGCGCTTCATCGTAGCTTTCACGGTTCAGGACTTCATCCTCCGATCCATAGATGGAGAGGACCGGAAACGGTGCATCAGTCAAATCATTGGACGGATAGGATGCCAGGAAAATCAGGCCGTCGACTCTATCAGTTTGATCGGCCGCAAAACTGGAGGCCATGACACCGCCCAAAGAATGACCGGCAAGATACCAATCCTGCACACTAACTTCCTGTTCCATGATTGCTTCGGCCGCGTCCGCGTCAAAAACCGCCAAATGGAACGGCATCTTGGCGATGACCACCAATAAATCCGCTTCGGCCAAGCTACGCAGCAAAGGTGCATAGGCTTCCGCTTCCACCTTTCCGCCCGGATAAAAGATAACCCCTTCTTCCGGATCTTTTCCATTCGGAGTAAAGGTGATCGTATCATCAGTCTCCGTAACAGTAATCGACTCATCCGACTGCAGCGCCTCAACAGCCTCCACCGTTGCCTGATAATAGTCATTCACATACCAAAAGAATGCACCTGCTGCAATCATAATACTTATGGCCAATCCGATCAGTACTTTTCGGATCCAGCTGAATTTTCTATTTTTTTCCATAATTTCCTCCTTTGAATCATGTTTGCACTTTTCCTGAAACTGTTCTAAAGTAATCATGATGAGTGACTTATAAGTTGCATCCACCTCAGAAAGGCGGGTAAAAAACATGTGGTATGATGGTATTTTTGAATCTTTGCTGGCTTTGCGCGATGAAAAACGTGCTCCCCAGATGTCGGCCTATATGCGGAATCAATTCCCGTTCCTGGGCATCGCATCGGCTCCGCGGAAAGCAGCCTATAAAAAAATTTTTGCAACCGCAAAAAAAGAAAAAATCGTCGACTTCGATTTCGTCGACCAGTGCTTCAAGCGTGAAGAACGTGAATTCCAGTATGCCGGCGTCGATTATTTACTGGCGATTCAGGATTGCCTCGTTCCGGAAAACTTGCCGAAATTGAAACAATACATCCAGACAAAATCTTGGTGGGATACCGTCGATGGCCTGGATGGCGTTGTCGGATCGATCGTCCAACGCTATCCGGAATGCAAGCCGATCCTGTTGGAATGGAGCGTGGCTGATGACATCTGGCTCCGTCGGGTCGCAATCGATCATCAACTCGGCTTCAAATCCAAGACGGACACCGTGTTATTGGAAGAAATCATCAAAAATAATCTGAACCAAAAGGAATTCTTCATCAATAAAGCTATCGGTTGGAGCTTGCGCGATTTCAGCAAAACGAATCCCGATTGGGTGCGCGCATTCATTTCCGCACATAAGGATGATCTGTCCAGTTTGAGCATCCGCGAAGGCAGCAAATATGTCTGATCATTTAGGCTTCTATATCTTGGCCGGCTCATAGTTGAGCTGCACCAAGCCGGAATCGAACGTGGTTGCTTCAACTAATTTCAATGGGTGCTCCTTCTTGCTTTCTTTAAATAACGGAATCCCTTCACCCAACAAAATCGGGATGATGGATACAGTATAACTGTCGATCAGCCCTTTCTCACGGAATAAGTCGATTGCTTCGGACCCGCCATCGATAAAGATGTCTTTGCCGGGTCTGCTCCGGATTTGGTCCAACAGATTGTCGGGAGATCCGCTGTAAAAATGTATTTGCCCCTCAGAAGGACGCTCCGTCCGTGAAAGGACATAACAGTCCCGGTCTGCATGCGGGAATTCCCCGCCGAAAGACAACACTTTTTCGTATGTCTTCCGGCCCATGATGACTGTGTCGATCGTTTCAATAAAAGCGGCATAGCCATAATCTTCATCCGGTCTGGCGACACTATCAAGCCAATCGATATCTCCATCCGAATGCGCGATATATCCATCCAGACTGGCTGCGATATAGACTCTGACTTTTCTTTTTCCCATTTGATCACCTCATTGACTTGTCTACCCCGTACAGTCAACTATACGCTTGGTTGACAATCAAAGAAAGAATTTTTCGTTCGGAAATTGACAAAACCGCAAAAAAAGACGATTCTGAGCGAATCGTCTTTTTTTGCGTGGGCCGCGATTTTTTGGTTGACAATCATTTATTGCCTAGCTCGTTGATTTGAATCAGCTTCGGAGCGGATAAGCCAGGATCAAACGGATAGCGGAATTGGTCGCAGCAACTTCCTTTAACAGGCTAACCAGGGAATCCCCATAATCGCCGAGTTGGTTATGCACCATTTGCGGATCATGCAGGATGATCATTTTGCCGGAATAATCCGTCGTCAGACAATCCCATAAAGCATCGAGATTATTGCCGTAATATTCGGGAAGATGCAATTTCTTTTTCAGGTAGGCATGCGCTGCTTTCCGATCGGTCATCTTCTTACCGTTCAAACGGATGGTTTCCATCTTCAATGACTCCCCTCCCCGTACAGCTGCTCGAACGACTCGTAATGATCATCCGTGTAAAAGATCAGTCCGTCATTCGAGTACACGATGCGCTCCGCCCCGCGGTAGCCACCGTCGTAATTGATGTCGGCTTCGTAATAGGTCCTGCCCGATTTCTTCGGAAGCAAGCCCTCACGATTGCCGAAGAAATCACCACCGATCAACATCCCATCCGTCACTTCCCACAAATTGCCCTCTGCGTTGTCCCAGCCCAATGCTTCAGCTTCGTCCTTCGTCAGATAGTTGGGCGGCAGTGCGTTAAACTGGTGGATATAGGCCGCCACTTCGTTTTTCGTCGAATAGGACTGTCCTTCCGAAACGCCACTGCTGATTGCCGTTTCGGCCGATTCCTGCGATCCTGTTGCGTTCGCGTCTTCCTCAGTACTTTGCGAGCTGCTGGCGGTGATGCTGATCGAAGAGTCCGTTGTCTGTTCCTCGAAAAGCGAATCGACACCATTGACCCATACGGCCAGAATGATCGCCAAAAGTGCGAACAAGCCTTTCAGGCCGCTTTTTAAATTTTTCATGCACTAGTCCCCTTTTTGTTAGTGTGTCCCACGATACGATACAAAAGGAACGCCGGATTGTCCAGTATTTAATCGGAGGCCTGTTGCTCCGTTACGATTCGTACCATGATTTCGTTATGCCGGAACATAGGCGGCACAAACGGTGCGTTGAAGGATGCCAGCATATAATTCGAAGCAGGCTGGTACTTTTTCTCCTGCACCCACTGCGCCAACTTCTCCAGCATGTCCTGTTCTTTGCGATCATTCGAATAGCCGCCGTATTGGATGACCGCAAAAAGGCCGCTGTCGAATTTTTTGACGGTCAGCGAAGGGCTGTTGGGCTGTGGAATATCCTCCCATTCCGCCTTCGGGACAACAAATGCCATCTTCATGCGGTCTTCCGATAGTTCCTGGATCACCGGAACGGTCATGCTGATTTTTCGGTCCGCTTGATTATCTTTTGAAATATAACGGAACAAGGTGCCGAACCCGCTGTCCACATCCGGATCAGCGGCATTGTCGTATTCCACGACGTAGAAATCCCGGTATTCCCTCAATTCGAACGGATACTCCGACAGCAGGACCGTGTATGCCGGGCGCTCATATTTGGCCATGACTTCCCTTCCCCCATTCTGTTCTCTATAGCTGAATTTTACCATGATTTTCTTTTTTTCCGAAAAGATAGGCTGCTTGACTGGCTTGGGGCTTGTGATATCAGCCAACAACTGATATAAATAAATTATAAACAAATGAGAGCGTTATCACCTTTTATGCTCGGAGGAGGCAGCTATGCTGAAAAGTTTTTCGTTGCAGGAAAGAAGTTGGAACATGTATGATTGGGCCAATTCCGCCTATTCGGTCATCATCTCCTCGGTCATTTTGCCACTTTTTTATAAGTCGATCACAAGTGGGAAAGGAATCGCCCCGAACTTGGCGGATTCTTATTGGGGCTATGCAACCTCTGCCGCAACTTTGGCTATCGCCGTATTCGCGCCGATCCTCGGTACGATCGGGGATTATCCGAAATGGAAAATGCGACTGTTCAAAAGTTTCTTCTTGATCGGTGTTGTTGCAACGGCTGCGCTCAGCTTTACGGACGATTGGCGCCTGCTGCTTGCCTTCTATATGCTCACGACAATCGGTTTTTCCGGAGCAAATATCTTCTATGACGCATTTTTGGTCGATGTCGCGACCGAGGAACGAATGGATCGGGTCTCCACTTACGGATTTGCGCTGGGTTATATCGGCGGCAGTACGATTCCGTTCGTGCTTTCGATCCTGCTGATCATGTTCGGCGAGAGCATCGGCATTTCCCGGACCACCGCCGTCAAAGCCTCCTTCCTGTTCACGGCATTTTGGTGGATCGTCTTCACGATTCCGATGCTGCGTAATGTGAAACAGCGCTATTTCCTCCCGCCCAGCGAACATATCATCCATGACAGTTTCGCCAGACTATCGAAAACACTGCGTCAGATCCGCAGCCACAGGAAAATGTTCTTGTTCCTGATCGCCTATTTCTTTTACATCGACGGATTGAACACGATCATCCACATGGCCGCCGTCTTCGGTGACAGCATCGGGATTGTTTCCGATATGCTGATGATTGCCGTGCTGGTGATTCCGATCCTGTCCTTCCCTTTTACGATCCTCTACGGGAAATTGGCTCAACGTTTCGGCAGCAAAAAGATGATTCTTGTGGGCATTTGTATTTATCTGCTCGTCTGTCTGCTGGCTTTCCGCATGACTTCCGCCGTTGAATTTTGGATTCTCGCCATCTTGGTCGCAACTTCGCAAGGCGGTATCCAAGCACTTTCACGTTCCTATTTCGCCAAACTTGTGCCCAAGGAGAACGCCAACGAATATTTCGGTTTCTACAATATCCTCGGCAAATTTGCCGCCATCATCGGCCCAGCGCTCTATGCGCTCACGAGTCAATTGACCGGTGACTCACGCAACGGACTCGCCAGTATTTCTCTCCTCTTCATCATTGGAGGCGTGCTGATGCTGCGGACAGAGGGAAATTAATCCCGCGTTGCATATGATCCACACCCGAAAAGGCTGCATTCCACGCGGAATCAGCCTTTTTAGGTTCTATCTTTTACTGACGAACCCAGACAACGGACGTTTGACGAGTTCCGTGACGACAAGATAAGAAACGGCGATCCCCAAAATGATCCCCAAATGCGCCATTGTCGGCGGCTGGAATTCAAAGAAGGCGGCAGTAGCGGGAATCATCGGCAATCCGATGGCAAGTGCCATGGCGATCACCGAAAGGATCACGATCGACGGCGCCGGCCAGCCGGCCTTGGTGATCGGAGCCAAGGAGCGGATCGACAACATCAATAATATCTCCGTCAACACGCTGGCAATGAACCAGTTGGTCTGCAGCACTGCCGGGGAAATCCTGTAGAATAGACCGAAGCAGATGAAATCGAAGACGGTGCTGACGAGCCCCATCGTGACGAAAATGATGTAGAGGGAATGCAGATCATACCGTTGCGGTCGTTCTACTTCCTGAGCCGATACGCGATCAAAGGCGATGGCCATCATCGGAAAATCGGAAAGCAGATTCAGGAGCAGCAGCTGTTTCGGCAGCATCGGCAAAAAGCTGATGAAGAGCGAGCCGATGGCGACCGCATAGAAATTGCCGAAGTTCGAGATCAAAGTGGCGCGGATGTATTTCATCGTATTGGCGTGCGTTTCCCGCCCAAAGCGGATGCCTTCGACGATTACCCGCAGATCGTTCTGAAGCAATACGATATCAGCGGTCTCGCGGGCGACATCGGCCGCCGATTGCACGACCATCGACACGTGCGCCGCCTTCAAGGCCGGTGCATCATTGATCCCTTCACCCAAATAGCCGACTGTGAATTGTTCTTTCAGCAATTGGATTAGTTCCAGTTTTTGCTCCGGTGTCGTCCGGGCAAAGACGCGAATTGAAGACAGACGTTTCTTCCTTTCGGCCAGTGGTAATGTCAAAAAGGCGGCAGCCTCCGTGACTTCAGCGCTCTCCGTCACCAAACCGGCTTCCCTTCCGACTGCCTCGGCCACCTTCAGGGCATCCCCGGTGATGACCGTAATGGCGATATTCATCTGTTTTGCGGCCGCTACGGTCTCAATAGTGGAATCCTTGATGCGGTCCACAAAAGAGACAAATCCGCCGAAACGCGCACCGCTGCCGTCGTCGTAGCTCACGCCCAGTACCCGGTGGCCTTCCTCTTCCTCTGCCTGCAGCCAATCCGCAACAGTATCGCGGGAAATCAATCCTTCCCCGAAGAAATATTCCGGGCTCCCGCGGCGGATATGCAGCGTCGAACCGTCCGCCTGTTTCACGACTGCGCCGTTGCTGCGCAGCGCCGGATCGAAGGCCTCCTCCTGCGCGAGACTGTAGCGCTCCACAATCTGCCGTTGCGCTTGCGTGAGGGCCTTATCGCTTGCACGGTCGAAAGGTTCCGGTATCCGCTCATGCAGATTGATGGCGGCCAAGCGCGCCAAGACCAGTGGATCGTAAGGGGATTCCGCCATCGGATAAACATTGCTGAACACAAGATGATTTTCCGTGATTGTTCCGGTTTTGTCGGTGCACAACAGATTGACTGATCCCAAATCCTGGACCGCGGAAAGCCGCTTGACGATGACGTCGCGTTTGGCGAATTCCAAGGCTCCCCGTGAAAGCGAGAACGTCAGCACCAAAGGCAAAGCTTCCGGTATGGCCGAAACGGCCAACGCGATCGCAAAAATCAGCAGGCCCGTGACATCCGCCTGCCGGCCTTCAATCAGGATGTTAGCCACCACGACGAATCCGAGCGTCAGCAGCGTCACTTTCATGATGAAGTTGCTGATTTTATCCACGCTCTTGACGAGTTCGCTCTCCGCCTGGACGGTGGATGCCGTTGAAGCGATATGGGCCAACTGCGTTTCCTGACCGATTGCGGTGATTTCAGCCAATGCATTCCCCCGCACGATCACAATCCCTTGCAGCAGGCGCTCTTCATCGGCGGCAACCATCGCTTTGTCGGCAACGGCGGCGCTTGACGCGGACGCACGTTTCGTAACCGGAATGGACTCTCCCGTAAAAGTCGTTTCATCCACCAGCAGATCGCGGTCTTCGCGGACAATGGCGTCTGCAGGGACGATATCGCCCGACTCGAGCTTCAGGATGTCCCCGGGCACCAACGTTTCGGTCGGCACTTCCTTTTCCGTTCCGTCCCTGATTACCGTAATTGTGCTCAGCAGATAGGCTTTCAGCTTATCGGCCGCCTGATTCGATTTGTGCTCCTGATAGACGTTGAGTGCTGTCCCAAGGAACACAAACAACAAGATAAAGGCACCATCGATCGGCTCACCCAAAGAAAAGGTCACGCCCGCCGCAATCAGCAGCATCAGATTGAAGATGCCGCGGAATTGCCTTGCAATCAGACCAAGGAGGCGATGCTTCGGTACCGGCAGCGCGTTTGGTCCATATCGGACTCTCCGTTCAGCCGCTTCCGCTTCCGTCAATCCTTTCCATTCATTCCATTCATTCTTATTTGTCATAACTCATCATCGCAGCTTTCGCATCAAAATAAGTGAAATCCCCTTCATCATAGTGCCAGACCGCCTTCAGTTCTGTCGGCTGACGGATACCGTTGATTTCCTTGTACACGCCGCAGATGGCCGACCATCTGACTTTTTCGCTTTTCCCATCCATCGTCGTTGCTTCCCGATCATCGGTCGTGAAGGCTATCATCTCATCATCTTCATTGAACGTGAAAATCCCTTCCGCAGTGGTACCGTATGCCGTAATCACCGCCTTGGCATGGTGCGCGTCGATTGCCTCCCAGCGGATGTAGTCCTGAAGAGCCGCATTAGGAACGAAGAGGCACTCGGACAGGAACGTCACCAAACTGGCCTTATCCATCGCTTCTCCGTCAATGTCGAACAATGTGATATTTTTTGCCAAAATCCCTTTCATCGAGCCTTTGCCGTCGACATAGGCATCCACACCTTCGAAAGGTACGCCATAGAGTGAACTGTCGATGTAGGCGATGCGGTCGGGTCTGTTCACAAAATTATACTGTGTGTAGGCGATCTTGATGGGCTTTTTTCCCTTCCCAAGCGAAAAGGCGACATCAGGAAAAACCACCTTCATGTAGGCCATTTTCAGTTTCCCAAGATGACCGCAACGGCGTAGGTGACGTCGGACAGGACCAGGCAGCGTCGCAATGTCCGCTTCTGTGAAGCGACCTTTTGCCGGCTCCGTTCCCTTCAACAAATCCTCCGCCAAATCGGTAAATTCCCTGGCGGCCTTCGAAGGCGCCGTGCGCAGATAGGCATGAACTATGCCGGCAGTCCCGAGCAGTACCCCACCGACCGCAATGATTTTCTTTATCGCTATCATTTTCTCTTCCATCCTTTCGAATTCCTCAAAATCGTTTTATTATTTTCTCTGCAGAATCACTTCATAACAACACTCAAACGTAAATAACGCTTACACAAAAGCGCCTTGCCGTCGCATCAAAAATGAACTTTTGGTGTACTTTCAACGAAACAGATTGAGGACAGCAAGCAATATGGATACAATCACCCTGATATTATTTTCAGATTTGAAATCAAAGGAGAACGGACTACTAATGAAAAACGCATCAAATACACAGAACAACACAATCGTCAGCTTGAAAGAATTCACTGCTAATCCAGCGCCACTTGGCTTATTGGGCTTCGGAATGACAACAGTCCTGTTGAACATCCACAATGCAGGTTACTTCCCGATGAACACGATGATTTTGGCTATGGGCATTTTCTTCGGCGGCATGGCACAAGTCATTGCCGGAATCATGGAATTCAAGAAAAACAATACTTTCGGCGCAACTGCCTTCACTTCTTACGGCTTCTTCTGGCTTTCCCTTGTCGGAACGCTCGTTATGCCTGGTCTTGGCATGGGCGAAGCGGCTTCAGCTAAATCCATGGCTGCTTACCTGTTCATGTGGGGATTCTTCACGTTGGGCATGTTCGTCGGAACATTGCGCATCAGCAAAAACCTGCAGATCGTCTTCGGTTCTTTGACACTGCTTTTCTTCCTGCTTGCTTTGGGAGACTTCACGGGCAATGAAATGATTTCTACAATCGCGGGTTACGAAGGCATCTTCTGCGGCTTCTCAGCTATCTACGGTGCTTTGGCACAAGTTCTGAACGAAGTCTACGGCGAAGAAGTCCTGCCGTTGGGCAATGTGACGACTGTCAAGAAAACAGCAAAAATCGAAGTAGCTACTAGTAAATAAATAAATTGAATCAAATAAAAACACGGGCGCTATGCAATAGGATTGCATAACGCCCGTGTTTTTGCCTTTTCGGTGGCGTTCCCCGACCAATCGCCGAGGAGTGTCATTCGAAGTCAGCAGCAACCTTTTTACGGGGCTGGCTTGTGCAACCTGACCTGAAAATTTGCCTACTGCTCTGTCCTGAATAATGACTGATTTGATTGATTGCTGCTTGTTCCGACTTGGCGGTTTATCTGCTGACGATCCGGCAGCAGTGGATCCGGGCTGCTTTCTTTTTACCTTCTTCGATTTCCTGATCGAAGGCCGCCCTTTCCTCCGGCGTCAAGTCGTTGATCGACAGGAAGCTCAGATTGGACAGTCTGTATGTTTCCTTCACATCGCTGTCGTTTCCGAAAGCCGTCGCTTCGATGTTGTTCAGCACCTTTTCCGGATCGCCGGCTCCCATCGCTTCCAGGCTCTCCTTGTCCTGTTCAGAGAAACGCAGCGCCAAGTCGAGCGTCGTCGTCTTGTAGACGGTGCTGCCCATGAAGGTGACGCGCGTCAGGTATTCGTTCGTGACTTCGTTGTAAAGGATGTATTCTTTAGCTGTTGTTTGTTCCATGATTCAGTTGTTCCCTCCAAAAATACCGATTTGCATTCCCATTATAGACCATCCGCTCTGTTTTTCACATACCGGCCGTAATAGTTTACCGGTTCAAGCCGGCTTTTTGCTGTTTTTGTAGGCATCATGGAAACCTTCAAATGAGTCCAGCAGGAAGATGAACAGGAAGACGGCTTTGATCGAGTTGAATGCAGTATTGAGGACACGTTGCCCATCCGTGGCTTCGCCGATTTTCGTGACGAGCTCCGGATTCAGGATGGCTGTATCTTGAAGGATGAACCACAACAATACAAACGAAAGTACATTCAAAATCAGATTGGCGGTCGCGACCGGATAGGTCCACTTCCTGAAAACGAGTTTGCTGGCGGAGAACAGTAATTGCAGCACCAGCATGCCGTTGATGTAAGGCAAGTAACTGCGGAACACTTCCTGATTCAACATCGGAATCATTTCCTGGATGCTGCCGTCCAGCGTATAGTAGAATCCCAGCAGCTGGCTGTATTGGTTGACGAGGATGATGAACTAGTGTTCTTCCAGTGCAGCATAATTGTGGTGGCAGTGGACGGCATCCGATAACTTGAAGTGGTTGATGCCGGCGTACTTTTTCACCCAGAGTCGGACGATATCGAGTACCTTCTCCATCATCTGATTGCGGTTTTCTTCGGCGAAATCCATCGCCAATTTCATCCAGCGCAGGTACAATTTCCCGAGATCACTTTCGGTGGAAAAATAGGCCAGATCCCACTCGGGAGGGACCGGAGAC
>ERZ1023652.260-NODE-260-length-11198-cov-3.884383_pt1 | contig 11198 bp, 9 predicted proteins | sample MGYA00520879_ERZ1023652 | MGnify/ENA primary metagenome ERZ1023652 (study PRJEB33180, sample SAMEA4044469) | wastewater metagenome | place: Denmark | collected 2016-04-02 | study: EMG produced TPA metagenomics assembly of the PRJEB13832 data set (Local surveillance...
TCGTAGTCATCGCTTTTTCCAATTCACGGATTTGGCGTTCTGTTTCCATGTTCCCCACTCCTCAAGTGTTTTCTTTAGTATACGCCTACAGGAGGAAAAACGAATGCAATTTAACTCAATTTATATAGCACAACTCTTCTTGAACTTAAAAAAGTCCCAAAACGCTTAACCGTTATTGGATCGGGTTATATCGGAAGAGAACTCGGACAGCTCTTCCATAATCTGGGTTCAGAAGTTACCCTAATTCAAAGAAGCAAGCAATTCTTAAAAGAGTATGACCCTGAGATTTCTGAAGCAATGGAGAAATCTCTCATCGAACAAGGAATAAAACTCATTTCTGGAGCAGCTTATGAGCGAGTGGAGCAAGACGGAGAGATTAAAAAAGTCCATATTATTGTAAACGACAAGAAAAAGATTATTGAGTCAGACCAACTACTAATCAGCACAGGAAGAACGCCCAATACTGAAGCATTGAACTTAAGTGCAGCAGGAGTTAAAGTTGGAGCCCACAACGAAATCAAAATAAATGATTTTGGTGAGACAAGCAATGAAAAGATCTATGCAGCGGGAGATGTCACATTAGGGCCTCAATTCGTCTACGTGGCTGCCTATGAAGGAGGAATTGTTGCAGACAATACGATTGGTGGGTTAAATAAAAAAATCGATTTAACAGTGGTCCCTGGTGTTACGTTTACAAGTCCCGGATTCGCAACCGTTGGTTTAACAGAAAAGAAAGCGAAAGAAAAAGGATATGAAATTAAAACGTCTGTGTTGCCGTTAAAAAATGTTGCTAGAGCGATTGTAAATCATGACACAGCAGGTGTGATTAAACTTGTAGTTGATGGAAAAACGCGAAAAATTCTGGGAGTGCATGTGGTCGCTGACAATGCAGGGGAAGTTATTTACGCAGCCACTTTAGCCGTTAAATTCGGATTGACCGTAGACGACTTAAAAGAAACGCTTGCACCTTACTTAACAATGGCAGAAGGCTTAAAATTGGCAGCCTTAGCGTTTGACAAAGACGTATCAAAATTATCCTGCTGTGCAGGCTGAAATTGTTTGTTTAACAGGTATCTTACACGAAAAGCTGATGGAAAATATTCATTTTTCCGTTTCGAAGCTGTTGAGTTATGGCGATGGCTTACTAAAATAATTTTGAAAACCATCAGTAATAACGCAATCTTCTGTTCAAAACAGTATTTTTAGTGAGAACCAACAAAATATATTTGTCCGATAAGAAAAAATAAGAATCATAAGCCAATAACGTCAAAATGCATCTGAAAGATCAAATGCATTTTGACGTTATTGGCTAATTTTATCGTATCCAGACGTTGTTAATCGATAGGAGTATATTTATTCTTTGCATCAATTTAAGTATAACCCGCCGTGTATGCTGGAATATTATTCCAATGGTTGCCTGTTCTTTGTTGTTTCCTGATTGAATTGTGGAAAGCTATTTTTTTAAGATCCGCATAGCATTGAGAACGGCTATTACCGTCACACCGACATCCGCAAAGACCGCTTCTCACATCGGGGCAATCCCAAAGGCACCCAGAATGAGGAACAGGCCTTTCGCCCCTAGAGCGAAGAGGATATTTTGCCAGAAAATGCGACGGGTATCCTTGGACACCTGCATGGCCGTCTCAAACCTGGAGAGTCTATCACCCAGATTGACCACATCAGCGGACTTGATTGCTGCATTTCTTGTAAACTTAATCGAAGCAGACCTTCCCTCTCCTCTGGTTCAAATTATAGGCCTAATAATGTTTGAATAGTGCCATTCTCAACCATGATATAAATACCTAAGCCAATGAAAACCAATGCGACAACAGGCTGCTTATATTTTTCTATGGTTTCGGCTACTAACGAAATCTTTGACAGTTTGTAACTGATATAGCAAAGGACCGCTATAGAAATTGCAAAAACGATTAACGCTACGGTGGTCTCTGGCCAGGTAAGGGACGTGAAATAGGGAATATATATTCCTAGATTATCACCTCCAGAAGCGATTGTGATTAGGGTTACTGTCCAGAGTAATCGATTAGCCCCTCCTTCTTCCAGTTTCTCAAGCACCCCTTCATCTTCCTGATCTTCTCCTCTTAGAGCTACCCGGACCCCTAAAAACAGGGGGATTAATCCCAGCAAACCGACAATCCAGTCTTCAGGAATAAGATTTAAGACGTAGGCTGCGAATAAACTAAAGGCAACTAAGGTCCCCATTCCTAGGTACTGTCCCCCAATAATCCCTTTCATTTTCCTCTTGGTATGGCTTTGAGAGAAAATAATCATGAGAATAAGGAGGTAATCAATACTTGTAGAAACATATACTGCGATGGCAGATACAATCATTTGTAACATGGTTATTCTCTCCAATCTATGAAATGAGTGATTCCCCTCTCTATAAACAACCAAAGACAGAGGAAGATAGTGCATATAAGATTTAGATTGTTGAGAAAGTTTCAAGACATTATTTGATGTTAATAGGTCTGAAAAATATCAATCTTGTAGTTCACATCCAACTTAATCAATCGCTTCCTCATGACAAACGTCATTCTACAACTATCTACAGCCATTTTATGCCTATCAAATGACCTTTTGAATATATTGTAACAGGAACTTCTTTAACTTTCCACGATAATGTATTTCATGTTCAAAAATGAGACAGCCAATACAAACGCTCACGTAACTAAAGACATAGGGGGTTGCCATCCTCCCAAATAATATTAATCAAATGAAAATTAAGAAGGTAAGATTGCCTGTATGAAATATCCATTTTTTGTTTTCAAGGAATGTAACGTTTAGCTAATTCTTTGAAATTTAAAAGTAGTTCATACTCTAATAAACGTTTGACTATTTGAGTGTAAATGTATAGAATGATATTACATCATTAAGATGTGTGTTTGAATAATACGAAAGGAGGAAATACTGTGATTAAAGATTACTGTGAAGTTTCGCTTTTTGATCAAGAAAAAGTTTCCAGGGCTAAAAGAAACCTGTCAGAGCAAAAACCAGTGGAGGCAGCACAAGTTTTTAAGGCCCTCTCTGATGATACAAGGATAAAGATTGCCTACGCTTTATTATTAGAGGACGAGTTATGTGTTTGTGATGTTGCAAATATCGTAGGCTCTACTACTGCAACAGCATCCCATCACTTAAGGTTGCTAAGAACTTTAGGTTTAGCCAAGTATCGTAAAGAGGGGAAATTAGTTTTCTACTCATTGGATGATGACCATGTAAAAAATCTCATAAAAATTGCTTTTGCACACCAAAAGGAGGTCGTTAAAGTTGAGTGAAACAATAACATCAGCAGAGAAAAATGTGTACCGAGTTGAGGGGTTATCTTGCGCAAACTGTGCCGGGAAGTTCGAGAGAAACGTCAAAGACATACCAGGAGTACAGGACGCCAAAGTGAACTTCGGCGCCTCCAAGATCTCCGTTTACGGCGAGCCAACGATCGAAGAGCTAGAAAAAGCGGGTGCTTTTGAGAACTTGAAAGTAATTCCGGAAAAAACGAGACGTCAAGTACCACAAGAGATGAATCAAGAAAATAATGTATACCGAGTTCAAGGTTTTTCATGTGCAAATTGTGCAGGGAAATTTGAAAGAAATGTTAAAGAGCTTCCAGGTGTTCAAGATGCCAAGGTAAACTTTGGGGCATCAAAAATATCGGTTTATGGTGAAACTTCCATTGAAGAATTAGAAAAGGCTGGCGCTTTTGAAAACTTAAAGGTGGCTCCTGATGAACGGAGACAACAGGCTTCTCAAGAGGGGAAAGAGGTTAAAAAAGAAGAAAAAGTGCCATTCTATAAAAAACAGAGCACTTTACTCTATTCAGCCTTATTTCTTGTCTTTGGTTACCTTTCCTCATCTGTTAATGGGGATGAGAACATTGTTACTACATTATTATTTGTAGCATCTATGTTAATCGGAGGATTATCACTCTTTAAAGTCGGTTTACAAAACTTGATTCATTTTGACTTTGACATGAAAACCCTTATGACAGTAGCTGTTATAGGTGGTGCCATTATAGGAGAATGGGCTGAAGTTTCCCTTGTTGTCATACTCTTTGCGATTAGTGAAGCTCTGGAACGGTTTTCTATGGACAAAGCTAGACAATCGATTCGTTCATTAATGGACATCGCGCCAAAGGAAGCCCTTGTAAGGCGGAATGGGCAAGAAATCATGATCCATGTTGATGATATCATGGTTGGAGATATTATGATTGTTAAACCTGGTCAAAAGATTGCCATGGATGGTGTCGTTGTCAGTGGTTACTCTGCTGTCAATCAGGCAGCTATAACAGGTGAGTCAGTCCCTGTTGCCAAAATCGTTGATGATGAAGTATTTGCTGGTACTTTAAATGAAGAAGGGTTACTTGAAGTAAAAATAACCAAACTAGTAGAAGATACAACGATTTCTAAAATTATTCATCTTGTAGAGGAAGCCCAAGGGGAACGCGCTCCATCTCAAGCGTTTGTTGAAAAATTCGCTAAATATTATACACCAATCATAATGGTCATTGCTGCATTAGTTGCTATAGTCCCGCCTTTATTCTTTGATGGCAGTTGGGAAACATGGGTTTATCAAGGGTTAGCTGTTCTTGTTGTTGGTTGCCCTTGTGCGTTGGTCATATCGACTCCTATTTCTATTGTTTCAGCGATTGGGAATGCTGCGAAAAAAGGTGTCCTTGTAAAAGGAGGGGTTTATTTAGAAGAATTGGGAGCCTTAAAGGCCATCGCATTTGATAAAACCGGTACACTGACAAAAGGTGTTCCAGTTGTAACAGACTTTACAGTATTAAATAAAAAAATGGAAGAGAAAGAATTGCTTTCCATCATTACAGCTCTTGAGTACCGTTCGCAGCACCCTCTTGCTTCAGCGATTATGAAAAAAGCAGAACAAGAAAATATCTCTTATTCAGATGTAAATGTGGAGGATTTTTCTTCTATTACGGGTCGAGGTATAAAAGGGTTTATAAACGGAACAACCTATTATATAGGCAGTCCAAAACTTTTCAAGGAATTATTTGTTCCCGACTTTAGCCAAGAGTTCGAGGATAAGGTTAGACACCTCCAAAATCAAGGGAAAACTGCGATGATAATTGGTACAGAACAAAATATTCTTGCAGTTATTGCCGTAGCAGATGAAGTTCGTGAATCAAGCAAAGATGTGATTCAAAAGCTACATCAGTTAGGGATCAAACAAACAATAATGCTAACTGGCGATAATCAAGGTACTGCAAAGGCAATAGGAGAGCATGTTGGAGTATCGGATATTCAAGCTGAACTGATGCCTGAAGATAAGTTGGACTATATCAAAAAATTAAGATCCGAGTATGGAAAGGTAGCTATGGTGGGCGATGGCGTTAATGACGCCCCTGCGTTAGCAGCTTCTACAGTGGGAATTGCCATGGGTGGAGCTGGGACAGATACAGCTATTGAGACGGCAGACGTTGCGTTAATGGGAGATGATTTGAGAAAACTTCCATTTGCTGTAAAACTAAGCCGTAAAGCTCTAAATATAATTAAGGCTAACATTACCTTTGCTATTGCTATTAAAGTCATTGCATTACTACTAGTTATACCTGGTTGGCTAACGCTTTGGATTGCCATTCTTTCAGATATGGGGGCAACTCTTTTGGTAGCATTAAATAGTTTACGACTTATGCGGGTTAAAGAATAAAAGTGAAGGCTTTCCGTTTGTTTGGAAAGCCTCTTTCTCATAATTTTCAAATAGTTGATTTGATTTAGATAGAAACCTTTCAAATAGGGTATATGTAAAAATATCAGGTTATGTAGATGAATAGTTAAAATCTTTACATAATACTTTAAAATCGCTAGGAGGAAACAAAGATGACTGAGAAAGCACAAAAAGACGTAGATGTGTTAATTATAGGCGCGGGATCAGGCGGTTACGTTGCTGCCATACGCGCTGCTCAATTAGGAAGAAAAGTGGTCTTGGTGGATAAAGCAGAATTGGGAGGGGTTTGCCTCAACCGTGGCTGTATCCCCTCCAAGGCTCTTATTAGCGCTTCTGAGCGAGTCAAACACATAAAGGGCGCCAATCTAATGGGAATAAAAGTTTCTGGTGAAGTGGAAGTAGATATGCCGGAAGTAGTGAAGTGGAAGGACGGCGTTGTTAATAAACTAACGAGTGGGGTTCAATCCTTGCTAAAAGGCAATGGGGTGGAAGTCATTAGTGGGGAAGCGTATCTCACTGAACCTCATACTGTAAGGATAAGAACCGAAAACGGTGAGCAGTTCTATTCTTACAAAGACTTAATCCTTGCCATAGGATCCTTGCCAACTGAGTTAAAAAATATCCCATTTGATAGAAAAAGGATTATCTCTTCAACGGAGGCATTGACGCTTCAGGAAATACCGAAGCATTTGATTGTAGTGGGTGGCGGTTATATCGGTTTAGAATTGGGGACTGCTTATGCCAAATTTGGGGCTAAGGTGACCATCCTTGAGGGAACCGATACAATTCTCCCGGGTACGGATTCTATGCTTACAAATGTAGTAAAACGCCATTTGAAGGAGCTTGGAGTCACCGTTATAACGAATGCTTTCGTCCAAGGCGGAGAGAATACAGGTAATGAAGTAAATGTTCATGTTCAGGTAAATGGGAAGGACGAAATTGTTAATGGGGACTATTGTCTAGTTTCCATTGGAAGAAAACCCAATACAGGGAACAGTGGCTTGGAAAACATCGGGGTCGAATTAGACCAGCGCGGTTTTATTAAAATCAATGAAAAATGTCAAACAAATGTTGAACATGTCTATGCTATTGGAGACTGTGCAGGCGGCCATCTTCTTGCCCATAAAGCTAGTTACGAAGGGAAAATCGCTGCAGAAGTGATTAGTGGGATGAAGAGTGCGATTGATTTTCAAGCAATGCCTTTTGTCATCTTTAGTGACCCAGAAGTCGCTTATACAGGGTTAACGGAGAGCGAGGCAAAGGCAAAGGGATATGAAACGATTGCCAGCCGTTTTCCATTCCAAGCAAACGGAAGAGCTCTATCTGTTTCGGACGCTGATGGTTTTGTCCAGATTGTCGCGGAGAAGGACACCAATTTGGTGCTAGGTGTGCAAATGGTAGGACCAGAGGTATCCTCTCTCATTGCTGAAGCTGTCTTTGCAATTGAGGCCGGAGCAACTGCAGAAGATCTCAGCCTCACCATCCATGCACATCCAACCTTGCCGGAACCCCTCATGGAAGCTGCTGAAGGGGTTTTGGGGCATGCTATCCACATGCTCAATAAGAAACAGTAAGTAGAAACCAAAAAGCTGGGACAATCAATGTTACCTGATTGAAGCAAAAAGAAAGCTAGTAAAACCTTAACCTGGACTCTATAACCTGAATAATTCATAGCTCTATAATTTAAGCTGGTTTCTTGAATAAATTAATCGTTCTTGGAAAAATTGGGAATTTTTCTACAAAATAGTGCGTTCTCGAAGTAGATTTTAACTAAATGAACCTTCTTACGATTCTCTTGTTTGTTTGAAGGCATACTTCTCCCTTGTAGACGATTGATTCAAAAAATTAACGTGATGACTGATTTAAATCCATTGACTGGATCGCCGTAGGCGCTCGAAGACCCTATAGAATTCAGTTTGATACACATGATAACTCGACAATTTTAGATAGGCTCGTCTGCCTGTTTGCACAAGTTTGCCAGCGACTTTAAGGAATGTTAGTCGGATGGAATGAATAGTCATCCCTTGGTTCTTTTTATCAAAGCCGATAGTCTTTAGACAGTTGATGAGGTTGTATGCAAGCAGACTAATCATCATTCTGACATAATTTTCTAAGAAGCGTGGACTATCTGTTTTATCGAAATAAAAGCCACCTTTCGCTTCTTTGATGAAATTCTCCATTGTCCCTCGCTTGCCGTAAAGAGAGAATATGACTTCAGGTGAGACATTATCGGATAGATTAGTCACAATGAATGCGTGTTGAAAGAGGAATTCTCCTGCTTCACGGATTGATCGAATACAGACACGACGGGGTTTCGACCATGATTGTGCTTGATAAGGCATTGAAAAATACTGAACTTCCCGATCTTCCCATTTTTGGTTATCCCCGTAAAGAACGGATTGCTCAGCTAATTGACTTAACCTCCGATTGTTCTTTAATCGGACCACATACTGACTTTCATTTTCTTCACAAGACTCATACACCTCTGGTGTTGCGAAGCCGCTGTCCCCACGAACCAATATGTCAGTATTCGGTATCGATTCATTGTAGTGGTGTAACAATGGGTCGATAAAGGCTTTCACCCCTTTAGATGTGTACTGATTACCTGAACGCAGTTCAGCTTTTAAGAAATCTCCAGTCAGTCCGTCAAAGGCAACTAATGGGTGGTAGCCGTAGGTTTGATAATGTGCATTATAATCTGTTTGTTCTTGATGGCCAAAGGTATCTGAATGAGTGGAATCGAGATCAATGATTAACTCGGTGTCATTGCGAATCAAACGCGCTTTATCAATGAGTGACTGATTTAATGATTGTAATTGACCCACATTTTCCGTGGTGAAACGATCCAGAAACCGTGAAATTGACGATTGTGAGGCTAATTGTTTTCTGCCTAACACCATTTGAAAGACTGGATCCTGTCGTAACAGATTACCTGACGAGTCTGCCGAATAACCAGCAATCAGTTGCATAATGAGCTGTTCTAATATCGCTAAATTATCATGCGTGTAGTAAGCACGGTTATCTTTAATGACCAGAAGTGATTTTGCCAAATCAGAAAACTTGAAGGTATCCATTACTTCTTTAACTAAGACTAAACCCGAATCACTCGATAAGCGACCACCTGTATGTGAAATAGTCAAATTTGAATTGAATTTTACCTGGTTTTTGTGTAAGCTAGTCATGAGAAGAACTCCTTTCTTATGGTTGGTTTCGACACCTTTACCATATCAGAATGGGGTTCTTTTTGCATCACTTAACAGGTGAAAATGAAAAAGTAAATGAAGGCTGCCGTTAGGCAGTTTCAGACGGTTTGAAGTCAAAGTATGAATTATTCAGGCGTCAAGCAAATGTGTAAGGCCTTAAAATTCGCAAGAAGCACCTATTATGAGGCTCTGGTTCATGTACCTTCAAGCAAGGAACAGGAATATAAAAAATTTGCGTCAGAGGTTAAGCAATGCTTTGAGGAAAACAAAAAGCGTTATGGTGCTGTCAAGATATGTCGCAAGCTTGACGATAATGGTGTTCCTTGTAGTATCAAGCGAGTACAGCGTCATATGCAGCACCAGGCTCTTCGCTCTGTTGTAGTCAAAAAATATAACCACAAGGCGAATCAGGGCAAAGTTCCTGATGATAAAGAAAATGTTCTACCGTAATTTCAAAGCTGAAGCAATTAACCAAAAGTGGGTTACAGATATCACCTATATCCATGTGCTGAAGGAAGGATGGACATATTTGGCATCTGTCATGGATCTTTATGATCGTAAAATAATAGGTTATGCTTATGGTAAAAGCATGACTGCTGACCTCGCACTTGAGGCTGTAAAAAATGCGTGTTTAAATGTATCTGATACGGATGGGATTATTTTGCATAGTGATTTAGGGAGCCAATATACCAGTGATTTGTTCGAGAAATATATGCGATCAAATGGATTTGTTCACTCATTTAGTAGAAAAGGTAATCCATACGATAACGCATGTATCGAATCCTTTCACTCTGTAATGAAGAAAGAGGAAATATATCTCCACACTTACCAAGACTTTGAAGAATGCCGTATGGCAATCTTTGAATATATAGAATCCTGGTATAATCGCCAACGGATTCACAGTGCACTTGGATATAAAACACCTCAGCAAATAGAGGATGAAGCTATTCAGGCTGCATGAAAAAAATCAACTTTTTGTGTCCAATGTATTGGCGTAGATCCATTTTTATGGTAAAATAAAAGCTCTGATAGAAAAAGGAGCAGAAAACCTATGGCTGGCAATTCAAAAGATTCAAAAATCCTCGAATATAAGGATACGATCAGTCAACTGAATATAACCCTTACCACACAGACAGAGCGGATCAAGTCTTTGCAAAAGACCTTAGAAGCAGACCGCCTTGAGAAGGAAAATCTTCGTCAGCAGATTGAATATCTTACGAAGAACTCTTTGGTACTTCCAGCGAAAAACGTAAGGAAGTCGATGGACAGCTGAATCTTTTCGACGAAGCTGAACAGGAAGCTGACAGTAGCTGGAATCTTGAACTGCCAGATGATATCACTGTTCCAGCCCATAAACGTAAAGCGAAACGTACTCATGCAGAACTCTTTAAAAATGTACCATCCTGTGATGAAATCATTTCTTTACCAGAGGAAGAAAGAAACTGTCCCTCCTGTGGTACGCAGATAGAATGTATAGGCAAAGAAGTCGTTCGTCATGAATTCCGTTTCATACCTGCAAAGGGTAAAGTTGTAAATATTTATCGTGAAACATACAAATGTCCAGAGTGCGCTGTATCAGAGGAAAACCCTGATGAACAGATCTTTGTGAAAGCCCCTGTTACGGATGCACTGATTCCTGGGAGCTATGCATCTGAATCTGTAGTTGCCTGGGTTATGAACCAGAAATATCAGAATGGTATGCCGCTGAAAAGGCAAGAGCAGGATTGGTCACAGCTTGGTGTTGCCTTAAATCGTGGGACACTTGCTAACTGGGTTATTTATTGTGCGGAACACTATTTCAGTCCTGTTTATGATTACTTCCATCGTCAGCTGCGGGGGAGGCAGTATCTTATGGCAGATGAAACACGGGTCCAAGTATTAAAAGAACCGGAACGTAATCCGGAAACCGATTCCTGGATGTGGCTGTTTCGCAGTGGAGAGGATGGCCTTCCACCGATTGTGCTCTACCATTATACAGAGACACGAGCCAAGTACAATGCAGAAAGCTTTCTGGGTGGCTTTTCTGGATATCTGGAGACGGATGGTTATCAGGGATATAACAATCTCCCTGGCATCAAACGATGCTCATGCTGGTCGCACACCAGGCGTTATTTCATAGATGCTGTGCCAAAAGGTAAGGAGTATGATTACAGCATACCAGCAGTACAGGGGGTTCAGTTCTGTTCCAAGCTTTTTGAATGCGAACGGTACTCAAAAGCCAAAAATCATTCTGCTGACCAAAGAAAGGAATTCCGCCTCACGAAAGAAAAAGCTGTTCTTGAAGCATTCTGGAAC
>ERZ1023652.262-NODE-262-length-11128-cov-8.836742_pt1 | contig 11128 bp, 8 predicted proteins | sample MGYA00520879_ERZ1023652 | MGnify/ENA primary metagenome ERZ1023652 (study PRJEB33180, sample SAMEA4044469) | wastewater metagenome | place: Denmark | collected 2016-04-02 | study: EMG produced TPA metagenomics assembly of the PRJEB13832 data set (Local surveillance...
AACTCTTCCTGCACGCGCCACAGCACGCGCAGCACTTCCTCGGGGGCGTGGCTGCCCATGCCGGGCGGGCGCTGGTAGAGCGTGTTGGTGAGCAGGTAGTCGTGCATGACCACGTCGCGCGGCACGCCCAGGGCGAGCAGGATGAGGGCGGCGGCGAAACCGGTGCGGTCTTTGCCGGCGGTGCAGTGAAACACGGTGGGCGCATCGCTGGCCAGCAGCAGTCGGAAGAGCTCGGCAAAGCGCGGGGCGTTGTCGTGCACAAAGCCCAGGTAGGTCTCTTGCATCAGCCCCACGGCATCTTGCGCGGTGAGCTGGCGGCCGGTGCGCTGCAGGTCGAGGGCGCGCTGGATCACGGTGGGCTCAATGGCCAGCGGGTGGTAGGCCACGCCGGGCAGCGCGTAGGCATGGGCCGCGCTTTCGGCCTGGCCGCGAAAATCTACCGCGCGGGCCACGCCCAGCTCGGCCAGCAGCGCCTGGTCTTGTGGCGTAAGGCCCGCCAGATGGTCGGACCGAAAGAGCCGCCGCCACCTCACCGGCCGCCCACCATGGCCCGTGTAGCCGCCCAGGTCGCGGAAGTTGGTGACACCGGTGAACGGGAGCGAGCGGGTGGGGCTGGTGGAATGCGTGGGGGGTTGCTGCTGCATGGTCAGGGCGCCGGGGTGGCGTTAAAACGCAAAAGTCCAGCTTATCCCATGCGGGTGACGTGCCGTGTCACGCGGGTGCGCGGCGCCATCTGTGTGTGCGCCGGTGGCTTGAATGTCAGCGCGGCAATGAGGTGACGGCGCCATCCACCAGCTGCTCCTGGCTACCCGGTGGGCAGGGCTGGTCGGTGTAAGTGGCGCGGCCATCTTTCAGGCATTTGCGCGGCGGCGGGGCGATGGGTTCAGAGCCCCCGCTGCGGGCGGGGCGGGCCTGCGCGGCACGTTTTTCGGGCGGCAGGGTGTCGGGGCCGGGGCGCGTGATTTTTTTCCAGGCCTGCGCCGCCCAGGGGCCCGCGTGGGGCCGCCAGCGGTCGGCCGTCCACCACGCAGCGGCAGCGGCGGCTACCAGGACCACCGCGATGGCGGTGAGAACCGTGCGTTCGGTGCGGCTGCGCATGGAATCAATGGCGGTTGGTCGCTGCAGTGGCAGTGCGAGGTCGGTAATCGGGCGAAATCATGGGCGTGGGGCCGTTGCACAGCGCGTCAGCGCGTGCGTTGCCGTGTGACACCCACGTCGATATCACCAAACACAGTGATGCCACTGGCGCCCTGCTGCGAGCGGGCTGCATCACCGGCGGACGAAGCAGCGGGCACGCTGCTGCACCCGGCCAGCACCCCGGCAGTGGCCACGGCTGCCAATGCCAGCCGCACCGTGCGCCAGACGGGCGATGCAGCGGGGGCACAGCACCGCTTCATCACTCGGCGCCCAGGTGGTTGCCCAGAATGCCTGCCAGCTCGAACATGCCCGCGCTGTCCTTGCCGAACACGGCGCGCAGCTTGTCATCGGCGACGATGGTGCGCTTGTCCTTGGGGTCCTGCAGGTTGTGGGCCTTGATGTATTCCCACATCTTCTTCACCGCCTCGGGCCGTGCCACGGGCTCGGCGCCAATCACCGCAGCCAGGGCGGCGCTGGGGGCCTTGCCTGCGGCGGGCTTGCGCGGGGCCTTGGCCGCAGCGGTCTTGGTGGCCGGGGCTTTCTTGGTGGCGGCAGGTTTGGCGGCCTTTTTGGCTGCAGCGCTTGTCTTTCCTGCCTTGGCAGCTATCGTTTTAGCGGCAGCGCCCGGGCGCGGCGGAAACTTGCTCGGCGCAAATTCAAAGTTGACCTTGCCCGCCTCCTTGTCCCACGCCAGGTGGGCCTTGAAGGCGCGGCGGGTGCGCATGCTCACAAACTTGTCGAGCAGGTCGGTCTTGCCAGTGGCCAGCAGCTTGGTCATCTGCTCGCGCTCCACGGGCTGCTGCAGGATGATCTTGCCGCTCTTGAAGGTGCAGCTGGGCGTGGGCTGCGCGGCCGTGGGCACGGCCTTGCTGCACACGTAGTTGCTGCCGTGCTCGTGCACTTCCGATCCGCAGATGGGGCAGGCGCCGAGCGAGGCATCTTCAAACTCGACGATCTCGCCGGACTCCTCGCCCTTCTTGTCGTCGCCAAAGTCGAACTCGAGCTTGTAGTTGTGCGCCTCGTCGTCGTACTTGATGACGATCTCGGACGTGAAGGGCCAGCCCGCCTTGGAGCGAAAGCCCTCCAGCGGGCCGATCTTCTTGTCGCGCAGCAGGGCATTGGCCTCGGCCGTCTCGAACGTGCGGCCTGCGGGCGATTTGCCAAAGCTGAAGCCGCATCCGTCGCCGGAGCCGCCCGCGTCGGCTGGTCGGCCGACGCATGCGTACCTGCGGTAGTTTTCCTTCACCACGCCGCCGCAGTTGGGGCAGGGCGATTCGAGCGTGGCGTAGTCGCCGGGGATGGTGTCGCGGTCGTATTCCTTGGCCTTTTTCACCATGCGCTCGGTCATGGCGGCGATGCCGGCCATGAAGTCTTCGCGGCTGAGCAGGCCCTTTTCCATTTGCGAGAGCTTGAACTCCCACTCGCCGGTCAGGTCGGCCCGCGAAAGCTCTTCCACCCCCAGCCCGCGCAGCAGCGTCATCAGCTGAAACGCCTTGGCCGTGGGGATGATCTCGCGGCCTTCGCGCAGCATGTACTTTTCGGTCAGCAGACCTTCGATGGTGGCTGCGCGCGTGGCGGGCGTGCCCAGGCCTTTTTCCTGCATGGCCGAGCGCAACTCTTCGTCGTCGATCTGCTTGCCGGCGCTTTCCATGGCGCCCAGCAGCGTGGCTTCGGAGTAACGTGCGGGTGGCTTGGTCTTGAGGCCCTTGGGGTCCACGGCCACGGTGTTGACCATTTCGCCGGGTTTCACGGGCACCAGGTTCTGGCCCTTGTCGCCCTCTTTTCCACCCTCCACTTCATCGGCCGCTTCCTTGCCGTAGATGGCCAGCCAGCCCGGCTTGACCAGCACCTTGCCTTCGGTCTTGAAGCTATGGGGCGCCACGGTGCTGATGCGCGTGGTCACGGTGTATTCAGCGCTCGGGAAGAACACCGCCATGAAGCGGCGCACGACCAGGTCGTACAACTTCTGCTCGGCTTCACTCAGGCCGCTCGGCGCCTGCAGCGTGGGGATGATGGCAAAGTGATCGCTGACCTTGCTGTTGTCAAAGATGCGCTTGGACGGGCGCACGTAGTTGTTGTTGAGTGCCGTGAGCGCGTGCGGCGCGAGATGCCGCATGCCGCTGTCGGCCAGCATCTCGAAGGTCTGCTTGGCCACGGGCAGGTAGTCCTCGGGCAGCGCGCGCGAGTCGGTACGCGGGTAGGTCAGGGCCTTGTGGCGCTCGTACAGGCTTTGCGCCAGCGCCAGCGTGGTCTTGGCAGAAAAGCCGAACTTGCCGTTGGCCTCGCGTTGCAGGCTGGTCAAATCGAACAGCAGGGGCGACGCCTGCGTGGTGGGCTTGCTCTCTTCGGTGACGGTGGCCTGCTTGCCGCGCACGGCGTTGGCAATCGCCTGGGCTTCCGATGCAGACCACACGCGGTCGGCGCGGGCTTCCACGTCTTCCGACTTCTTCCACTTGGGGTCGAACCACTTGGCGGGGTATTCGCCCGCCTGGGCGCCGAAGGTGGCGTGGATTTCCCAGTAGTCGCGGCTGATGAACTTGCGGATCTTTTCCTCGCGCTCCACCACCAGCGACAGCGTGGGCGTCTGCACACGGCCCACGGTGGTCAGGAAGAAACCGCCATCGCGCGAGTTGAACGCCGTCATGGCGCGCGTGCCGTTGATGCCCACCAGCCAGTCGGCCTCAGAGCGGCTGCGCGCGGCGTGGGCCAGCCCCGCCATCTGCTGCTCGGTGCGCAGCGCATCGAAGCCGTCGCGGATGGCCTGGGGCGTCATGCTCTGCAGCCACAGGCGCTTGACGGGTTTGCCCAGACCTTTGCCATCTGGTTTGCTGCCACCGGCGTATTGCTCGATCAGACGGAAGATCAGCTCGCCCTCGCGGCCCGCGTCGCAGGCGTTGATGAGTTCGGTCACGTCCTTGCGCTTGGCCTGTTTGACCACCGCGTTCAGGCGCGTCTTGGTCTTGTCCACGGGCTTGAGGTCAAAGTACGGCGGGATGACGGGCAGGTGGGCAAAGCTCCACTTGCCGCGCTTCACATCAAATTCTTCGGGCGCCTGGATCTCCACCAGGTGGCCCACGGCGCTGGTGACTACATAGCGGTCGTTCTCGAAGTGGTCGTCGTGCTTTTCAAACTTGCCGGCCACGGGGGTCAGTGCGCGCACGATGTCTTGCGCGACGGAGGGTTTTTCTGCAATTACCAGGGTCTTGGTCATTTTGGGGCTCTCGCCAGTCATTCTGGTTGCCCGGGTTGCGGGCGCTTCTACAATTCGGGTCTCACGCGCATGCACACGCATGTACGCGCACGCACACACATGTGTGCACCATCAAGTTAACAGAGTTTTTGCCATGCCCCGCTCCGCATCGCCCGCCGCCCCCACTGTTGCACCGGGCCGCCGTATCCAGACCCGGCGCTCGGGCGTGCATGGCAAGGGCGTGTTTGCCGTGCAGGACATTGCCGAGGGCGAGGTGCTGGTGGAATACACCGGCCAGGTCATCGGCTGGCAGGAAGCGCAGGACCGGCACCCGCACGACCCCCTGCAACCCAACCACACGTTTTACTTCCATGTGGATGAAGACCGCGTGATCGATGCAAAGTTCGGCGGCAACTCCTCGCGCTGGATCAACCACAGCTGCAACCCCAACTGCTACGCCGACGAGCGGGACGGCCGCATTTTCATCACCGCGCTGCGCAACATCCAGGCGGGCGAAGAGCTCAACTACGACTACGGCCTGATCATCGAAGAGCGCTACACCAAGAAGCTCAAGGCCGAATACCCCTGCTGGTGTGGCAGCAAGAACTGCCGGGGCACGCTGCTGGCCCCCAAGCGTGGCTGGGCACCGCCGGTGCCACTGCCGCCGTCTAAGCCTTCCGCCCAAGCCGCCAAAAAGGCGCAGCCGAAAGGCCGCCGCCAGTGAGCGCCGCGCCCATCCGCTGGCCTGCCGAGGCGATTTGGGAGGCCGTGGCGCCGCTGCTGCCCGGCTTCACGGTCGAGGTGCTGCCCAGCATCGACTCCACCAACACCGAGCTCATGCGCCGCGCACGCGCCGGCCAGTGCGAGCCCACGCTGCTGGTGGCCGAGCAGCAAACAGCAGGGCGCGGGCGGCTGGGGCGCGTGTGGCAAAGCGATGCAGGGGCGTCTTTGATGATGTCCCTGGGCCTGCCACTGGCGCCTGCCGACTGGTCTGGCTTGTCATTGGCTGTGGGCGTGAGCGTGGCCGAGAGCCTGCAACCCGTGTTGCCCGCCCTGGGTAGTGGCCATGCGGCGCGCATTGGCCTCAAGTGGCCCAACGACCTGTGGCTGGACGGCGCAACGGGCGAGCGCAAGCTGGGCGGCATTTTGGTGGAGACCGCGAGTTTTGTGGCGCCCCAGGCGCCTGCTGCCACCCGCGCACCCGCCGCCCGCTATGTGGTGGTGGGCATTGGCATCAATGTGCTGCCACGCAGCCCCGAGGGCCTGAGCATGCCGCCCGGCAGCCTGCAGGATGTGGAACCCGGCCTGGACGCCCCCACCGTCCTGCTGCGCATCGCTGCGCCCCTGGTCGCCATGCTGCAGTCGTTTGAAGGCTATGGCTTTGCGCCCATGCAGGCGCGCTTTGCCGCGCGCGACGTGCTGCAGGGCCGGGCCGTCACGCTGAGCGACGGGCAGGCCGGCACGGCGCACGGCGTGGCCGAGGACGGTGCGCTGCTGGTGCACACCGCGCAAGGCATGCAGGCCATCACCAGCGCTGAAATCAGCGTGCGGCCCGCAGCCGCCCGCGCCCTCTGAAAGACCTGCCCATGCTGCGACTTGCTGTCATCGTCCTGCTGCTGGCCAATGCCGGCTATTACGCGTGGTCGCACGGCTGGCTGCGCTCGTGGGGGCTGGCGCCGGTCGAGCAGACCGAGCCGCAACGCATGGCGCAGCAAATCCGCCCCGAAACGCTGCGCATTCTGCGGGCCCGCGAAACCCCGCCGGTGGCGCCATCCGTCGCCAGCGAGGCCCCGGCTTCCGCCCCACCCGCACCCGCCGCGATGGCGGCTTCCGCGCCTGCCACGGTGTGCCTGCAGGCCGGCACGCTGGACCAGCGCCAGGCCGACGCCGTGCGCACCGCTGCCGCGGCCCTGCCGCAGGGCAGCTGGAGCCTCGAATCCACGCCCATTCCCGGGCGCTGGATGGTTTACCTGGGCCGCTTTGCCGATGACGAGGCACTCGCCAAGAAGCGCGCCGAGCTGCGCGCCCGCAAGGTGCCCTTTGACCGCCCCAACAACCCGACGCTGGAGCCGGGCCTGTCGCTGGGCCGCTTTTCCTCGGAAGAAGCCGCCCAGCGGGCGCTGACCACGCTGGGCAACCAGGGCGTGCGCACCGCGCGCGTGGTGGTAGAGCGGGCCGAGGCCCGAGGTTTCACGCTGCGCCTGCCCGCCCTCGACAGCGCCACGCGCGCGCAGGTCGAAACGCAGCTGCGTCCGGCCTTGGGCGAAAAGAGACTGCGCACCTGCCCTTGATATTTGAGGCAAAAACGGCTGCAGCGCTTGATGGGTAAGCGCAACATGCTTCTGTTGTTATAGCATTCAGGCCCTGCTGTCCGTCCACGCCCGCAAGGGCCTGTGTGGCGCACGCGCGCCCGGGCCGTGCTTATCCCTGTGGCGCGTCGGTGTCCGGCATGCGGGCGGCAAAGCGCACCGTGAAACGTGCGCCCGGTGGCTGCTGGCCGGGGTTGGCGTCTTCCAGCGTCACCTCGGCCTCATGCTGGCGCGCAATTTCCATCACGATGGGCAGACCCAGGCCCGAGCCGTCGGCCTCGCTGCCCAGCGCCCGGTAAAAAGGCTGAAAAACCAGCTCGCGCTCGGCCTCGGGCACGCCGGGGCCAGAGTCTTCCACCTGCAGCAGCAGCACATGGCCAAAGGTGTCGGCCAGCACGCGGGCGGTGACCATGCCGGGCTTGTCGGGGGACGAGGGGGTGTAGTTGATGGCGTTGTCCACCAGGTTGCGCACCAGCTCCTTGAGCAAGGTGGGGTTGCCGTCCATCCACACACCGGGGGCGCCCGGCTGGGCGCCGTCGTAGCCCAGGTCGATCTGCTTGTCGAGCGCGCGCGGCACCGAGTCGCGCACCACCTCGATGGTGAGTTTGGCCAGATCGCACGGCACGCGCGCAATGCCCACGCCGCTGCCTTCGGCACGCGCCAGCGCCAGCAACTGGTTGACGGTGTGCGTGGCGCGGATGCTGGAGCGGCCAATCTGTTGCAGTGAGCGCTTGAGCTCTTCGGTGCTGGTGCCTTCGCGCTGGGCCAGGTCGGCCTGCATGCGCAGGCCGGCCAGCGGCGTCTTGAGCTGGTGCGCCGCATCGGCCAGAAAGCGCTTTTGCGTGGCCAGCGAATCGCCCAGGCGCGTGAGCAGGTCATTCACGGACGACACCAGTGGCGCCACCTCCAGCGGCACGGTGCGGTCGTCCAGCGGCGAGAGGTCGTCGGGGCTGCGCTCGCGGATGCGCTGCTCCAGCTGGTTCAGTGGCTGGATGCCGCGCGCCAGCGCCAGCCACACCAGCAGTACCGCCAGCGGCAGGATGACGAACTGCGGCAGCATCACGCCCTTGATGATTTCGGTGGCCAGCACGCTGCGCTTTTCGCGCGTTTCGGCCACCTGCACCAGGGCCAGCGGCGCATCGGGCAGCGCCAGCCGCACCCAGATGTAGGCCACGCGAATCTCCACGCCGCGCAACTCGGCATCGCGCAGGCGCACTTCGCCGGGCGCAGTGTGATCGTCATCGTCGGGCAGGGGCAAATCGCGTTCGCCCGAGAGAAATTTGCGCCCCGGCCCGGTCACCTGGTAATAAACGATGTCGGAGTCGTCGGCGCGCAGGATCTCGCTGGCAGGCTGGGGCAGGTTGAACTGCACCTTGCTGTGCTGCACCGTCACCAGTTGCGCCAGCGCATGGGCGTTGTATTCCAGGGCGCGGTCAAACGGCTTGTTGGCCAGGCCCTGCGCCACCAGCCAGGTCAGCGCCAGGCTGACGGGCCACAGCAGCAGCAGCGGCGTGAGCATCCAGTCCAGGATCTCGCCGAACAGCGAGCGCTGCTCGCGCTGGAAAATCTTCACTGCGCCCCCGGTTTGTAATGAAATAAGGCTATAGCGCTTATTGGATAAGCGCTAACAGCTATTAATTTCATAGTGAATGCAGCCTGGATGGATGCGGCTAGCCGGGGATTTTTTCCAGGCAGTAGCCCAGCCCGCGCACGGTGGCAATGCGGATCGGGCCCTTCTCGATCTTTTTGCGCAGGCGGTGGATGTACACCTCGATGGCGTTGTTGCTCACCTCTTCGCCCCACTCGCACAGGCGCTCCACCAGCTGCTCCTTGCTCACCAGGCGGCCGGCACGCTGCAGCAGCACTTCGAGCAGCCCCAGCTCGCGCGCCGATAGCTCGACCATCTTGCCGTCGATGGTGGCCACGCGGCCGGCCTGGTCGTACACCAGCGGGCCGTGCTTGATGGCGCTGCTGGTGCCGCCCATGCCCCGGCGCGTGAGGGCGCGCACACGGGCTTCGAGCTCTTGCAGTGAAAACGGCTTGGCCATGTAGTCGTCGGCGCCGTAGTCCAGGCCCTTCACGCGCTCTTCCACGCTGTCGGCGGCGGTGAGGATGAGCACCGGAAGGGCCGTTCCCCGGCTGCGCAGGCGCTTGAGCACCTCCAGGCCGTGCATCTTGGGCAGGCCCAGGTCCAGGATGAGCAGGTCGAACTCGTTGTTGGTCAGCAGGGCGGCATCGGCTTCGCTGCCGCTGGCCACATGGTCCACCACCGCCCCCGAGGCGCGCAGCGTGCGCAGCAGGCCATCGGCCAGCACCTGGTCGTCTTCGGCAATAAGAATGCGCATGCGGGAGTCTCCTGGTGGGTGGCGGCGGTCTGGTGCCGCGCCTGTGCCACGATTTTAGGCGGCGCCGCGCCGCAGTGCAGGCGCTTTGCAGCGAGGGCGGGGGTGGCGGGCCCACCCCGGCGCAGCCAAGGCCCTTCAGCGTGGGTCGGTCACCAGCAGCTTGTGCACCAGCGCCTGCAGGTCGGCCTGCAGGCGGGCCATGCCCTCGGGGTGCTGCTCCAGGGTGGTTTCGTCCATGTAGAGCTTGCGGTTGATCTCGACCTGGATGCTGTGGCGGTGCTGCGCCGGGTTGCCGTAGCGGCGCACCAGCTCCACGCCCTTGTAGGGGTGGTTGTATTCCACGCTGTAGCCACAGCCGCGCAGGTGCTCGCAGATCAGGGCCGACAGCGCCGGGCTGGCGGTGCTGCCATCGCGGTCGCCCACCACGAAGTCGGCATGCACCATGCCCGGAAACTCGGTGGCATGGCTGGCGGCCACGGCGGGCATCGAATGGCAGTTGATGTGGATGCTGTAGCCATGGCGTGCATGGGCCGCGTCAATGGCCTGCGCCACGGCGCCGTGGTAGGGGCGCCAGCAGCGGTCAATGCGCGCGCGCACCTCGGCCACCGAGAGCAGGCGGTTGTAGATGGGCTCGCCTTCGTCCGTGAACTTCCAGATCAGGCCCTTGCCCAGGCGCACCTTGCTCAGCACCTTGGGGTCGGTCGATATGGGGTCGGTCCATTCACCATCGAGCAGCGTGGTGTCGAGCTCGGTGGTGTCGCGGTTGGCATCGAGGTAGATGCGCGGGAAATGCGCCTCGACCCAGGCCACGCCCAATGCGGGGGCAAAGGCGTAGATCTTTTCGACGTGGGTGTCTTCCGCACGGCGCAGCGTGGGCAGATCGCAGACCGCGCCAAAATCGTGTGGGTAGAACGTGCCGCTGTGCGGCGAGTCCAGCACCAGCGGGGTGGTGCCGGGCTGTTGCGACACCATGCTGACGGGGGGCGCGGCAACGCCGGGCGTGCCGGTGGCACCGGGATCAGGTTGTTGAAAGCGGTGGTTGATCAGTTTCAAGGCTGCATGCATAGGCAAAGTGTGCGCAATTTGGGGCGGCCGGCCTAGCCGCCCAGACCCGAAAGACCCTGTGGTTATCCCTGAGTCTTTCTGGTTGTGGCCGTCGGGCCCGCAGGCCCGCTGCTGAAATCAGTCGAGGCTGACCTTGGCGAATGCCGCCACGCCTTTCATCTTGTCGATTTCGCGGGCGATTTGGGTTGTGAATGCCTTGGGCGTCGTTCCCGAGGGGTACAAGCCTTGCCTGGCCAGCCGCTCGCGCACGTCGGGTTCCTGCAGGGCCTGGGCCACGGCTTGCTGGATGCGATCCACCGCCGCAGCCGGCGTGCCGGCAGGTGCCACCAGGCCAAACCACGACGGATCGTTGTTGGCAGCATGGCCCAGTTCGCCATAGGTGGGCACATCGGGCAGCACGTCCAGCCGCTGGGGCCACGAAACGGCCAGCGCCTTGACCTTGCCAGAATTGATGTGCGGCAGTGACGAAGCCACCTGGTCAAAGTACACCGCCACCTGTCCCGCCAGCACATCGTTGATGGCCGGGCCCGCACCACGGTAGGGGATGTGCACCATCGAGGTGCCGGTGCTGCTCTTGAACAGCTCGCCCCACATGTGGCCGATGGTGCCGTTGCCCGGCGTGGCATACGACACCTTGCCGGGGTTGGCCTTGAGGTATTTCACCAGGTCGGCAAAGTCCTTGACCGGCAGTGCCTTGGGGTTGACCACGATGACGCCCGGCGCTTTGACGATCTCGGTCACGCCCACGAAATCCTTGGTGGGGTGGTAGGGCAGTTTGCTGTACACGGCGGGGTTGACCCCGTGGGTGGACAGCGTGGCCACGCCAATGGTCAGGCCGTCTGCCGGGGCGCGGGCCACTTCGGCCATGCCGATGGAGCCACCCGCGCCGCCGCGGTTTTCCAGCACCACGGGCTGTTTGAGGATGCGGGCCAAAGCGTCTTGCAGCGTGCGCGCCGTGATGTCGGTAGCGCCCCCCGGCGGGAAAGGCACGATCATGCGCAATGGCTTGCCTTCCTGGGCAAAAGACATTCCAGGCACGAAAGACACAGCAGCCAATGAGGCAAGCAGTTGACGGCGTTGCA
>ERZ1023652.263-NODE-263-length-11114-cov-6.580686_pt1 | contig 11114 bp, 9 predicted proteins | sample MGYA00520879_ERZ1023652 | MGnify/ENA primary metagenome ERZ1023652 (study PRJEB33180, sample SAMEA4044469) | wastewater metagenome | place: Denmark | collected 2016-04-02 | study: EMG produced TPA metagenomics assembly of the PRJEB13832 data set (Local surveillance...
GGCGCCATCAACGGTGTGCCGCCTGCGGTGAAGGTGCCGCGCCCGCGCAACAAACGCGCCCGGGCGCAGGGCCTGGACACGGCATCGAACGCCGCGCTCAGCAGGGCCTGAGGGTGATGGTGGGGGGGCGTTGCGAGCCCCCGGATTAACCAGCAGCACAGGGCGAAAAAGCGTTTGCGGCGACAATGCCGATCCTTTTTGTTTTTTCACTCCCTGTTTTCGTTCGGTTTTTCCATGTCCAGTATCCAGGTTCGTCCCGCCACGCTTCGCGATGCCAAAGCCATTGCCCAGATCCATACCGTATCCGCCCAAGAGGCTTACAAAGGTCTGGTGCCAGACGAGCAGTTGAAATCCATGTCGGTTGAAAAGCGCCAGGCGTACTGGCGTGAGGCCATCGAGTATTGCGAGCCGCAGGTTCAGGTCGCCATCGATGGCGAAAAGATCGTGGGTTTTGTCGGCTACGACCGCTCGCGCGATGAAAAATCCCGCCCCACCACCGGTGAAATCTGGGCCATCTACGCCGCACCCACGCATTGGAACCAGGGCGTAGGCTTGGCCCTGTGGGACGCCGCCCGCGATGGCCTGCACGAAGAAGGTTGCACCAACGTGACCGCCTGGGTGCCCTTGCGCAACGAGCGCGCCATCCGCTTCCATGAAATGGCCGGCTTCAAGCGCGAGCTCTCCACCGCCAAGACGGCCGTGGTGGGTGGCGTGAAGATCGAAGAAGTGCGCCTCAAACGCCCCATCAACTAAGGCCATCCCATGATCTCCTGGAGCGACTCGGGCCAGACCCACGAAGCCCTTTGGCGCTCCGAAAGCGGGGCCACTGCGCCGCGCCGCGTCGTGGTGGCCGATGACACGCTGTCCGCTGACACGGCCTACCGGCTGGCCTGCGAAGGCACCGGCCTGCTGTGGCAGGGCGACTTTCAGAACGCCCGCATGTTGCTGCAGGCCCTTATGCGGCGGGTGGATCGCAAGCCGCCCAAGGCGGCAGCCAAGGCAGCACAAAAAATGGCAGAGGCCACGGCGGCCGAAGCGTTTCACCTGCACCGCCAGGCGCAGGCGCAGCGCGCACGCGTGCTGTCGTCCCTGCTGATTGCGCTGGAAGGTGACTACGCCATTGACCTGCGCCGCGCGCCCGACCTGCGCCAGGCCTGCACCGAAGCCTGGGGCGCGGCCACGGGCGAACGCTCGGTGGCCTCGCTGCGTGAACTGCTGGGTCTGGTGGGGGCGCACGAGTGGCGCAAGAAGGGCGTGGAAGTGCCCGCGCTGGGCGCCGCGCCCAACAACCGCATCCATCCGTATTACGGGGTGTTTTCGCCCGTGCGCGGCGAATATGTGGACCTGGTGGCAGCGGCTGCGCTGCCATCGAAGGCGCTGGCCTTTGACATCGGCGTGGGCACGGGCGTGCTGTCGGCCCTGCTGGTGCGCCGGGGCGTGCAGCGCGTGGTGGCCACCGAGCAAGACCCGCGTGCGCTGGCCTGCGCCCGCGACAACCTGCAGCGCCTGGGCGTGCTGGCGCAGGTGCAGCTGCAGTCGGCAGACCTGTTTCCCGAGGGGCGCGCGCCGCTGGTGGTGTGCAATCCGCCCTGGGTGCCGGCCCGCCCCAGCTCGCCCATCGAGCACGCGGTGTATGACGAGGGCAGCCGCATGTTGCGCGGCTTTCTGACAGGGCTCGCAGCCCACCTGGAGCCCGCAGGCGAGGGCTGGCTGATCTTGTCGGACCTGGCCGAGCACCTGGGTTTGCGCAGCCGCGAACAGCTCTTGGGCTGGATTGCCGAGGCCGGCCTCAAGGTGCTGGGCCGTGAGGACATTCGCCCGCACCACGCCAAGGCGGCCGATGCGGGCGATGCCCTGCACGCTGCCCGTGCGGCGGAAGTCACCTCGCTGTGGCGCTTGGCTGCGGCCTGATTCGATCCCGTTCGATGGGATGAAGGGGCTGCGCGATGGGCTCAGTCGCTCATGGCGGCTGACAGCGCGCGTTCGGGCGGCTGCAATTGCTTCAGGCGTTCGCGAATGCCTTGGGCCCGTTCATCTCCGGCCACCTTGGACACCTCGGCGATCAGCGCTTCGCCCACCTCCCGCATGCTGTGGCGGTCGCGTGCTTCGCGCAAGGCAGCGTGATAAAAGCGGGCCAGATCCGGGTCGCGGCGCGCAAACAGGCGTTCACACAGATCGAACAGGTACATGCGGGTGCCCGCCAGTGAGCGCAGGGCCTCGGTGGGTTCGGGGGGCGTTTCTGGTGCGGGGGCGGCGGTGTCTGCCGCCCGCGTGGTGGCCAGGTGGGTGAGGTAGCCCTCGCGCACCAGCTGCTCCACCATTTGCGCACCGATGCCGTGGTACATGGCCTGCAGATCGGCCAGGGGTTTGCCGTCTGCCAGCAACAGCAACGAGCGTTCGCGCAGGCTCAGGGTGCGAACGCCTGGCGAGAGTTCACGGCGGGCTTTTTCGGTTCGGTGGAGCAACATGGGGGCATGGGTTGCGAAGGGTATGGCGTGCATTGCAGCACCGTGCGATGACGCTGTGATGACCCGTGCAGCGGGCGGCACCGCAGGCAGAGCACTCCGTCAGCCTGTCGCACAATGTCGGCTGCCGACGGGGCCGCCGACAACGGCGTAAGTTGCTATAATAATTATAGCTATTTGCGCTTTATACATAAGCGCTACAGCCCGTTTTTGTTTGAATACTCTCTGAGCATCCCTCCGCAAGTCGGGCGGGTGTGCTGCACCATGACCTTGCTGCTCGCCCCCATGGAGGGGCTTCTGGATTTTGTGCTGCGCGATGTGCTCACCCGCGTGGGCGGCGTGGACCGCTGCGTGTCCGAGTTCATCCGCGTCACCGGCACCTTGTTGCCCGAAAGGGTGTTTCTGCGCTACCTGCCCGAACTGCACCATGGCGGGCGCACGCTGGCCGGCGTGCCCGTGCGCGCGCAGCTGCTGGGCTCCGACCCGGTGTGCATGGCCGAGAACGCTGCCAGCCTGGCGGCGCTGGGGCCCGAGGGCATCGACCTGAACTTTGGTTGCCCCGCCAAGGTGGTCAACCGCCACGGCGGCGGGGCGGCGCTGCTGCAAGAGCCCGAGCGCATTGCCACGCTGGTGGCCGCCGTGCGCCGCGCTGTTCCCGCCCACCTGCCCGTGTCGGCCAAGATGCGCCTGGGCTTTAACGACGCCAGCCTGGCGCGCGAGTGCGCGCAGGCCATGGAGGCTGGCGGTGCCAGCGAACTGGTGGTGCATGCGCGCACCAAGGCCGATGGCTACCGCCCGCCCGCCTATTGGGAGCAGATCCCGGCAATCCGGGCGGCGGTGCGTATACCCGTGGTGGCCAATGGCGAGATCTGGACCGTGGCCGACGCGCAGCGCTGCCGCGAAGTGTCGGGCTGCGACGCCCTTATGCTGGGCCGCGGCATGGTGGCCGACCCCGGGCTGGCCCGTGCCATCCGTGCTGCCGACCAGGGCCTGCCCGGCACCGACCCGGTGCAGTGGCCGGCATTGCTGCCGCAGCTGGCAGCGTTCTGGCAATTGGTGTGCAACGACCTGGAGCCGCGCCAGCGCGCCGGCCGCCTCAAGCAATGGCTCAACCTGCTGCGCCGCCGCTATCCAGAGGCCGAGTTGGCCTACCAGCACGTGCGCACCATGACCGATCAGCGCGCCATCACGGCCTGGCTGGCTGCCCTGCAGCCTTGAGGCGGGCGCGGCCACCCGTGCGGGGCAGGCTCTACAGCAGATGATCGGGCGCCAGCGGCCCCAGCAGCAGCAACAGCAACTGCAGCGGCACGCTTGCGCCGGGCTCGCTGGTGGCGTCCTGCAGGTCGCTGCCCTGCGGCGCCCGCCAGACAAGGCCGCCACGGGCGTCCAGTTCCACATGCCAGGCGGCATCGCGCAGCGCCAGTTCGATGCTGGCACCGGCCCTGCGGGACAGATCCATGCTGCGGATCAGCAGCGCGATCTCGGTGTTTTGTTTTTGCGAACGCATGTCCAGGTTCATCGAGCCAACGGCCAGCAGCCGGTGGTCCATGATCACCAGCTTGGAGTGGAGCATCGCGCGCGAAGAGCCCGTGGACCCCGTGGCACCGATGCCGTCACTGCCGCCACTGCTGCCACTGCCCGTGGCGCTCAACGCCTTGCGCACGCCGGTGGCCTCGCTGTGCATTTCGTACAGTTCGACGCCCATCGCCAGCAGCGTCTTGCGGTGGCGTGCGTAGCCTACATGGGCAATGGGTGCGTCATTCGATGCCAGCGAATTGGTCAGCACCCGCACCCGCACGTTCCGGGCACGCGCGGCGGCAAAGGCGGCCGTGATCTCGGGGCCGGGAACGAAATAGGGCGAAACAATGAGCAAATCGCGCCGGGCCTGGTCCATCAGCTGCAACAGGCCATCCACCACGGTGTCTTCCTGGCTTTCCAGGTATTCAAGCTCGGCCGCCGATGGCGCCTGAGGCGTGCCTGACGTAGGGGCCGTGGAGGTGCCCACGGGGGACGCGGTGATTGATGCCGTGGGCGTTTTGGGTGCCGGCGTGACCGATGCCACATGTACGGGGTGCACGGGGGCCGCGGGGGCCAGGGCGTTGCGCTGCCCAGCCACTGCCGTCACCGCATCACGCGGCGACGGTGTTCCGGGCTGTGGTGCCAGCGGCTCCGTGGTGGCGGCGGAATCTGCCGGAATCTTGGCGGGCTTGTCCACCAGCACTACGGCCGGGGCCCACACAAAGCGTGCGGCGGCCAGATTGAGCGGCTTGCGGTCCCACACGCGGCTGCGCTGGGCCTCCAGGGCATCCAGCGCGGTCGTGGCGTTCGGGGGCGATGCCGTTGCCGCTGCTGATGCTGATGCCGTTGTCACAGGGCTGGGGGCGGCCTCGGGGGGGCTGGAAGATTCGGTGGGCGTCTCGTCCACCTCTTCGACCGATGCGGCAGAAGCGCGCAGGGCATCGAGCTCTTTGCGCGTGATGAGCGACTGCACCGGGTAGGCGCGCTCGTTGTTCCAGTAGCTGTCAAAGCTGCGCGACAGATCTTTGACGATGGGGCCAGCCGCCAGCACGTCCAGGTCCACAAAGTTGCCCGAAGTGTCGTGGCCGAAATAGGCATCGCCCAGGTTGCGCCCGCCGGCGATGCCCATGGCGTTGTCGGCAATGAACAGCTTGTTGTGCATGCGCTGCTGCACCCGCGAAAAATCGCTCAGGGCACTGACCATGCGCCACAAAGACGAGTCACGGGAACCGGCCACCGGGTTGAACATGCGCATTTCGATGTTGGGCTCAAAGGCCAGGCGCATCACCTGCGCGTCCGCGCCGGAGGTGTTGAAGTCGTCCAGCAGCACGCGCACGCGCACGCCGCGCCGGGCTGCGGCCACCACGCTGCGCAGCAGACGCTCGGTGCTGGCATCGGCGTGAATGGCGTAGTACTGCAGGTCCAGCGTTTTTTGGGCCGCCTCGACCAGTGCCAGGCGGCTGCCATAGGCCGCCTGGGGGCCGGAGAGCAGCAAAAAGCCGGATTCAAAGCGCCCACTCGCCGCCGCGCGGCGCTCTTGCACCTGGGTGGCCAGCGCGGTGCCTGCGGTGGTTTCCAGCGCCGTTGAAACGGGGCGCTGCACATTCTTGGGCAACTCGGCACAGCCACCCAGCACGGCAACCAGCAGGGCTGCCCACAGCACTGGCAGATGCCGCAGTGGCAGCACGCTACGGGGGGCGGAAACAAGGGCTGGGGTCATGGGCGGGCTCATCGGAGGCTTTTGGGCAGCTGTGGTGATTTGGGTGGTCGAGGACTTTGCCAGCGCGATGGCGTGCCGGCCCACTGCGTGGGCTCGCTGTGCCCATCATGCGCCACAGCGTAGCGGGCCGCACGCCGGGCGGGTGTCAGATGGCACGCCGTGCCGAGGAACTGGCCTCTTGCCGTGTGAAAAAATCAACAACCGTCCAGGCAGGGCAATTCGACGATCCCAGAACAGGTTCTTACCAGCTCACTTCGCGGTCGGGCGTTGCGCTGATCTTGTGGATCGACAGGTCGGCACCATCAAACTCTTCTTCCTGCGACAGGCGCAGGCCCACCGTGGCCTTGAGCACGCCATACACCAGCGCGCCCCCCAACAGCGCCCACAGCACGCCCATGGCCGTGCCCATCAGTTGGGCCCACAGGCTCACGCCGCCCAGCCCACCCAGCGCCTTGCTGCCAAAAATGCCCGCTGCGATGCCGCCCCAGGTGCCGCACAGCCCGTGCAGGGGCCACACGCCCAGCACGTCGTCGATCTTCCAGCGGTTCTGGGTCAGGGTGAACATCACCACAAAGATGCTGCCCGCCACCGCGCCCACCACCAGCGCGCCCAGCGGGTGCATCAGGTCCGAGCCCGCACACACCGCCACCAGCCCGGCCAGCGGGCCGTTGTGCACAAAGCCGGGGTCGTTTTTGCCCAGCACCAGCGCAGCCAGCGTGCCGCCCACCATGGCCATCAGCGAGTTGACCGCCACCAGCCCCGAGAGCTTGTCGACCGTCTGCGCGCTCATCACATTGAAACCAAACCAGCCCACCACCAGCACCCACGCCCCCAGCGCCAGAAACGGGATGTTGGAGGGAGGGTGTGCCGAGATGGCGCCGTCCTTGCGGTAGCGGTTGGAGCGCGACCCCAGCAGCAGCACCGCAGGCAGGGCAATCCAGCCCCCCATGGCGTGCACCACCACAGAACCGGCAAAGTCGTGAAAAGCGGCCCCTGTCAGGGCGGTAATGGCAGCCTGGATGCCAAAGTGCCCGTTCCAGGCGATGCCTTCAAAAAATGGATAGACAAAGCCCACGATGGCAGCCGTTGCCAGCAGTTGGGGCCAGAACTTGGCACGCTCTGCAATGCCGCCCGACACAATGGCCGGAATGGCCGCCGCAAACGTGAGCAGAAAGAAGAACTTCACGAGCGCATAGCCGTTTTGCTGGGCCAAGGTTTCTGCACCCACAAAGAAATGGGTGCCATACGCCACGCTGTAGCCCACCACAAAATACACCACCGTGGAAACCGAAAAATCCACCAAAATTTTGACCAGCGCATTCACCTGGTTCTTTTTGCGCACGGTGCCCAGCTCCAAAAACGCAAACCCCGCGTGCATGGCCAACACCATGATGGCGCCCAGCAAAATAAACAGGGCATCGCTGCCCTGTGGGAGTGCATTCATAACTTCCTCGTGCTCAGAATTGATCGGTTCTGGTGCGCCCAAGACGTTGGCACCAGATTTGCACCAAAATTAAGCAAAATTTGGACCATGAAAACCATACTGGTGCGTGGCCAGCGCGCACCAATATCAGGCACCGTTGTCGTGTGAATCCGAGAAAATTGGGTCAAATATGCCTCTAGCGCTTATGCAGTAAGCGCAAGCAGCTATTGTTTTGATAGTTATCTAAGCACGAAGCCCTGCCCGGTGCAGAGGGGGCCCTCAGCCCAGCGCCAGCACCTGGGCGGCCAGGGCATCAATGCCGGCCTCAGAAAGATCGTCGCTGGCCAGGCTGTGCCGCGCAGCCCACTGGTGCAGGTGCGTGCTTTGCGATCGGGCATACAGCGGGTCGTAGTGCAGTGCCACCAGCTCGGCGAACAGGGGGGGCAACGCACCTGCCTGTGCCCAGTCTTGCCAGCGTGCAATCACCTGCTTGCCGTGCAACTCTTTGAGCACGCCCAGTTGCTGGGCCAGCAGGTCGGGGTTGTCGCCCAGGTTGGCGTAGTCGCGCAGCAAAAAATCCAGGCGCGCAGGCACGCTGGCCGCTACTTCGATGCAGGAGCTTGCGCGCAGGCGCTGTACCAACGGCTGGGGCACCGCCAGGCGGCCGATTTTGCTGCTCTCGGCCTCGACATAGATGGTGCGCTGCAAATCCAGGGGCTCCAGCGCATGCAGCAGGGCGGTTTCAAAGGCGGTTTGCGAAGGCTGCGCCACCCCCGGCCAGGCGCCCAGCACCGAGCCGCGGTGGCGCGCGCAGGCTTCCAGGTCAAGCACCTGTGCGCCGCGCGCAGCCAGTGCTTGCAGCACGCGCGTTTTGGCGCTGCCGGTGGGGCCGCAAATCACGCGCAGGGGCAGTTGCGGCGCCAGCTCGGCCAGCCGGTCGATGACGTGGCGGCGCCACGACTTGTAGCCACCGGCCAGTTGCTGGGCATCCCAGCCCACCAGGCGCAGCCAGGTCACCATCGAGCCGCTGCGCATGCCGCCGCGCCAGCAGTAGATCAGCGGTTTCCAGCTGGCGGGCTGGTCGGCAAACTGCGTGCGCAAATGCCGCGCCAGGTTGGCGGCCACCATGGCGCCACCCACGCGCCGCGCCTCAAAGGCGCCCTGCTGCTTGTAGATGGTGCCGACAATGCGGCGCTCGTCGTCGTCGAGCACGGGGCAGTTGATGGCGCCGGGAATATGGTCCAGCGCGTATTCGGCGGGCGACCGCGCATCAATGAGGGTGTGAAACGCGTGGCGGTCTGCCACGCGCACGGGGCTGCGGTGGCTCATGGCTTGCCCCGCGCCGCGCCGCAGGCGGCTGGCACAATGGCGCGCACCATGACTGTTGATTCAAAACCCATTCGTCTTACCCAGTTCTCGCACGGCGGCGGTTGCGGTTGCAAGATAGCGCCGGGCCTGCTGCAAGAGATTTTGGCACGCGCACCGCAGGGCATCGTGCCGCCCGAGCTGCTGGTGGGCACAGAAACCAGCGACGACGCGGCGGTTTACCGCCTCAACGACAGCCAGGCGCTGGTGGCCACCACCGATTTTTTCACCCCCATCGTCGACGACCCGTACGACTTTGGCCGCATTGCCGCCACCAATGCGCTGTCAGACATCTATGCCATGGGCGGCACGCCCATCATGGCGCTGGCACTGGTGGGCATGCCCATTGCCCAGCTGCCACCCGAAGTGATTGGCCGCGTGCTCGAAGGCGGCGCCGCCGTGTGCCGCGAAGCCGGCATCCCCATTGCGGGCGGACATTCGATCGACGTGCTCGAGCCCATCTACGGCCTGGTGGGCCTGGGCCTGGTGCACCCCCAGCGCGTGCGCCGCAACGCCGACGCGCAGGCAGGCGACGTGCTGGTGCTGGGCAAGCCGCTGGGCGTGGGCATTCTTTCGGCGGCCCTCAAAAAAGGCATTCTGGATGCCGCTGGCTATGCCGACATGCTGCGCTACACCACGCAGCTCAACCGCGTGGGCATTGCGCTGGGCGCGCTGGACGGCGTGCACGCCATGACCGACGTCACCGGCTTCGGCCTGGCCGGCCACCTGCTGGAGGTGTGCCGGGGCTCGGGGTTGTCGGCCCGGGTCAATTTGGCCCAGGTGCCTTTCATTGAGGCCGCTGCGAAGTTTGCGTTGGATGGCGTGGTGACCGGTGCCTCGGCACGCAACTGGGCCGCCTACGGTGCCGATGTGGCCTGGGCGCCCGGTGCGCCCGAATGGCAGCGCCACCTGCTGACCGACCCGCAAACCAGCGGCGGCCTGCTGGTGAGCTGCAGCCCCGATGCGCTGCAGCACGTGCTCAACACGTTTCAGCACGCCGGCTTTGCCGCAGCGGCTGCCATTGGCGGCATGCAAGCGCGGGCGCAAGGGCAGGGCAGTCAGCTGGTTTGCGGGTGAGCGGGGCGGGCCGCATCGGCGCGCCAAGTGTGCGCTCCAGCGACTGTCCGGCTGGCCCGGGATTCAAAAAGCGCCGCGCCCGCGCACCCGGGCCACGATGCGAATGTCTGGCCCCACACGCTCCACCGTAATGAAGTCCATCGCCAAGCCCTGACCCAATGCGTCGAATGGCCCCACGTTGGCCATGCCAAGGCCCGGCCCCAATAAAGTGGGTGCCAGATACACCAGCATTTCGTCGACCAGCCCCTCGCGCACCAACGAGCCATTGAGCTTGTTGCCGGCCTCCACATGCAACTCGTTCACGCCACGCTGGGCCAGATCGCGCAGCATGGCCTGCAAATCCACTTTGCCCTGCGGGTTGGGCAAATAGACCACTGTGGCACCCCGCGCCTCCAGTGCGGCTTTTTTTTCATCATTTTGGCTTGCAGCGTATATGTAGCAAGCGCGACCAGCTATAAATAAATGAGCATCCGGCGGAGTTTGCAATTGACTGTCTACCACCACCACATGCGGCTGGCGCGGGGTGGGCACTTCGCGGACATCCAGGCGCGGGTTGTCGTCCAGCACCGTGCCAATGCCGGTCAACACCGCACAGGCGCGCGCCCGCCACGCGTGGCCATCGGCGCGGGCAGCCGGCGAGGTGATCCACTGGCTGGCGCCGTTCAGCAATGCCGTGGTGCCGTCCAGCGATGCCGCAGACTTGAGGCGAACCCATGGCGTGCCACGGATCATGCGACTGAAGAATCCGATATTGAGCTCGCGCGACTCGGCCGCACCCGGGCCGACTTCTACTTGAATGCCCGCAGCGCGTAGCCGCGCAAAGCCCTGGCCCGCAACCAGCGGGTTGGGATCTGCAATAGACGCCACCACCTTGGCAATGCCCGCCGCCGCCAGCGCATCGCAGCAAGGCCCCGTGCGCCCCTGGTGCGCGCAGGGCTCCAGGGTGACATAAGCCGTTGCGCCGCGCACATCCTGCCCGGCAGCCGCCGCATCGCGCAGCGCCATGATTTCGGCGTGCGGGCCGCCGGCTTGTTGTGTAGAACCCTGGCCGATCACCCGGCCATCAGGTGCCACCAGCACGCAGCCCACGCGGGGGTTGGGGTTGGAAAGAAAAAGCGCCTGACGGGCCAGCGACAGACAGGTGTGGATGGGCGCTAACGATAAATCAGACATGTTGGGCAATTGTCCACGAAGCCCTGCTGCACCTAGCAACTGGGTTGGACCGCTGATCGCCTCAAAGCGTGCGTTCATCCGATTCAATTGGTCCTTCTGCGCGCAATGGTTACGATAAGTACATGTTTAAACGATCACTTAGCCACGGCTTCACCCTGATCGAATTGATGGTGACTATCTCTATCGGTGCGATTCTTATGACCCTGGGGGTGCCCATGATGCGCAATCTCATTGAGCGCAATGCGGTGTCTGGCCAAGTCAACAGTTTTGTCGGCGCCGTTCAGTTGGCGCGTTCGGAAGCAATCAAGCGCGGCATCCAGGTCGTGGTGTGCCGCAGTGCCAACGCAGAGACAAGTAATACGCCCACCTGTGC
>ERZ1023652.265-NODE-265-length-10956-cov-6.069720_pt1 | contig 10956 bp, 9 predicted proteins | sample MGYA00520879_ERZ1023652 | MGnify/ENA primary metagenome ERZ1023652 (study PRJEB33180, sample SAMEA4044469) | wastewater metagenome | place: Denmark | collected 2016-04-02 | study: EMG produced TPA metagenomics assembly of the PRJEB13832 data set (Local surveillance...
CCAACCGCCCGCGCCCCCCATCGAAGCCCCGGTGGCACCTCCGGCGCCGCCCGCACCGCCCGCGCCATCCGCACCGGCCCGCATCGACATGCCCTCCAGCGATGCCGCGTACCTCAACAACCCCAAACCCGGCTACCCGGCCATCAGCAAACGCATGGGTGAGCAGGGCAAAGTGGTGCTGCGCGTGCTGATCGGCACCGACGGACTGCCGCAGAAGGTGGAAATCAACAAATCCAGCGGCTACGACCGTCTGGACCGCCAGGCCCAGGAGGCCGTCATGCGCTGGCGCTTCGTGCCCGGCAAGCGCAACGGCGTGCCAGAGGCCATGTGGAGCCTGGTGCCCATCAATTTTGTTCTCGAATAACCGAACCACTGTTTAGGGAGTTTTCATGGAATCGCAATTTGGCATCGCCAACGTCTGGATACAAGGTGACTTTGTCACCCGCGCTGTCGCCATCCTGCTGCTGGCCATGTCACTGGCCTCGTGGATCGTCATCCTCATCAAGGCCCTGGACATCATCAAGCTCAAAAAACACGCCCGCGCGGCGCAGGATTTCTGGCACAGCGAAGACTTTGCCGCCGCCCTGACCAAGCTGGGCAACGACCCTGCGAACCCGTTTCGCCACCTGGCCCTGGAAGGCCGCGAGGCCACGGCCCACCACCGCAACACCAAGGCCCACCTGCACGACAGCCTGGACGTGAGCGACTGGGTTACCCGCTGCCTGCGCAACTGCATTGACGAGTTCACGGCACGCATCCAGTCGGGCCTGGCCATCCTGGCGTCAGTGGGCTCCACCGCGCCGTTCATCGGCCTTTTTGGCACGGTGTGGGGCATCTACCACGCCCTGCTGGCCATTGGCACCTCGGGCCAGTCCACCATCGACAAGGTGGCCGGGCCCATCGGCGAGGCACTGATCATGACGGCCCTGGGCCTGGCGGTGGCCATTCCTGCGGTGCTGGGCTACAACGCGCTGGTGCGCGGCAACAAGTCCATCCTGAACGGCCTCAACAGCTTTGCCCACGACCTGCACGCCTACTTTGTCACCGGCGCCCGCGTGAATGCAGGCGAGCCCGGCAAGGTGCTGCCCATGAAGAAAGGCAGCTGAGCCATGGCCTTCGGAACCCAAGACGATGCCGATGAGGTGATGAACGAAATCAACATGACGCCGCTGGTGGACGTCATGCTGGTGCTGCTCATCATCTTCATCATCACCGTGCCGGTGATGAAGCATTCGGTGAACGTGGACCTGCCCCGCGCCACCAACCAGCCCGAGATCATCAAGCCCGAAACCGTGCGCCTGTCGGTGGCCGCCGACGGCCAGTATTTCTGGAATGGCGCGCCGGTTGCCGACGAAGAACTCTTCTCCCTCCTGCAGACCGAAGGGGCCAAAACGCCCCAGCCTGACCTGCACATCCGGGGCGACAAGGAAGTGCGCTACGAGCGCGTGGCCCAGGCCATGGCGGCGGCGCAGCGTGCGGGCGTGCGCAAGATCGGCTTTGTGACCGAGCCGCAGCAGTAACCCAGGTGCCACGGGGCAGCGGCAAGGCCCCACGGATTGTTTGAGCATTTGAAGACCGGGGCACCAGATTGCCCCACCTTGCGCATCGCTGCCCTGCAGCGCACGCGCCACCCCATTTTTATCGATCGTCAGCAAAAATCACTTGACTCGTAAGTGCGAATCGTTATCATTAGCACAACGAATCGCAATGCACTTGAACTCCACATGCAAGCCACTTTGACCAACGCTTCTCCCCTGTGCTTTGCCGCTTCTGGCCAGGTGGCATCCGCACCTGCACCTGCAACATCCAGCCCACACACCGCAGAGGCTGTTTGCGCTACGGCGGCGGTAGACAGCAGCACGCTCTTGCAGGGACAAAAAGCCGTGGCCATTCGCCACAACGGATCGGTGTACCGCCTGCAGGCCACCAAGCTGGGCAAGCTGATCCTGACCAAATAAACCGGGAAGCCAGCCAGCGCGGTCGCCCGCGCCACCGGCAGCTGGCGCGGTTTCAGTGTTTCATCGTGGGGAGACTCCCGGGCTTGTCACAAGCCCGACAGGGTCTTTTTTGCCAGCCAACGGGTTTGCCCCCGCGTAGCCAGGCTTTTTTTGCCCCACGCTCCTGCATGCCTCGCAGCACAAAAAAACCGGTCTACGGACCGGTTTTTTATGATTCTCATGATAATTTCGGGCTGAAGCCCTTTATCTATAAGCGCAAACAGCTATTAAATTAATAGCAAAAAACCTCTGATCAAAGGCCCAGTGCAGTAATGCCCGCGCGCGCAATCTGCGCATCCTCGGACGATTTCACACCGCTCACGCCCACGGCGCCCAGGCATTGCCCGTCTTTCATGATCGGCACGCCGCCTTCGAGCAGGCCATTGATGGCAGGCGCGCTCAGGAACGCCGTGCGTCCGCCGTTGACGATGTCTTCGTACACCTTGCTCTCGCGCCGGCCCAGTGCGGCCGTGTGGGCCTTGGCGGGTGCAATGTGCGACGACACTGCCGCCGCGCCATCCAGGCGCTGCAGCCACAGCAGATGGCCGCCATCGTCCACGATGGCAATGGTCACAGCCCACTGATTCTTCAGTGCTTCGGCTTCAGCGGCCGCCGCGATCTTTTTGACGTCGGCCAGTTCGAGTTCGTGTTTGGTTTTCATGGTTGCCATGCAGGGTTGAGGGGGACTGCATTACCAGGCCCCCGGACGAAAAAGGCAAGCATAGCGGCAGCCGACGGCGTGTAAACCGCTGCCTGAGGCGAAAGAATAGTGACCTAAAGTGTTTGAAGGGGTGCGGTTATTGTTTTTCGTCAGAACATCGCCACATAGAATCCAACGGTCTGCGTCGTGCAGGCTTCTAGGAGAGACACAAGATGAATGACCAAGTCACCACCCTGGGCCACTCTGCGGGCTATGGCATCTCGCAGGAGCAGCGCCACAAGGTGCTGCGCAACACTTACTGGCTGCTTGCCCTGAGCATGCTGCCCACCGTGCTGGGCGCCTGGATTGGCGTGGCCACCGGCATCACGCAGTCGCTGAGCGGCGGTTTGGGTCTGATCGTCTTCATGGGCGGCGCCTTTGGCTTCATGTACGCCATCGAAAAGACCAAGAACTCGGCAGCAGGTGTGCCCGTGCTGTTGGCCTTCACCTTTTTCATGGGCCTGATGCTGTCACGCCTGATCGGCATGGTGCTGGGCTTCAAGAACGGCACCGACCTCATCATGACGGCCTTTGCCGGCACCGCAGGCGTGTTCTTCGTGATGGCCAGCCTGGCCAGCGTGATCAAGCGCGACCTCTCGGGCATGGGCAAGTGGCTCATGGTGGGCGCGCTGGTGCTGATGGTAGGCGCCGTGATCAACGTCTTCGTGGGATCGTCGGCCGGCATGATGGCGATTTCTGTGGCGGCCATCGGCATCTTCAGCGCCTACATGCTGTATGACCTCAAGCAGATCCTGGATGGCGGCGAAACCAACTACATCAGCGCCACCTTGGCCCTGTACCTGGACATTTTCAACGTGTTCCAGAGCCTGCTGGCCCTGCTGGGCATCGCCGGTGGCGAACGCGACTGACAGCCCGTTGATCTTGACCACTGTCAAAAAGGCTCCTTCGGGAGCCTTTTTTCTGGGCTCTTTACCAAGGTCAAGCCTCAATTGAGCGGCGGAGGTGCCGATAATGCAAGTACATGTATCCAATCCTGCCTTCCACCGCGCTGCGCCTGCTTGCTGTTTCAGCAGTTTTGCTGCTGGCAGGTTGCGAGATTCCCGGCCTGGGCCCTGACCCGCGCGTCGCCCAGCGCGATGCCGAGGCCAAAGCCATCGGCGGCGCCTGCCGCCATGCGCTGCGGGGGCTGGAAGACTGTTACACCCTCAACCCCAAGGCCGCCAAGGCCTCGGTGTTTGCCGGCTGGAAGGATATGGACGGCTACATGCGCGAGAACAAGATTGAAGGCACGCCTTCGGTGCTCGGCAAGGTGGACAAGCCGGAACGCAGCGAGCGCTCCACAGACATCGAGACCGAACCGCGCGACGCCACCAGCCGCGAGCGCAGTTAACGCCCGCGGTTTGCCGGGCCCACACCCCGATCTGGAGGACGGCCTCCAGATCCCGGCCTACTGGCCCATTCGGGTCTGGGGCTCCTCAAACCCAAACAAACCCAATCAAACCCGCTCAAACACCGCCATGCTTTCCACATGCGCCGTGTGCGGAAACATGTTGACCATGCCTGCCGCCGTGCATTGGTAGCCTGCCAGGTGCACCAGCAGCCCGGCATCGCGCGCCAGGGTGGCGGGGTTGCAGCTGACATACACGATGCGCTTTGGCGGTGTCCAGCCCTCGGCACCTGCGGGCAACGGGCCAGCGCCTTCCGCCCCGATGCGCGCCTGCTCGATATCGGCCAGCGCCTTGGCCAGCGCAAAAGCGCCCTCGCGCGGCGGATCGACCAGCCATTTGTCGGCAGCACCGTCGGCCACCAACATCTCGGGGGTCATGTCAAAAAGGTTGCGCGCTACAAATTCAGTAGCTGCCAGCGCTTTATGGTCGTTGGCTAAAGCCTGATTTATCACATAATTTTCGCGCGAGCGGGCCACCAGGGCCTCGCTGCCTTCGATGCCCAGCACCTCGCGCGCCTGGGTGGCCAGCGGCAGCGTGAAGTTGCCCAGGCCGCAAAACCAGTCGATCACGCGTTCGTGCGGCTGCACGTCCAGCAGGCGCAAAGCGCGGCTCACCAGCACGCGGTTGATGTGCGGGTTTACCTGCGTGAAATCGGTGGGCTTGAACGGCATGGTGATGCCGAAGTCGGGCAGCGCATACGACAGTTGCTCGCCGCCTTCGTCGAGCAGCTTCACGGTGTCGGGGCCCTTGGGCTGCAGCCACCATTGCACGTTGTGCTCGGCCGCAAAGGCGCGCAGCCGGGCAAGGTCGCCTGCGCTCAGCGGCTCCAGGTGGCGCAGCACCAGCGCGGTCACGCTGTCGCCACAGGCCAGCTCGATCTGCGGGCAGGTGTCGCGCGCGTCCATGCCCGCAATCAGTGCCCGCAGCGGCATCAGCATGGCGTCTACATGTGGCGGCAGCACGGGGCACTGCTGCATGTCGGCAACGTAGCGGCTTTTGCGCTCATGAAAACCGATCAGCACCTGGCCCTTTTTGATCACATGGCGCACCGACAGCCGGGCGCGGTAGCGGTAGCCCCAGGACGGGCCCTCGATGGGGCGCAGCATGGTCTGGGCCTTGACCTTGCCCAAGTGCCAGAGGTTGTCTTCCAGCACCCGCTGCTTGACGGCCACCTGGGCGCCCATATGCAGGTGCTGCATCTTGCAGCCGCCGCAGGCACCGGCGTGCAGGCCGAAATGCGGGCAGCCGGGGCGTACACGTTGCGACGATTCGCGGTGGATCGCCGTCAGGCTGGCCTGCTCCCAGTTGTTCTTTTTGCGGTGGGTGTTCGCGGTGACCAGCTCGAACGGCAGGGCACCATCGATGAAGATAACCTTGCCATCGGGCTTGCGTGCAACGCCCTGGGCATCCAGGTCGAGAGACTGCACCTGCAACCAGCCGTCGGGCAGGTCGGATGCATCCTGTGTGGAAGGTTCAAACGAGGGGGATAGTTCTTTCGGTTCGCTCATCCCGCGATTGTCTCAGGCCCGGGACTGCGCTTGCCCCGGCCGTGGAGAAGCGGCCGCGTTCAACCCCGGTCTGCACGCGCAGGGCGCATGCCGCGCTGCCCCGACGCAGAGGCCAGCGGCAGCTTGTTGATGGTGAGCTCGCAGCCCTGGTCGTCCAGCGAGAAAACCAGCGTCGCGCCCGGAGCCACCTGGGGCAGGGTTTCATGGATTTCACGCGACATGTCCACCGGCGGCGAGGGCGCCCGGTAAACGATCTCCTGATTGGGGGCATACACCAGATAGCAAGCCGCTGCGGCCGACTGGCTGGCGAATGCGGCCACCAGAGCAACGGCAGCGTACGGAAATGCGGACATGGTCTTCTCCTCGATCTGGTTGAAATTACAACCCATTATGCGGCGATGGCAGCCCCCAGCCAACGCCCGCCTGGCGGCCCACCATCACCGCAGATGCAGATGGCTGCTGTGCTTGACCTCTTCCATCACCGCATAGGTGCGCGTTTCGCGCACGCCGGGCAGCTGCCACAGCACGTTGCCCGCAAACACGCGGTAGGCGTTCATGTCGGCAGCGCGGGTCTTGAGAAGGTAGTCAAACCCGCCTGCGACCAGGTGGCATTCCATGATTTCGGGGTGCACCTGCACCGCAGCCTTGAACTGGTCGAACACGTTGAGCGTGGTGCGGTCGAGCAACACCTCCACAAAGACCAGCATGCCCGCACCAAGTTTGATGGGATTGAGCCGTGCTTCGTAGCCCAGGATGAAACCATCGCGCGTGAGGCGCTGCACGCGCGCCAGCACCGCCGTGGGCGACAGGGCCACGGCCTCGGCCAGCTTGAGGTTGGCAATGCGGCCGTCTTCCTGCAGGATTGACAGGATCTTTCTGTCAATCCGGTCCAGATCGGGTTCTTTTTGCATATTGATTAGCGATTTATCCGGTGTGTATTCATATTTTCGACCATTTATTCATCGCAAGTCCAAGGATCATCGCCAGTAACGCGCCAGACCCACATTTGCCCGACAACACCACCGAAAGAAACCGCCATGACGCAGCCCGCCGCCCTGCCCTCCGCGCCGTTCGCAGATTTCGCGCCGCGCACGCCACTGTCCAACCCGCTGCGTGCTGCCATCACCGCCGCCACCCGCCGCCCAGAGCCCGAAGCCCTGGCCCCGCTGCTGGCCCAGGCCCGTCTGCCGCAGGATCAGGCCGCATCTGCCCAGCAACTGGCCCTGCGCATCGCCAAGGCGCTGCGCGAACGCAAGGCCAGCGTCGGGCGTGCGGGCATCGTGCAGGGCCTGCTGCAGGAGTTTTCGTTGTCGTCGCAAGAAGGCGTGGCGCTGATGTGCCTGGCCGAGGCGCTGCTGCGCATCCCCGACAAGGCCACGCGCGACGCGCTGATCCGCGACAAGATCAGCCACGGCCAGTGGGATGCCCACCTGGGCAAGAGCCCGTCGCTCTTCGTCAACGCCGCCACCTGGGGCCTGCTGATCACCGGCAAGCTGGTGGCCACGCACAGCGAGGGCAGCCTGGGCAATTCGCTCAGCCGCCTCATCGGCAAAGGCGGTGAGCCGCTGATCCGCAAGGGCGTTGACATGGCCATGCGCATGATGGGCGAGCAGTTTGTGACCGGCGAAACCATTGATGAAGCCCTGCGCCATGCCCGCACGATGGAGGCCGAGGGCTTTCGCTATTCGTACGACATGCTGGGCGAGGCCGCGCTGACCAGTGCGGATGCGCAGCGCTACTACCAGTCCTACGAACAGGCCATCCACGCGATCGGCAAGGCGTCTGCCGGGCGCGGCATCTACGAAGGGCCGGGCATCTCGATCAAGCTGTCGGCCCTGCACCCGCGCTACAGCCGCGCACAGTTCGACCGCGTGATGGACGAGCTGTACCCGCTGGTGTTGCGCCTGACTGTGCTGGCCAAGCAATACGACATTGGCCTGAACATCGACGCCGAAGAAGCCGACCGGCTGGAGCTGTCGCTGGACCTGCTGGAGCGCCTGTGCCACGAGCCCACGCTGGCGGGCTGGAACGGCATTGGCTTTGTCATCCAGGCCTACCAAAAGCGCTGCCCCTTTGTCATCGATTACGTGGTGGACTTGGCCCGCCGCACCCAGCGACGCCTGATGGTGCGCCTGGTCAAAGGCGCGTACTGGGACAGCGAAATCAAGCGCGCCCAGGTCGATGGCCTGGAGGACTACCCCGTCTACACCCGCAAGGTGCACACCGACATTTCGTACATCGCCTGCGCAAAGAAGCTGCTGGCCGCGCCCGAGGCGGTCTACCCCCAGTTCGCCACCCACAACGCCGAAACGCTGGCCACCATTTACCAGCTGGCGGGCAGCAACTACTACGCCGGGCAGTACGAGTTCCAGTGCCTGCACGGCATGGGCGAGCCGCTTTACGAGCAGGTGGTGGGTGCCATCACTGCTGGCAAACTCGGCCGAGAGGCAGGAAAGGGCGGCCTGGGCCGCCCGTGCCGCATCTACGCCCCCGTGGGCACGCACGAAACGCTGCTGGCCTACCTGGTGCGCCGCCTGCTTGAAAACGGTGCCAACACCTCGTTCGTGAACCGCATTGCCGACGAAACCATTGCGCTGGATGAGCTGGTGAAGAGCCCCGTGCAGGTGGTGGATGAGCAGGCAGCCAAGGAAGGCACCGCTGGCCTGCCCCACCCGCGCATTCCCCTGCCAGCGGCGCTGTACGGTGCCCACCGCAGCAATTCGCGCGGGCTGGATTTGTCGAACGAAAACACGCTGACCGAACTGGCCGCCACGCTGCAAACCACCGCCTCCCACTCCCGGACGGCAATGCCCCTGCTGGCCGCTGACGCCCCTGCAGGCCCCACCCAGCCTGTGCGCAACCCCGCCGACCACAGCGATGTGGTGGGCCAGGTGCAAGAGGCCACCATCGCCGATGTGGACCAGGCCCTGGCCCACGCACAGGCCGCCGCAGCCCACTGGGCCGGCACGCCCCCCGCCGAACGCGCCGCAGCCCTGCTGCGCACCGCCGACCTGCTGGAAGCGCGCATGCAGCCCCTGCTGGGCCTGCTGATGCGCGAAGCAGGCAAGAGCGCCAGCAACGCCGTGGCCGAAGTGCGCGAGGCCGTGGACTTTCTGCGCTACTACGCCGCCCAGGTGCAAAGCACCTTCGACAACGCCACCCACATCCCGCTGGGCCCTGTGGCCTGCATCAGCCCCTGGAACTTCCCGCTCGCCATTTTCATGGGCCAGGTGGCGGCCGCGCTGGCCGCAGGCAACCCCGTGCTGGCCAAGCCCGCAGAGCAAACCCCGCTGATCGCCGCCGAGGCCGTGCGCCTGCTGTGGCGTGCGGGCGTGCCACGGGCCGCCGTGCAACTGCTGCCCGGCCAGGGCGAAACCGTGGGCGCCCGCCTGATTGGCGACGCCCGCGTGATGGGCGTGATGTTCACCGGCTCCACCGAGGTCGCGCGCATCCTGCAGCGCACCGTGGCCGGGCGGCTCGATACCGCTGGCCGCCCCATTACGCTGATTGCAGAAACCGGTGGGCAGAACGCGATGATCGTGGACTCGTCCGCCCTGGCCGAGCAGGTGGTGGGCGATGCCGTGTCGTCCGCCTTTGACAGCGCAGGCCAGCGCTGCTCTGCCCTGCGCGTGCTGTGCGTGCAGGAAGAAGCCGCCGACCGCGTGGTCGAGATGCTGCAAGGCGCCATGGGCGAACTGCGCGTGGGCAACACCGCCGAACTGCGCGTGGACGTGGGCCCGGTGATCGACGCCGAAGCGCAAACAGGCATCGTCCAGCACATCGAAAAGTTCAAAGCCCAAGGCCACCGCGTGTACCAGCACCCCAGCCACCTGGCGGCCCGCAGCGCACCCGGCACCTTTGTGCCCCCCACGCTGATCGAGCTGAACCACATCGGCGAGCTGCAGCGCGAAGTCTTCGGCCCCGTGCTGCACCTGGTGCGCTACGCCCGCAACGACCTGAACCAGTTGCTCGACCAGATCAACGCCACCGGCTACGGCCTGACACAGGGCGTACACACCCGCATCGACGAAACCATTGCCCGCGTGGTGAACCGCGCGCACGCGGGCAACGTGTACGTGAACCGCAACATGGTGGGCGCCGTGGTGGGCGTGCAGCCGTTTGGTGGCGAAGGCCTGTCAGGCACGGGCCCCAAGGCGGGTGGGCCGCTGTACCTGCTGCGCCTGCTGTCACAGCGCCCCGCCGATGCGCTGGCCCGCACGTTTGCGGACGCCGACCGTGCCACACCGCCCGAGGATGCTGTGCGCGAACGCCTGCTAGCGCCGCTGGCCACCCTGCAACAGTGGGCCCAGCTGCAAGGCAATGCAGCCTTGGCCAGCACCTGCCAGCGCTTTGCCCGGCAAACCCAAAGCGGAACCGCCCGCACCCTGCACGGCCCCACGGGCGAGCGCAATGTTTACACGCTGGCCCCGCGCGCCAGGGTGCTGTGCCTGGCGCAAAGTGTTGACGACCTGCTGGTGCAAACGGCTGCCGTGCTCGCCAGCGGTGGCACCGCCCTGTGGCCCAACACGCAGGCGAGCCAGCGCGCGAAGTTGCCCACGCTGGTGCAAGCGCAGGTTCTGCTGCAGGACAACGCGCTGAACGACGGCACTCTGGCGCTGGACGCCGTGCTGCACCATGGCGACACCCCATCGCTGCAGGCCGTGTGCACCGCTCTCACCCGCCGCGCGGGGCCCATTGTGGGCGTGACCGCGCTGCAGCCCGGCACCACCGACATTCCGCTGGAGCGCCTGATGATCGAGCGGGCGCTCAGCGTGAACACGGCGGCGGCCGGGGGCAATGCGAGCCTGATGACGATTGGCTGAGCGCCCGGCGTCGCGCTACCATCGAACTGGCAAAATTTGAATCAAATTGGCCTCTAGCGCTTATGGATAAAGCGCTATAAGCTATTCATTTAATAGCATTTTCAAGACTGAGAGGCCAGCGGCAGATTGAGCAACAGGTTCTGCGGCTTGATGCGCACTACACCCTCTGCGTTAGTCGCAAGCCCCAGGTACACCGGCTTGCCCGCCACATCGGCCCGCATCTCGGCCGGGTTGGCAAAGGTCAGCGTGAACAGGCTCACCAGCCGCGCCATGCGCTCGGCATCCACCGGCCGGTCCTGGTACAGGTCGTTGAGGATGGCGGTGGACTCCACATCCAGCCCCACATGCCAGCGCCAGGCGCTGTCGGTGATTTGGTGCACGGGTTCGATCTGCACCTGCACGCCCAGCAGGTGCGCCACCCACCGCTCCAGCACGCGCGCCAGTGCCTTGAGGCCCGAGCGGGCGCTGGTCATCTTGAAGGTCAGGCCATGGCTCAGGTCCTGCTTCAGCTCGTGGGTC
>ERZ1023652.268-NODE-268-length-10848-cov-6.949445_pt1 | contig 10848 bp, 13 predicted proteins | sample MGYA00520879_ERZ1023652 | MGnify/ENA primary metagenome ERZ1023652 (study PRJEB33180, sample SAMEA4044469) | wastewater metagenome | place: Denmark | collected 2016-04-02 | study: EMG produced TPA metagenomics assembly of the PRJEB13832 data set (Local...
CATCCAGAACGGACAAAACCCACAGCGTACCCAGTACCAGTACGATGCTGTAGGTAATCGTCTGCAACAAAGCAAAGATGGTGTTATCACTGAATATAGCTATGATGCCAACGACCGACTAACAAGTGAAAATAAAGCAGGTATAACCACCAGTTATAGCTACGACTTACAGGGGAACCTGCTCAGTGAAACCAAACAGGGACAAACCACCAGCTATCAATACAATGCGGAAAATGAACTGACCCAGACCCAGCAGTCAGGGCAGCAGATTCAGTACAACTATGACTTGAACGGTATACGGACAGCGCAAGACCATAATGGATTTAAAACCCAGTATCTGAATGACCACAATATGCCGTATGCGTCTGTATTGATGGAACTGCAAAACCAGCAACCTGTTGCCACCTACACCTACGGTGATGATCTGATCAGTTACCATCAAGGTACAGGTAGCCAATACTACCTGTATGATGCACTAGGTAGTACCAGAGCCTTGACCAATGAAAATGGGCAGATGACGGATAGCTACAACTATGATGCTTTTGGTGCAAACACAGAACATCAAGGCACAAGCAACAACAAATACCAATATGCAGGTGAACAGAAAGATGTCACAGGCAACTATTATTTAAGAGCGAGATATTACAATCCGAGCATTGGACGCTTTACCCAGATGGACAGCTATATGGGGCAAAGCAATAATCCGATTACCCTGCATAAGTATTTGTATGCCAATGCCAATCCAGTGATGTATACCGATCCGAGTGGGTATATGAGCTTGGGGGGGATGAGTATTGGTATGAGCTACATGAATATGGCGAGTATAGTAAGCTATGCAGGTCAAATAGCTAATAAGTCACTCCTAAAAAGTAAACAAGTATTTATTACCAAACCCTCTTGAGATACCATTTACCCATTGTACAATCTCATCCGTAGGCATCCATTTAAATTCACGCCATTGATATTTCATTGATCGCCATAACATTTCTATACGATTTAGTTCAGGGCTATAAGGTGGAAGAAAATATAGCCTCACATTGAAATCTTGTTCCAGTAAATCACGCCATGCCTGCATTTTTTTGCTTTTATGGATAGAAGCATTATCCACAATCAAAGTGAGAGGGATGTTGTATTTCTCTTTGATCTGTTTGGCAACACCCATCACATAAGCATAAAAATACTCACCTGTAACAGATTCCTGTAAACATGCTGTGACAAAATGTCCTGTCGATAATAAGGCTCCTATGATATTGACTCGTTTGGAGCGAATCGCTGTGACTTGATGAACCTGTCCTTTTATTGTCCATGCATAGCGATTATCAGGGGTAGAGCAAATTCCTGTTTCATCAACATAGCCCAATATAATCTCACCCTGTGCTGCCTGTTGTCTTAATTGGGCTATGTCTTGTTCTGCTTGGGCATAACGTTCAGAGCATCTTTTTTTTTCAAGCTGTGGCGTGTTCGTTTATACACGATACCTGATGCCCTGAGGAATCGTCTTAGCGTTTCCTGACAAATTTCGATTTGATATTGTTCATATAATCGCTGTCTGATTTGTTCTGAGTTTAAAGTGTCGCTATCAATCCACGATAAAATCTGTGCCTGATGTACAGCTTGTAATATTCGTGGATGTCCAGAACGCTTACCCTCCCAAATCGCTTCTATTTTATGGTGTCGCCAGTTTCTGCGGTGAGTACGAATTGTTTCTTCCTTTACTCCATGTAATACAGCAATTTCTTTCACTGTTTTACCTTGTGACAACCACAATATGGTTTGTGAGCGTTGCCTTTCTCGCCAATGCTTTGCATGTTTGACTAAATGTTCTAGTTGATCCTGCTCGTCTTGTATCAACTCTATTGCTTGAACATAGGGCATCAGGTTATTCTCAAAGTTATTTTTTATATTATTACATGTTTAGTTGGGTGGTGGAACTTAACGAAAAAATAGTTAAATTAACTTTTCAGTATTAATTTGACTATTTTTAATTTTAATTGCTATTGAATAATATTCGATTTAAATACAATTTTTTAGTGATTAAGTCCAACCCAGATATTTCTTTTTTCAAATCACATTTAAAAGTAATAATTTTTTTTCCGTGGTCTACGGTGTAGCTAAAAATTAAACCATTATGTACTTTATAGTATTTATTATCGATATACTTGTATCCAAAAAATTGAAATGAAAGAACGGAGTCACAAAATATTTCTAACATCTCAGAATTATTTATATTAATAAAAGAGACAGTAAAGCTATCCGATGAATTGTGAACCAATTTATCAAGAATATTAAGAAGAAATGTATTGTATAGTTGCGAAGATTTCACTATTTAACCTTATTTAGAGCACACGAAAAACACGTAAAAAACGAGTTATCCTTTCATGTCTTTAAATAAGAGTGACTTTCTCCCGCTAGCCTTAATTCTAGCTAACCAACTAGTCTGTTATAAAACTAGGGGGCTATTGATTTTATAACTCAACAAAGATGAAAAATCTAGTTTTTTTTATGTATTTTGTATCGCGTACTATTGTGGAGTATTGTATAGTATTAATATATGATATAGATAGGTGTGACAATATGAGACTTAAAATTTCTAAATCTAAAAATACAATTTTAGATGGAAGAGATATTGGAACAGTTGTATTTCCAAATGCAGAAATAAAAATATACTTGATTGCAGATGAAGTTGAAAGAGCAAAAAGGAGATATTCAGAGTTAAAAAATAATAGTGAGATATCATTTGAGGATGTTCTTAAAAATATTATTGAGAGAGATAGAATTGATTCTACTAGAGTAGAAAGTCCACTAAAAAAAGCAGAAGATGCGATAGAGATTGATACTACAGGAAATACTATAGAAGAGGTAAAAGAAAAAATATTACTAGTAATTGAAGAATATAAAAATAAAAATCTAAGCCAGTAAAATCAGTACTTTGGGACAAAGAAAATCGTTAAAGCTAATAAAGACAAGTAAAAAAGACTGGACAAAAAAAAAAAAAAGAGTATAATATTCTTAAATATATATAGGAGGTACAAAAATGTCAAAAAAAGAATTCGTAGAAGCATATGCAAAATCAACAGGTGAAACTAAAAAAAGAGCTGAGGAATTAGTTAATGAATTTTTAGGAACTGTTGAAGCAACATTAGTAAAAGGAGATTCAGTTCAATTCGTTGGATGGGGATCATTTGCAGTACAAAAAAGAGCTGCTAGAAATGGTAGAAATCCACAAACTGGAAAAGATATCAAAATAGCTGCAAAAAAAGTAGTTAAATTTAAAGTTGGTAAAAAATTAGCAGACAAAGTAGCTAAATAATAATGCCCGCCTTTGGCGGGTTTTTTTTTGAAAAAGAGGGAATGATATGATTATAATATATAACATGATTAGATTTATTCTATACATAATAATTTTATTAGTAAGTTTATTTAGTAAGAAAAAAAGAGACTTCTTTATTAGAAGATTTAACAATAAAATGATTACTGATTTGAGGAGTGATAAAATACTAATACACATGTCATCAGTTGGAGAGCTTAATTTATCAGAAGAATTAATCAATCAACTTTTATTAAAAGGTGAAAGAATAATAATTTCTATTATGACAGACACAGGAATGTCACTCGCTACAAATAAATATTCTACCAATCATAATGTAGAAATAATATATTTTCCACTGGATGACTATAGATTACTAAAGAATTTATTTTCAAAAAATAAAATAAAAAAGGTGATTGTAATAGAGACTGAGATATGGCCTAATCTTTTTTACCTTTCTAATAAGTATTCAACATTGTATATGGTGAATGCTAGATTAACTGATAAAAATCTGAAGAAGTACATGAAAATAAAATGGATTATAAAAAGTATTCTAAAATTTCCAAAGTATATTATGGTTCAGAGTCGAGAAGATATGGAACGATATATTTCAATATTAGGAAAGACAGACAAAATAGTACTGTTTAATAATTTGAAGTATACTGTTAAATATAAAACATTAACTACTCAAGAAAAACAACTGTATTATGATAATTGGGTATTCGAGGATAGAAAAGTTATTGTTTGTGGAAGTATTCGTGATGGAGAAGAGTCATTATGGATAGAAGCATTCAATAGTATTAATCACACTAAAGAATGGCAATTAATATTAGTACCTAGACATTTGGAGAGAGTTAAAGACATGAAACAGAAGTCAGGAGCGAATTCAGCACTGTTTTCTGAGAATATAAAGGCAGATATAATAATTGTTGATAAGATGGGTGTTTTGAGAGATTTATATCAATTGTCAGCAATTGCATTTGTTGGAGGAACATTAGTTGACATAGGTGGACATTCGATCTTAGAACCACTCTTTTACAATAATAAACCTGTTATAGGAAAGTATTATAATAATATAAAAGACATTGTAGAAGAGCTAAGAAAAATAGATATGGTTAGCATAGTTGAGACGAAAGAGGATATTATAAATGCAGTTATGAAGAATGATAAGATAGATTCTAATAACTTTTTCAAATCACATAATGACTTAAATAAAATAATTGAAATACTTTATAAATAAAGAAAAGAGGGATGAAATGGAAAAAGAATTATGGCAGTACTTTTTTAATAAGCCAAAGAGACATTATAATAAATATATGTTTGAAATAGCAAACTACCCTGATTATATAATGTATGATGAAGAGAAAATAGATAGTTATAAGAACAAATGGAACGAGTTTTTTAACAATGATAATGATATCTACTTAGAAATAGGTTGTGGAAGTGGTAATTTCACTGTGAAAAATGCAGAAAAATTCCCTGATAGAAATTTCATAGGACTTGAATTGAGATTGAAAAGATTAGTATTAGGTGCACAGAAGTCAGAAAAAAGAGATTTGAAGAATATAGTATTTTTGAGAAAAAGAGGAGAAAAGATACTAGAATTCTTATCTGAGAATGAAATTTCAGGAATATATATAAATTTTCCTGATCCATGGGAGGGTGAAGAGTCAAAAAGACTTATAAGTGCTGAGTTATTTGAAAAATTGGATAAGTGTCTTAAAAGTGGTGGGAAATTCTTTTTCAAAACAGATCACTTAGATTATTATAAATATGTTTTAGAAATTTCTAAGCAGTTAGATAACTATAAACTATTGTTTAATACAGAAGATTTATATTCAACAGAAAAAATAAATGATAATATCCAGACAGAATTTGAACAAATGTTCTTAAGTAAGCACAAAATGAACATTAAATATATAGAGTTTGAAAAAAAATAAAAAAAAATAGTGAAAAAAAAATATAGATGTGTTATAATGTTTTTGGGTTTGTAAGATTTATTTCTTCATCTGATAAGACCTATATGTTTAAAATTCCGACAGCTTCAGACATTTTTTGTTTGGAGCTTTTAAATTAAAAAAATAACTTGCTATTAAAGACGGTTTATCTTGTTTTGTAAATAGATGAGTAAAAATAGATTGAACTAAACAAATGATTATATAAAATGGGAGATGTTTTAGAAAGGATTGATTAGTATGCCTATAGTAATACCAGGAAGTTTACCTGCATTTGAAACATTAAGTGAAGAAAACATATTTATTATAAATGAGGAAAGGTCGATCCACCAAGATATAAGGCCTTTAGAGATAGCTATAGTGAATTTGATGCCTACAAAAATAGAGACAGAAACTCAACTTCTAAGATTATTAGGAAATTCGCCATTGCAAGTAAACATAACATTATTAAAGACAAATAGTTATGTATCTAAAAATACATCAGAAGATCATTTATCAAGTTTTTATAATGTTTTTGACGACATAAAAGACAAGAGATTTGATGGAATGATTATAACGGGTGCACCTATAGAAACATTACAGTTTGAAGATGTAGATTACTGGAATGAACTGGAAAAGATAATGGAATTTTCTAAAACAAATGTTACATCAACATTTCATATATGTTGGGGCGCGCAAGCAGGACTTTATTATCACTATGGAATTAATAAATATCCACTTAAAAAGAAAATGTTTGGAATTTATAAGCATACACTAAATAATCCAAAGAATAAGTTGTTTCGTGGATTTGATGAAGTGTATAATGCGCCACATTCGAGATATACAGAAATAAAAAAGGAAGATATTGATAAGGTTGATGACCTTGAAATTCTTTCGGAATCAGAAGAGGCTGGGGTATATGTTGTTGCATCTAAGAATGTGAAACAAATCTTTGTAACTGGGCACTCTGAGTATGATAAGAATACTCTAAAAAAAGAATATACGAGAGATAAAGAAAAAGGATTAGAAATAGGAGTACCTATTAACTATTTCAAAAATGATGACCCTAATTTGGAGCCAATTGTAACTTGGAAATCGCATGCACACTTGATTTTCTCTAATTGGTTAAATTATTGCGTGTATCAAGAAACACCATTTGAATTAAAATAAAATTTGACATACAAGTTACTAATATGATATGATTACAAGGTAATACGCATAGAAAGGGTCTGCTAATACCCGTTATTCTAGCGATTTTGATAAATTTGGAGGTGACAGAATGTTCGCAGTGATAAAAACTGGTGGAAAACAATACAAAGTTGAAAAAGGTTCTGTTATAAAAGTTGAAAAATTGGCCGCTGATGTTGATTCAGATGTAGAAATGAAAGAAGTGTTAATGGTTGGTGAGGGTGACAATGTTAAATTTGGTACTCCTTTCGTAACAACAGCTTCTGTAATAGCTACAGTGAAAGAACACGGTAAAGGTGAAAAGAAAATCAACTTTAAATATAACAAAAAAACTTATTATAGAAAAAAAGGACACAGACAATTATTTACAACTATTGAAATAAAATCAATAAAAGGATAATAGTTATAGTTCAATTTCTTAGATAGGAAATACCATGATAAAAATAAAATTTATTAAGAAAAATGATAATTTTCTATCATTTGAAATCTCGGGACATGCAAATAATGGTAAACATGGAGAAGATATTGTTTGTGCTGCTGTTTCAGCAACGTCAACAATGGTCTTAAACGGATTACTTGAAGTAATGTCTTTGAAGTTTCATTATGAATACAAAGATGGATATATTTACTGTGATCTATCTCAGCTAGATATTAACACATTAAGTAGAAGTGATATTCAGAATTCACTTAAGATGTTAAATATCTTTCTGAAAGAGCTAACAGTGGAATACCCAAGAAATATTAAATTTCACACAGAGGAGGTATAGATATGATATTAAAGTTAAACCTGCAGTTGTTCGCATCGAAAAAAGGGCAAGGATCAACTAAAAATGGAAGAGATTCTAATCCTAAATATTTAGGAGTTAAAAAATATGATGGTGAAGTAGTTAAAGCTGGAAATATAGTAATTAGACAAAGAGGAACTAAATTCCACCCTGGAACAAACATGGGATTAGGAAAAGATTATACTTTATTTGCATTAATAGACGGATTTGTTAAATTTGAAGATTTCGGTAGAAATAAAAAAAGAGTAGCTATCTATCCAGAAAAAGCATAGTTTAAATAACAATAATAAAATAAAAAGTAAGATTACAATTTGTGGTCTTGCTTTTTTCTTTTTATGTAGTAAAATAATAAAGAAGATAAGTTGACAATTTTTAAAATTGAGGTATTATTATCTTGACAAAAAAACATAGGAGGAAAAATGAAAAAATTATTTCTAACATTAACAGCACTATTTTTTATTTTTGCATGTTCAGGAAAAAAAGAGGAATCGGTAACTGCAGAAACTAAAAAAACTGATGCAAAGGTAACAGTTGATATTTTTCAATTTAAAGTTGAAGCAAAAGATGCATTGGAAAAAGCAGCAAAAGAGTACATGGCAAAAAATCCAAATGTAACAATTAGCGTGCAAACAGTTGGTGGAGGTTCTGATTATGGAGCAGCATTGAGAAATCAATTTGCATCTGGAAAAGAGCCGGCAATCTTTAACATTGGTGGAAGACAAGATGCAAAAGATTGGTTAGCTAAATTAGAAGATTTATCATCAGTAAATGTTACAACTCAAGCGTTTTCTGGAACGCTAGATTCTGTTACAATTGATGGTAAGGTTTTAGCAATACCATTTAATCAAGAAGGATATGGTTTAATAGTTAATAAAGCGGTATTAGAAAAAGCTGGAATTAATGTTGATTCATTAAAATCGTATAAAGCATTGGAAGATGCAATAAAGTTATTAGATTCTAAAAAATCAGAACTAGGGTTAGATGCCGTTATAGCATATCCCACAAAAGAAACATGGGTAACTGGATTACATACTTCAAATGTTGCAATAGGACAAGAATTTAAAAGTGTTGTAGAAGCATTTGATGCGCCTGAATTAAAATTTACTTATGCTCCGCAGTTAAAGAAAATTATAGATTTACAAGTTAAATATGGATATAAACCATCTGGAGATGTAAAGTCTATGAATAGTGTTGACTATGCAACACAAGTAGAAAAAGAATTTTCAATGGGTAAAGTTGCCATGATTCAACAAGGTAACTGGGCTTATGGGAGTATAGAAGGAATTGATCCAGAATTGGCTAAAAATATTACTATAATTCCATTATCATTAGAAGGTGGAAAAGAAGATTCAATACCTGTTGGTGTACCAAATTATTGGGCAATTAATAAAGATAAAGATGATAACACTAAAGCAGCAGCAAAAGATTTCTTGGATTGGTTGTATACTTCACCAGAAGGTAAGAAAATGATAATTGAAGATTTCAAATTTATACCAGCATATAAAGGATATGAAGTAGCTGAATTACAACCAAAAGATCCTTTAGCAGCAGCAATTTTAAAATACTCTCAAGAAGGAAAAACAACACCATGGGTATTCATGGGTTATCCTACAGGTTGGGGAATGGATAAGTTAGGAGCAAATATTCAAAAATATGTAGCTGGAGAAATGCCTTGGGATAAACTAGTTGAAGAAGCAAAAACTACATGGGCAGAAGCTAGAAAAGCAGAAGCAGAAAAAAAATAAGCAGAATAGAGGAATTTGGATGAAAAGAGGATTAAGTTTTTGGCTGTTTATATCAGTGTCATTAATATCATTTTCATTAGTAGTTTTATATCCATTATTGTCAGGAATATATTTATCTTTTACTGATTGGAATGGAATAGGTAATGGAGCTAATTTTGTAGGGTTCGGAAATTATTTAGAAATATTAGATACTAAAAAAGATCCTGAATTCTTAGCTGCATTTATATTTACTTTGAAATTTGCAGTAGTATCAATATTTACAATAAATTTAGTAGGCTTTAGTTTAGCTCTCTTGGTTACTAGAGGTTTAAAAGGAACAAATATATTAAGAACTATATTTTTTATGCCAAATTTGATTGGTGGATTAATATTAGGATTTATTTGGAACTTTATATTCATAGAAGTATTTACTGCTCTAGGTAAATCTTTGCATATATCTTGGTTAACAGGGTGGTTATCAGACACTAAAACTGGATTTTGGGGATTAGTAATTCTTATGACATGGCAAATGTCTGGGTACATAATGTTGATATATATAGCAGCATTACAAAATATACCAGATGAATTAATAGAAGCAGCAGAGATAGATGGCGCAAATGCATGGGAAAGAATAAAAAATATAATGTTTCCACTAGTTAGACCAGCATTTACAGTTAGCTTATTTTTAACAATTTCAAATGCTTTTAAATTATTCGATCAAAATTTATCATTAACTGCAGGTGGTCCTGGAAATTCTACACAGATGTTAGCTATGAATATATATAAAACGGCATTTACATATAATAAATTAGGATCAGCACAAGCAAAAGCAGTTATATTCTTTATATTAGTTGCATCTATTACGTTGACACAAGTATATTTTAGTAAGAAGAAAGAGGTGGAGATGTAATGGTAGAAAATAAAAGTAAGAAAAGTAAATTTACAGTAGGTAAATTAATATTATCAATATTGGGTGTTTTAGCAGGATTTATATTTCTATCACCATTTTATATAATAGTTGTAAATTCATTTAAGACAAAAAAAGAGATGTTCACAAGTGTATTAGCTCTACCTAAAAATTTTGGATATTTTGATAACTATATAAAAGCTTCTGAAGGGTTAGATTTTGCTGTAAGTTTAAGAAACTCTATAATAATAACATTATGCAGTATAGTATTGATTGTTGTATTTTCATCTATGACAGCATGGATGCTTCAGAGAACGAATGATAAGTTAAGTAATATAATCTTATTTACATTTATTGCGTCTATGTTAATTCCATTTCAAGCAGTAATGCTACCATTAATTAGATTTATGGGTAAGCTAAATTTACTTAATATGCATGGATTGATATTTATGTACTTAGGTTTTGGAACAAGTTTGTCAGTATTTTTATATCATGGATTTATGAAAGGAATACCAAAAGAATTAGATGAAGCAGCAACTATAGATGGATGCTCTAAACTTCAGACGTTTTGGTTTATAATATTTCCATTATTAAAGCCAATAACAATAACAGTTTCTATACTTAATTTAATATGGATATGGAATGATTATCTATTGCCATCTCTTACAATCAATAAAGAAGGAAGTCAAACAATACCATTAAAAGTATTCTTTTTCTTTGGAGAGTACACTAAACAATGGCACTTAGCACTAGCTGGATTAACAATTTCAATAGTTCCAGTTATTATATTTTATTTCTTAATGCAAAAACATATTGTTAAGAGCGTTACAGCAGGATCAATAAAATAGATATCCTTAAATAATTTTAGTTTTCTGAATGTTGTGAGACAATACATATGTGACAAAATAATAAAAAAATAGAAAGGTTTCTGATATAATGTTTTTGAGCAAACCAAAATAAGGAGAAACCTTTCTATGAAAACAATTATAACAGAAGAGATGCG
>ERZ1023652.270-NODE-270-length-10782-cov-12.082778_pt1 | contig 10782 bp, 6 predicted proteins | sample MGYA00520879_ERZ1023652 | MGnify/ENA primary metagenome ERZ1023652 (study PRJEB33180, sample SAMEA4044469) | wastewater metagenome | place: Denmark | collected 2016-04-02 | study: EMG produced TPA metagenomics assembly of the PRJEB13832 data set (Local...
TGACGGTTACAAATACTGGAGGTAATCTCTCCACGGATGCTGGTCTCATTTTGGTTAAAGAATTCCTTCATTCAATCGGATTCGAACAGTTGATGGAGAAAGAGCTTCATTTTCAAGACTCCCGTCTCTCACCTACACATTCGAATGAAACCATCCTTGAACAACTGATTTTCCAATTAATTGCAGGCTATGATACCGATGCATCTGCCAACATCTTACGCCAGGATCCTTTCTTCCAACAGATGCTTGAGAAAAGTACATTGGCTTCACAGCCTTCGCTTTCGCGTTTTTGGGATCGCATCAGTGAGAGTCCCGATGCACTTGTGCAACTCCAAGCACTCAATCAAGCGATGCTGGATAAGGTACGCATACAACGTAATGCAACAGAAATGGTATTGGATTTGGATTCCACCTATAGTGACACCTACGGCAACCAAGAAGAAACGGCCTTCAACAGACATTATCAAACAACCGGTTATCATCCGCTCGTTGCCTTCGATGGTCTGACCAAAGACTTTCTGAAGGCGGAACTGCGTTCCGGAAACACCTACTGCTCAACCGGAGCAGCCGATTTTTTGAATCCGCTTCTTGAACACTATAATCAGACTGTTCCAGTCAGCACCATTCTTGTTCGCGCAGATAGTGGCTTTGCAGCGCCGGAGCTGTATGATCTATGTGAAGAAAAAGAGCATCAGTACGTCATCCGGCTCAAACGAAATCCCCGCTTATTCAAGATGGCGGAACAGCTTGTTCAAGTTGGGGATGAGACCGAATGGAGTCAGAAGGAAGAGTATTTTTACTCCATTCGCTACCAAGCAGGTACTTGGAAGCATGACCGTAGGGTTTGTATTCGTTCCGTAAGGGCAGCTGATGAACTGATTTTTCACCATGAATTCATTATCACCAATCTATCCGATGCTGTCTCGGCTGAACAAGTCTATCAAACGTATTGGAAGAGAGGTACCATGGAGAATTTCATCAAGGAAGCGAAGAATGGTTTCTTCTTCGATAAGACGGACAGTTCTCATTTCTTGGAGAATGCTGTTCGCATGATGGTCAGCTTGCTTTCCTACAACATCAACAATTTTATGCGTACACTAGCTTTCCCAGAAAAGGCCAAAGGCCTACAGATACAGAGTATTCGTCTTCGGTTTTTCAAGATTGCTGGGAAACTGATCCACAGCGGAAGACGCATGATGCTAAAACTCAGTACCCATCATGTCTATCAAAACGAATTTTTTCATATCTTACGGCAAATTCAATCCTTGTCTTGGTGAGTCCCCGTTAATTTAAAAAAAATCGTTCGAACAAAGGCATTAGTATGCCCTAAAACACAATAACAATCGCATTCCGTGCTTCTTTTCGTCTCTAAGAGACGTTTTGAAAGGAAAAAAATAACAACTCCGCGAAAAATCCAATATTGCAGATGAAATAGGGTTATTCATATCAAGATTTGGTATGGTATGAATAATTCAGGTAATTTGTTGTTTATACAATCCACAGAATCGATACGGTTGTGCAAAAAATGAAGACTTCGATTAAATATGTCGTTTTTTTGAACACTAAGAATGAAACTATTGTTTTTCAATAAGGAGGTTTTTCCGATGTTAAGGGAGTCAGACAGCAGAAGTGCACGGCGTACCAAACAGTTATTTAAAGTTGCTCTGATGCGTTTGTTGGAAACGAAAAGTTTCGCATACATCTCCGTCAAAGATATTGTGGCAACGGCCGATTATAACCGCACCACTTTCTACAACCATTACTATGATAAATTTGATCTGCTGGATGATGTGACACAGGATTTATTGGATGGGTTGGCGATTGCGGTCAAAGAAAGTTTCGAAAGTTATCACAAAATGCATCTCATGTCGATGAAATCTGCAGATATCACGTTTTTCGATTATGTCTACCAGCATCGGAACCTTATCTATAACTGCAAAAAGAACGAAACGAAAAAGGATCTTTCGCATATCTGCGCCCAAACGATCTACGACAAGCTAATCGAAATTTGGACACCATTAGTAAGCATGACGGAACAACAATTGACCTCCTATGCTAAAATATTTTCCTATACTTTGGTAGGTACCATTCACGGCTGGATCTACGAAGATTTTGTGACGCCGCCGGATAAAATCCGAGAAGAATTTATGCATTTTTATAATCACGCCCACAATCATAATTTGAAATAATTTAAAAGCCGGAAAGTCATCAACGACTTTCCGGCTTATTTTCTTTATCGAGTTGTTATTTGGCTCTTCAATCGCAGTTTACCCTTGCACTTCCCACAAACATACTTCTTCAGATCAATCCTTCGCTTCCGCGGATAAAGCTGCCCGCATGCACTGCAACTGTACAGCCATTTCGGCGGCACAATAGTTCCAGTTTGCCGTAGATCTTTTACGAACCGGCTGCCGCCGCTTTCCTTCAGCAGCTTGCGGAAATCGGCATCCCGATGCAGGTAGCCCCGGCCCTCCAGATGCAAGTGGTAGTGGCAGAGTTCGTGTTTCACAACCTTCTCCATTTCCTCCGCCCCGTGCAGTGCCAGCACCAAGGGATTGAAATCCAAATCGTGGCTTCCCAGGTGGTAGCGTCCGCCTGTCGTCTTGAGGCGGCGGTTGAAGCTGGCGCGGTGGCGGAACGGTTTATCAAAGACCGCTTGTGAAATATCTTCCACCAACCTTTGCAGTTCTTGTTCGTTCATCAATTGTTCCTCATTATTTTTGCGGCAGCATCGTCAGGGCAACGCGGCCTTTGTTCGTGTCGACATGATCGACCCACACGGTTACGATATCGCCGACTGCGACCACATCGGAGGGATGCTTGACGAAGCGGTTGCTGAGTTTGGAGATGTGGACCATGCCGTCCTGTTTGACGCCGATGTCGACGAAGGCGCCGAAGTCGACGACGTTGCGGACGGTACCCTGCAGTTCCATTCCTGGCTTCAGGTCCTCCATCGACAGTACATCCTGGCGCAGCAATGGCTGCGCGATGTCGTCACGCGGGTCGCGGCCTGGTTTCGTCAAACCGGCAATGATATCCTGCAAGGTTTCTTTACCGAGACCGGTCACTTCACGGGTTTTGGTGCGATCCAAGGCGTCCAACGCTTCACGGGCTTGTTCGGTTCCGATGTCCTTCAGGCTAAGCCCAGCCAGTGCCAGCACTTCTTTGGCGGCCGGATAGGATTCGGGATGGATATCGGTGTTGTCAAGGATGTTCTTGCCCCCAGCGATGCGCATGAAGCCGACCGATTGTTCGAAAGCCTTCGGGCCGAGACGCGGCACTTTCTTCAATTGTTGGCGGCTGTCGAAAGCCCCATTCTCTTCGCGGAAAGTGACAATGTTGTTGGCGATGGTTTTGTTCAGACCGGCAACGTGCTGCAGCAATGGCGCACTGGCCGTGTTCAGGTTGACGCCGACTTGGTTCACGGCGGTTTCGACGACGAAGTCCAAGCGTTCGCCCAACTGTTTTTGGGAAACGTCATGCTGATACTGGCCGACACCAACCGATTTCGGATCGATCTTCACCAATTCGGCAAGCGGATCCTGCAGACGGCGCGCGATGCTGACGGCACTGCGTTCTTCGACCTGGAAATCAGGGAATTCCTCACGAGCGATATCGCTGGCGGAATAAACCGAAGCGCCCGCTTCATTGACGATAGCGTAGTAGACCGTATTCAGCACTTGCTTAATCTGCTCGGATACGAATAGCTCGGACTCGCGGCTAGCGGTTCCGTTCCCGATGGCGACCATTTCGACTTTGTAGTCCTGAAGCATTTTGCGGAAAGCCGGACCGGCAGCAGCGCGTTTTTCCTGGTTGGCTGGTTTGTGCGGATAAATAACGCTCTTCGCCAATACTTTACCGGTCGCATCGACGATCGCCAACTTGCAGCCGGTACGGTAAGCCGGATCCAAACCAAGCACCACTTTGCCTTTCAAAGGCGGCTGCAGCAACAGGTTGCGCAGGTTGTCGCCGAAGACGTCGATCGCTTGCGCATCGGCGGCTTCGGTCAATTCGTTGCGCAGTTCGCGTTCGATGGCCGGTCCAATGAAACGGCGGTAGCTGTCTTCATAGGCGGCCTTCACGTACGGCGCAGCGATACTGTTCGGATTCTTCAGAACTTTCTTCGACAAATACGCGAAGATTTTCTCCTCATCGACCGCGATCGCAACCTTCAGGATGCCGGTTTTTTCGCCGCGGTTCATAGCCAGGATGCGGTGCGGTACGGCCGTGGCCACACCTTGGGAAAAATCGTAGTACATCTCGAAGACGCCCTTTTCGTCGCTCTCGGCATCCTTCACCGTGCTGACGACCTGGCCGTTTTTGCGCGTGAACTCGCGGATATGTTCGCGGTAAGCCGGTTCATCGCTGACGATTTCGGCGATGATTTCATGGGCCCCAGCCAAAACGTCTTCTATAGTAGAAAGTTCCATTTCCTCGTTCAGGAATTCCTTGGCCTTCGCCTCTACTGATAAGGATCCGCTCGTCGGTCCGTTCATCAGCCACTCGGCAAACGGAGCCAAGCCTTTTTCGCGGGCGATTGCGGCTTTCGTGCGGCGTTTTTGTTTGTAGGGACGGTATAGGTCTTCAACGCGTTGCATCTTTTCGGCGCGTTCGATATCCGCTTTGAGCTTTGGCGTCAGTTTGCCTTGCTCTTCGATGATGCGGATGACTTCTTCCTTGCGCTTGTACAGGTTCGTCGCGTATTGGTGGCGCTCTTCTATTTCGCGGATCTCGACCTCATCGAGCGATCCGGTCGCTTCCTTCCGGTAGCGCGCGATGAAAGGGACGGTATTACCCTCTTCCAATAGCTGCAGTACTTTTTCGATTTGTGCGGGTCTGAATTGGCTTAGCTCTGCTTTCACCAAGTCCATAACGATTTGTTGAGCTGTTTCTGTCATAGTGTTATTTATTCCTGCCTTTCAAAACAAAAATGCCGTTTCGGCACCTTCATCATTTCTGTATTATATGGTCCGCTTTCAGACCGGTTTTGTCAAATACGACGCCGTGCAGCGATCCGCCGTAGACGGCTCCGCCATCGATACCGATCTTATCGTCCGAGATCCAAAGGTCCGATCGATCGTTGTCGCCGTGGAGATAAAAAGTTGGAGTATGCCCGAACACGATTGTTTTGCCGCTGCGGTTCTTCTTTTTGTGGAACGGTTCGCGGATCCAGAGGAAGTCCTCTTCGGAGCTGTCGTGCCAATCTTTCTTCCCCAAATCTACACCGGCATGGACGAACACGTATTGTTCCCATTCATAGTACAAAGGAAGCTCAGCCAAAAAAGCGAGCAGATCCTTGTAGTAATGTTTCATCATCAGGGCGATTTCAGTAGGCGAATACTCTTCATCGATGCGCTCATGCAGAAAACTTTCCAAGGAACCCAAACCGCCGTTCAGAAAATAATTGCCTGCGTATTCCTCCGGCTTCGCGATGAAATTCATCAGGATAGCCTCGTGGTTGCCCTTCAGATAAATAGCACCGTACTTCTCCACCAGTTCCTTCGCCAGCAGAAAACAGGCTTTCGAGTTTTCGCCGCGGTCCCCTAGATCGCCGATAAAAATCAGCTGCTGCTTCTCGCGGTCCCACTTTTCCAATAATTTCTTCAGTAAGGTGATTTCCCCATGGACATCGCCCACCACAAATACTTCTTCTTTCATGCTCTGCACCTTCTTTCGTCCAGACTGCTTCGGTACTTCTCATTTTAGCATATCACCCGCTTTCCTGCTCAGGCATATTTACCGAAAAAGATCCTATTTTCCTGAAATGCTAACGTTAAGAAGTCATAGCAGCGTTTTTGAACCGCTTTCATTACTGGATCAGACAAATCACGAACATTAAACTAACAAATTGATTAAATCATTCACTTATTTATTGCAAGCCTTAGGGTGATTGGTTATAATAGTCGAGTGGCAAGCAAGGAATGCATTTGAAATCATTTATTGTATCTGTTTCCTGTCGCTGCCGAAAAAAATTCAGATGGGAGATCTTTTCAAAATGGAAAATTTCTTTAAACTCAAAGAGCACGGAACAACAGTTTCCAAAGAAGTCGTTGCAGGGATCACAACTTTCTTCGCAATGTCTTATATCATCTTCGTCAATCCAGCAATCCTTTCTTTATCTGGGATGCCTAGCCAAGCAGTCTTCTTGGCAACAATCATTTCCGCTGCAGTCAGCACTTTGGTGATGGGCCTTTTCGCCAACGTACCTTATGCTTTGGCACCGGGTATGGGCTTGAACGCCTTCTTCACTTTCACTGTCGTCTTCTCACTTGGTTTCACTTGGCAACAAGCTTTGGCCATGGTATTCATCTGTGGGATGGTCAACGTTCTGATCACTGTAACCAAAATCAGAAAAATGATCATCAAATCGATCCCTGAAAGCCTGCAGCACGCAATCAGCGGCGGGATCGGCATCTTCATCGCTTATATCGGAATCAAAAACGCCGGCTTCCTTGAATTCACTTCCGATGCTGGCTCCATCACAGCGATCAATGGCGCTCCTTACGACGCAACGGCTGAGACTTTCACTGGCGGAGTAGGATCAGTCGTAACTGGCGGCGGCATCGTCCCTGCTTTAGTTAATTTCACACAAATGCCTGCTTTATTGGCTTTGATTGGTTTGGTCATTACAGCTGTACTGATGGTCAAAAATGTCCGCGGCGCCATCCTTATCGGTATCGTTGCCACTACTCTTTTGGGTATCCCGATGGGTGTTGTTGATATTTCAACAGCAAGCCTGCAAGCAAACTCGCTTGCAACAGCTATTTCCGAATTAGGGGTAACATTCGGTGCTGCATTCGGTTCAGAAGGTCTTTTGTCCTTGTTCTCCGATGTTTCCCAACTGCCATTAGTATTGATGACCATCTTCGCATTCAGCCTTTCCGATACTTTCGACACAATCGGTACATTCATCGGAACTGGCCGTCGTACTGGTATCTTCTCTGCAGAAGATGAAAAAGCGCTTGAAGAAGGATCCGGATTCAGTTCGAAAATGGATAAAGCTTTGTTCGCCGATTCAGTCGGTACGGTAATCGGTTCGATCTTCGGTACATCCAATACTACTACTTACGTTGAGAGTGCTGCCGGTATCGGTGCTGGCGGACGTACTGGTTTGACTGCAGTTGTTGTTGCCGGCATGTTCATCATCAGCGCATTCTTCGCACCGCTGATTGGTGTTGTTCCCGCTGCTGCAACAGCTCCTGCTTTGATCCTTGTCGGTATTTTGATGATGGGATCATTCACGGAAATCAACTGGCATGATCTGGAAGATGCAATCCCTGCTTTCTTCGCATCCATCTTCATGGGTCTTTCTTACAGCATTTCCTACGGTATCGCAGCCGGCTTCTTCTTCTACTGCATCGTGAAAGTCGTAAAAGGAAAGTCGTACGAAATCCACCCGATCGTTTGGTTCTCTTCGGCTTTATTCTTGGCAAACTTCATCATTTTGGCATTGCTTTAATATGACTGGGCGCATTTCCGAAAAATACGGAAATGTGTCTTTTTTTTTAAATGTTTTCGTTTTCGGTAATAAATTGTTGCGATTCCTTGCTTTTGTCGATATAATTAATCCGAGTGTTAAACTGAATATCTCCATAGGGGAGTAACTAGCAGTACAAGGCTGTGGTAATGTCAACAATAAGTAGAGTAATCCTATCTGCTGGTGTTACCTTAAATAGTGAGACTTATGCATACAGTGTTGTCTGATGGACAATTTTATGCATAGGTCTCTTTTCATTTTAACACTACTACATTCAGGTTAAGAGAGGGGAAATACTGTGTCAAAAGAACAACTGAATAAAGCGTTCTTCGCGCAAACGGAAGAGGAAGTCTTAGCTGAACTTAACTCGACTAGAGATGGCCTTACCAAAGAGGAAGCCGCGAAGAGATTGGCTGAGTATGGAGAGAACGTACTAGAAGCAGGTGAAAAACGCACCACTTTGCAAAAATTCTTGGATCAATTCAAGGATTTCATGATTCTCGTTCTATTAGCTGCAGCAATCATTTCTGGTACTATCGGTCATGAAATCGCTGATGCCATCATCATCTTAGCTGTTGTTATCATAAACGCATTCTTAGGTGTATTCCAAGAGAACAAGGCCGAAGAAGCAATCGAAGCTTTGAAGAAAATGGCTTCACCACTTGCAAACGTAAAACGCGGCGGAGAAGTCATCCAAGTCAAGTCCGAATTGCTTGTGCCTGGTGACATCATCGTTTTGGAAGCCGGAGATGTTGTTCCTGCAGATATCCGCCTTTACGATGTCAATTCCCTTAAAGTCGAAGAAGCTGCTTTGACTGGTGAGTCTGTACCGGTCGAAAAAGACTTGCGTGACGTTGAACCCGACGCTGCTTTAGGTGACCGCAAGAACATGGCGTTCTCAAGCACAAACGTTACTTATGGCCGTGCGGAAGGTGTCGTCGTCCTTACAGGGATGAACACCGAAGTTGGACATATCGCGAACATGCTGCAGAACGCTGAAGAGAAGAAAACACCATTACAGATCAACCAAGATCAAATGGGTAAATCTTTGACGATTCTGATTCTGGTAATCGCTATATTGATGTTCATCATCGGATTCGGATTCAACGGCCGTCCTTGGTTGGATATGTTGATGGTTTCGATTTCCGTAGCTGTTGCGGCTATTCCTGAAGGTTTGCCTGCCATCACGACAATCATCTTGGCATTGGGTACGCAAAAAATGGCGAGCAGAAATGCGCTTGTCCGCAAATTGCCTGCTGTTGAAACATTGGGTGGTACTGAAGTTATCTGTTCCGACAAAACCGGTACATTGACTCAAAACAAAATGACGATCGAAAAGGTATACTACGATGGCCAAGTCCACGATGCTAACGAAAATATCGATTTGGAATTGCCTGTTATGAAGATCATGAACTTGGCAAATGACACAAAAATCGCCAACGATAAATCGTTGATCGGTGACCCTACCGAAACAGCAATGGTGCAATACGGTTTGGAAAAAGGTTTTGACCTTTCCGCTAAATTGGTTGACATGCCGCGTGTTGGTGAAGTTCCTTTTGAATCGGACCGCAAATTGATGTCCACGATCCACCCGGAAGGCAACCAATTCTTGGTCGCTACCAAAGGGGCTCCTGATGAGTTGTTGAAACGCTGCACGCACATCATCAAAGCTGGCGTCATTTCACCGATCACAGATGCTGACAGAAACGCAATCCTGGACACAAACCACAGCTTGGCTATCCAAGCATTGCGTGTATTGGCGATGGCATTCAAAAACGTCGCTACTGTACCTGCTAAAATGACGACTGAAGCAGTCGAAACGGACTTGGTGTTTGCAGGTCTGATCGGTATGATCGACCCTGAGCGTCCGGAAGCGAAACAAGCGATCGCTCAAGCACAAAAAGCTGGTATCCGTACGGTCATGATCACGGGTGACCATAGAGATACTGCTTCTGCAATCGCAACGCGTTTAGGTATTTTGGATGAAAACACTTCTGCTGGCTCAGTCATTACCGGCGCTGAATTGAATGATATCTCTGATGATGATTTCTTGCGCACGGTTCAAAACTATTCAGTTTATGCCCGTGTTTCTCCTGAACATAAAGTACGTATCGTTAAAGCTTGGCAAGATAACGGCAAAGTGGTCGCCATGACTGGTGACGGCGTGAACGATGCCCCTTCATTGAAACAAGCTGACATCGGTATCGGTATGGGTATCACAGGTACGGAAGTTTCTAAAGGTGCTTCCGACATGGTATTGGCTGATGATAACTTTGCAACAATCGTTCACGCGGTTGAAGAAGGACGTAAGGTTTTCGCAAACATTCAAAAAGCGGTTCAATACTTGCTTTCCGCTAACTTGGGTGAAGTATTGACCTTGTTCATCGCTACTGTTTTGGGATGGCAGATCCTTGAACCAATCCACTTGCTGTGGATCAACTTGGTTACGGACGTATTCCCTGCTATTGCTTTAGGTTTGGAAGAAGCTGAGAAAGATGTTATGGAACAAGCGCCTCGTGGTCGTTCTTCCAACTTCTTCTCGAACGGCGTATTCACCAGCATGATCTACCAAGGTATCTACGAAGGTGGTATCACCTTGTTCGTATTCTGGTTGGCGACTATCTACTACGGATATGAACTGCACATTGGTGAAGCAATGGCCTTCTTAACATTAGGATTTATCCAGTTGTCGCATGCCTTCAACTGTAAATCCGTCTTCAAATCATTGTTCTCTGTCAACCCGTTCGGCAACAAAATGTTCAACTACGCAGTCTTGCTGTCGTTGTCATTGATGCTGATGGTGGCATTCGTTCCAGGATTAAACACAATCTTCGGAATCTATGACATGACTGGTCAACAATGGATGATCGTTATTGCAGCTGCTTTGTCGGTAATCCCATTCGTAGAGATCATGAAAGCTATCTTGCGCGGTATCGGATACGACAAAAAAGTGAACCAGATCAAAGAATAATACATGAATATTTAAAATACCCCATCGCGACTTATGGTCGTGATGGGGTTTTCTTTTGCGATTTGGGTTGAGGGCCTGGATTTTGGATTGAGATTCCCCGCCAAAACCATTTTGGCGGGGAATCTCGCGGTGTCAGCGGGAGATTTAGCCCGCCGAAGTAGTTTTGGCGGGTTTTCGTGTAGTATTCGTGACTGATTTTCCCCGCCAACTTTATTTTGGCGGGTTATTTTTGAACCCAAACTCAATTCCTAGACAGAATTAATGCAAGGATTTGCCCATAAAGTAGTTATATGAATCACGTTATCCCCTCTATATAAATTTTGCCCGCAATATT
>ERZ1023652.275-NODE-275-length-10663-cov-2.537680_pt1 | contig 10663 bp, 12 predicted proteins | sample MGYA00520879_ERZ1023652 | MGnify/ENA primary metagenome ERZ1023652 (study PRJEB33180, sample SAMEA4044469) | wastewater metagenome | place: Denmark | collected 2016-04-02 | study: EMG produced TPA metagenomics assembly of the PRJEB13832 data set (Local...
AAGCAGCTTTACACCTACTGCTCCGACCTCCCTGCGCTGACACATTCCAAGCATTTCTGTCAACCAACCTTCTGTAATAACTGTCACATCATTATTCAGGAACAGAAGATACTCCCCATTTGCATAACGTGCTCCATAATTGTTGATTGCAGAATAATTAAATTCTTTTTCCCAGCGAATGACTCGAATCTTCGGATCTTTCTTCAGTTCTTCGTAATATGCAAAAATCTCCTCAGAAGTACTGTTATTCTCTACAATGATGATCTCATAATTCTGATATTTTGTTTTTTCTTTTATATATTTTTTTATCATTGCTGTAGGTAGAACAAGTCTATCCCCCACATGAAATCTATGTTTTATATAGTCTGGAAAAGTGAAGCTAACTCCTGTAGCCACTTCTCCAAAAGCTGTATACTCCACAGAACAACTATTAGGGTTATCCAGGTTTATCTCCGCTTTAAAATTCACTCCTTGTAAATTCATGTTTTTTCTCCTTTATTTTTTAGTCTATTTTATTATTTCAATCTTTACTCGAATGACACCTTTGTTTACATTTCCAATTACTGAGAAAGAGCCTTTACTCATATCAAGTACTCTCCCATATTTTGCAAAGCCACCTCTATCATTGACTTTACAAGTAACTGACTTACCATTTTCTATATTTGTAACTCTTATGATTGTACCCATTTTTAATTTATTGTGAGCACAAGTATTTTTACTTGAGTCAAATATTTCTCCACTAGCTGTCTTACGACCATTCCAACTTTCTCCGTACCAACTTGCATTACCTGTTTCTGTTGAAGTTGCTAATGTAGTTACAAATATAAATACTGATAGTATTCCTTTAAACATTTTTTACCTCCGTGTTTTTTAAATCGTGACTAAAGTTTTTCAACTCCATTCCTTTTTTAAATCTTTGGTTAAACACTGTTGCTACTGCAAACAATGTTGTAATATCTTTGTAGTTTTCTAAAGTCCTAGGTATCTCAATAGGTCTTATTGGTGAAAATATGTATAACATTTGCCAATCTTCAAGCTCTTCAACTACACTTGCTAATACTAGAGAGTCAAGAGTTGGTGGCTCAGTTACTTTGTACTCACCTAAATCTAAGCCTATTTCTACATATTCCTGTAGTAACTTATCAGACATATTATATATAACTGGATATATCTGATTTAAATACTTTCTACTTTTCTTGGTAACCTTTCGCTCTATAAAGAAATTAATCATTCAATCCCCCTAAAGAGCTTAGTAATATTGGTAATGATATTATTACTAACACTAAACCTATAATTTGTTTTAGGATAGGTTCATTTGCTGTAGGGTTACTTATACAAAGTAATATCCCAATTAAATACCCTCCCCAACCTATAATTTTTATAGCTTTCTTTTTCATTTAAATCTTCCTCCTATTTTTTAAAGATAACATATTGTAACATAGTATAAAATGATTGTCAATAGAAAATGTACAAAATTTTGTAAAAAAATAAAAAACAGGCTACAAACCTGTCTTTTTAATTAAGTATAATTTCTCTAAATGCTTGATTTCATAAGGGTTAAACCTTATTTCAATCTCATATTGTTTCAGCGCAACTTTATCTAATAAAAAATAATTTTGAGCCTCTGGTTTATTTGTAACTCTAAATAAATTCTTTAAAATAATCAAATCAGTGCCATCTCCATTTAAACTGCCTCCAGTATACCAAAATGTAAGTAGGTCAACGTTTTTATAGGTTAAAGTTATCTTACCTAGTTTCTTTTGAATACCAATTACTACCTTATATTGCATTACATTTTTCTCCTTTCTTCTTCATAATACTCTCTAATTTTTACCTTGTCAAATGACTGTACCTTTCTTATTGTGGTTCTCATTAATGTGGGCATAAGTCTTTCAATTACTTCTCCAAACCAATACTTATTTTCATAGTGTTTAAAGACTATGTCAGCTTCAATCAACTTATCTTTATAATAGACAGCAACCCCAGAAATAATATTGGGGTGCTCTATATCAAAGATTATAAATCTTCTGCTCTTATATTCAACTAAAAACTTTATACCAGTTTTAGGGTCTTTAATTTCAAAGAGCCAATTTTTATAGTTGAATGCTGTATTTTTAGGGGGGGCTATTGAGTAGTAGTGCATTCTTTGTAGGATTTAATTATAAAACTTATATATGTTTCAGCTTTTTTTAAATCTTCCAATCCGTTTTTTTCTCTGTATCTACTAAGGTACTTAATAACATTGCCTATACAGTAAGCTTGAAACTTTTCGTGCCCTAGTATATTTTTTATAGAGTCAATAGTTTCTATAAGCCCTGTTTGGTAATGAGTTGGAGAGTTCACTGGGTCGCTTTTAGTTTTAGTAGTATCTATAGTAAATTGTATATTAGTAGTCTTAGCATTTTCAATTTTGCTATCATTAGCATATTTTTTGTCTAACTCATAAGACAAGTCTATCACTCTTGTTAAGTCGTAAGGTATTTTTGTAAGTATTCTAACATTCTCTTGTTTAGTTTCCTGTAGTTTTATTTCAAAATAATGCTGTTTTTTATACTCCACTATATCTAATGTATGGTAATGGTTGGTAAGTATTTTATTTGCCCACTCTATCAGTAGGTGGTGGTCAAATACTTCGCTACCTAGGTACACTGGCTTTATGTGTATATAGTTAGCAGGGTGTACCCATTTCTCTACATTACATGTATAACACTCTGTCGTGTCTGGGTTATCAAATATCTTAACAATATTTGGAATGTCAGCTAGTTCTCTATCTTTCATAAATCTTTTTATATAGTTGTAAAATTTCATTTTAAATCTCCCCCTTATAAGTTTGTTTATCTCCCCACGTACTGTCGGAAATAGAAGCTTCAACCTCTATATCAAGCGGGAAATTTTCAATCGGTGCTTGTTGCATAATGTTGATTAATGTGTCCACAGTCTCTTTAATAAACTCAGGGTCATTATCAATCTCAAACATAATCTCATCATGTATCTGAGCAACCTGTCTGAGTCTAGTACTATCAATAAAATGTTCATATATATTAATTTGAGCTAACTTCATTATATCCGCCGCGCTCCCTTGAATACGAGTGTTTCCAGCTTGTCTAGTTGCACTATTTACAATTCCAGGTCTAGGTGAATGTATGTCTGGTAGTAATCTTCTATAACCGAAGATAGTTTCCATAAAGCCGTAATCTTTTGCAAATCTTTTCATTTCCAGTTGAAATGGCTTTATTTTAGGAAATGTTTTATTGATTGCTTGCATAATATTCTCGCAAGTTTCAATATCTAAAAAAGTTGCATTTTTAATTAGAGTTTTTTGCAAGCTGTAACCAGAACCGCCATAATTAAATCCGAAAATTCCAGCTTTAGCGATTGACCTTTCAGCCTTTGTAATCTCGCTCCTAGGCTTGTTAAAGAACATTTCACTAGCCATATAATGTAAGTCATCACCATTCTTAAAAGCCTCTATCATTTTATCCTCTTTACTTGCCCAAGCAAGTAAACGTAATTCAAATCCACTAAAATCAATCATTACAAGTACTTTACCTTTAGCAGGTTGGTACATTTTTCTAACCCCTAAAGTGTCATTATCTCCCCTAGGTACATTTTGCCCATTTGGACTTGAAGAGTTTAATCTTGAAGTATCAGTAAAAGGGCTATATTGTGCCCTTATTCTACTGTCTCTATCTAAGTATTTAAGTCTTCCAGTTATATGAGAACTCATAAGAACTCCCATTTTTTGAATGATTTCTATGTATTCAACTAATTTTAGCGCATCTATATCTTCGGCTGTCATACTTTCTTTATTTGTCAAAGAATGTTTGATTAAAGAGATTGAGGTTGAGTCAAGAGACTGCTCTCCAGTTGTTTCTGAAAATACTTCGCAAGGAGCTCCTAATATATCAAAAAGGAACTTTCGTACCTCTTTAGTCTTTCCTGTCTTGCTAGGCGATATTTTGAGCCCGTATTTTAGCCCTAGAGCGATTATATTTTCATTAGCCTTACTCATATTAGCCATAGCCTCTTTCTTCTTCTCTAAGGCGAGTTTTTCATTGAACTCAATCCCATAGTATTCAAGCTCTCCAATCACTTTGAAAAAAGGCATTTCAATTGCATGCAACCATTCAGAATAATTTTTATACTTAGTTTCTGGATTAATAGTTGGAATTTCTTTAGCATATTTTTCCCAAAAGAAATATAGTAAGTAAGAAAGTATAGCATCATCTCCAGCATAAGAAGTAGCCAAAGTCTGTTTATTATAATAAGCATCATCGAAAAACTCTAAGTTGTCAACATCAACCAAACTAGTATATTCAGTCATTGTATAACCAAATACATTTCTTGCTTGTGCTTTAAGTCCAAACCCCGCATACACTGATTTATTTCCACTAAACTTTTCGGGAAACACAGCTTGAGAGACTCTAATACCCATAAGCATAGGGTCTGCAACTGGGTTTGCTATTCTACAAGGTTGAGTAAACTTAGCCTCAAATTTAAGATTGAATGCGATTTTAAGGATATCTTTATTAAGCATTACTTCTTTTTTTATATACTCAAATAACTCTGGCTTTTTATGAAGTTCCCATATAATGTAACAAACTTTTCCATCCCCAGTATATTGTATAGAAAATACATCGCTATCCTGAGGAGAAAGAGAAGTTTTCTTATATTTCTCAATCAACTCTTTTTTATCATATTTTGTGTCTTTACTTTCAGTCTCATCAATAGCATTAATGAGTTTAGTGTAAAGTTCTCTAACCTCTTTCTTTGGTGTTGTCTCATAATCAAAAGAAAATATTTTATCTTTTTTTATTTGCTTGATAGACTTCTTAAGTTCCTCCATAGTATCAACTATGATTGTCTCATAGTTGATATCTATTTTAGGTGTGTCCCATTGTACCTTATCAGCTTGTTTCTTCGCTATTGGAGCTTTCTTTATAAACTCCATTTTTTGTGTTTTAAAAATCACTGTTTTCTCGCTTTCTTGTTATAAATAATTTTTTATTGATTGCATAACTCCAGTTTCATAACCCCAAGCAATGAATTGATTTAATCGCCCAGTCTTCTGAAAACCGAATTGTGTTTGTTTGATACACTGCCCCTTAATAAGAACAGTCATAATACCCTTAGCCTCATCACCAGTAATACTAGTACTTTGGTCAATACTTTTTTCTGAGATTATCTTAGAAGTATTAAAATATTGTAGCAACTCAAGGTAAGCATCAGAGGGTGTGCCATCCTTATTATCACTAAATGTAACGTGAGAAGAGTCAACAATTTGTCTTTTAAGCTCTTCACACTGTTCAATAGAAAGCCTGTCATTATCAAGTGACTTACCAGCAAAGAATTGAAGTCCAGCACTATGGTTGTAAATCTGTCTTAGGTAGTTGTAAATATACTCTACATGTGTCGGCAACACAACTACATTTTCATTATCAATACTACCTGTTAAGATTGCCAAGGCTGTAGCCATTCTTAATAACTTATACTTTTGGTCACTCGGTGATACTAAAGGAATTGCTGTAGCATTCCCATATTCTTGAGACATAAGCCCAGAAAAACTTTGTAGTGCTTTAATTGTATCTTGAGATAATATTACTTGGCTAGATTTTCTACTCCAAGCGAATAAAACTAAGTTTTTAAAGTCTTGAATATCATAAGGACTTTCAATATCTTCTATAATTTCGTTATACATTTCAGTATTGACATCGTTTGATTTAAGGAATAACCCAAAATCAAATCTTCTTATATCTTCCTTTAGAAACATTTCTGAAAGACTCTCAACTGCTTGAGTATAGTCTGCCATTTGTTTACCAAACTTAGCATTTCCAGTTAGTATAAGTCTAACTCTTGCTTTAGTTTCGGCACTTACAGCCCTATTTACTTGTACTCTTCCGCTAGAACGTGTCTCAGTCATTTCCCCATAAGTCTCTTTAGGTATTTCCGAACACTCATCTAACCACAGTAACTCTCTATCATTTCTAGGCATTAAACCCCACATAATAAACCAAGAGCCAGCATTCTGCTCTAATTTGTACACTAGTCCAGTTCTACCTGTTGTCTCAGCTTTTGTTGCTTGCCCAAGATTTAAGGCTTGTTGAAGCTTTTCAACTCCTGTAGATTTTCCAGTACCCGTGTCACCTAGTATAATAAGGTTTATCCAACCCCTAGTGTCCTGTTCCCAAGGTGTATTAATTCTAAGCACACTTAAGTAAGTTAGTAACAATCCTAGTATAAGTTCTTGCCTTTCGGCTAGTTTCATTATATTACATTCAAAGAAGTCTGTAATACTATCAATCTTTTTATCAATCTCTATTAAAGAGTTGTCATTTCTAAATTTATCAATACTTTCTACTACCGACTCCGTAACTGTAAAGTCATCTATTTTATCTGTCAAACTTTTAATCTGCCTAACAAGTATAGTTCCCTCTTGTGTTTTAGGGTGTGCATAAGTCCTGCCAATTAATTTATAATGTTTATTTTCCTCAACATTTAAGTCATTCAGTAAATAAACTTTACGTAGCACATACTCACCATTCTCTAGTGTAGGTGTAACTAGAGCTTCTTCTATGTTAATGTTCTCAAGAACTTCAATATCATATTTCTTACAATCTCTAGGTACTCCAGACATATTTTGTAATATCTGAGTTGACATACTATCAGTACCACCAAGCATTGCAATGATTTCTCTATCTTGCCCTATACTCTTCTCTCCAGAGCCATCTGGTTTATAATAAAGGGGGCAATGTGACTTAGTACATTTATCTCTTCCCCAACAAGTGTATTTTACTTTGTTAGGTACAATATACGGAGAGTTTCTTTTACTCGCCACAATGACATCAGTAGCCACCAGTTTGTTTACATTCTCAGCTTTTATAGTTGAGAAAAGGTCTACTTCCTCGGCTGTGTCTGACACATTGCTTTCTAAAAACTCACACATACTACCAGTACAAGCAACTTTATTCTGTGCATTACCAACACTTCTAATGTAATTACAACCAAAAACATATTGGCTATTCTCATAGATTGTATTGGTAACTGTTCTTGTGCTTGCCAATTTACCACGTAGCTCAGAACCCTGAGATTTGCTAAATCTAGTTACCCAAGTTTCAAGTAACTCTACAGCTTGTGTAACAGGCATTTTAATTGTCTTGAAGAAAGTAGCAAGTTGAATAGTAGCCAAGTTCCTATGACCATCAACTTTCCAACCATTATTAAGTATATCCTCAACACACACAGGGAATTTATCAGGTGAAAAACAAAAAGTCTGCTCCTCGTAAACCTGTGCATTCAGCTCATCATATTGCATAATGTGACTGTTCCAAAGGTTACTTAGGTCTAAAGACTTTAGTGGGGGTTGAAATACCATAGTTCTAGGTTCTTTTGCTAGTTCTTTTATCTCTTCAACTGTATTATTTTTTAGTTCCTCCAAGCTAATAGGTATCTTATATAAGCCTGACTTTCCATGCTTAGAATTTGGTATTCTAAGCATTCTCTTACTTGAGTATACAACGTAATCTAATGTTGGTAGTGGTTCAATAGAGTTCTCAACAAACTTTACAAAGTTTTTCATTTTCTTATGTAAGTCTACTGTAAAATCTATCCCTACAACTTCTTGTCTAACTATAACGTGAAATCCTTTGTTACCTGAAAAATAAATCTCAGGAGTTGTATACTGTTGCAAATACTCAACTACTTTTATTGTGTCTTTCTGACTTACAGCAATATCTGTACTGTCAAAGTCGAAGAATAGGGGAGAGGTAGTTGAGTCACTACCTATTTCTTCATATTCCTGTACAGACTTAAAAATGTCTGTATTGTTGGTTGTCTTGACCCACGTTCCTACTTCTGTAGTATCGAGGTCAATCCATTTACCACCAACTTGCCATACTTGAGTTTTCAATTACTATTCCCCCTTTTCTATTTCTCCTTTTTTACCTATAAGTACTGCTATAGTTTTTATGATAGCAAATGCTATTAAAAACACAAATGCTAACAAACCGCCTAACCCTAATAAAATTATTAATATAATTAGAAATTCCATATTATATCTCGCTTACTGGTGAGAAAGCATAGTTGATATAACTTAAGTTACTTCTTGACTTCTCATCAACTGTATAAACTTTTGTGATAACTGAATTTAAAGTAGTGTTTTTCTTGAATTCTGGAAAACTCCCTTTAAATAATTTTTGCATGTATTCATCAAATCTAATCTTACCTACTGGAGACAGTCTTAATCTTTTTAGTTTAACTTCTGGTATCTCTCCACCCTCAGCAATAATTCTAAGGTCTTCTTGATTTAATAGTACTAAATCAGCAAGGTATTCTTGTTTTAAATTTTCCTCAGAGATTAATTCAAACCTAGGGTCTTCTGCCTCTTTACCTTTATAAATGTAGTCAATTGCCTCAGCTCTATCAGCTGTTTGTATTAAAGGTCTATCTTCTCCCTCAACCCATAATGTAAATAACTTAGCCCCACCTGTAAATATTGCATAAACGAAGTCTCCTAAGTTTTCTTTATCATTTCCGTGGTCTATAAATTGACCTCTTTGGTTTTTTGATAGAAAAGATACACTTGCAAATCTATCCGCTCCGAAGTCCGCATTAGCTTCAAAATAAGCTTTTGAGCTTGCTAAATCCTCTTTTACTTGTCTTACCAAGTTAGTCAATCCTTGTACTACCTGTAAATCTGTTACCTTTTTTGTTGTTACTGCTAATTCTTTCGCCATTTTAATTTCCTCCTAGATTTTTGTTTTTATTTTTTAAATACTCTTGTGTTTCTTCGTACTCGTTTAAAATTTCATTTATATTAATATCGTGTACACTTTTTAAATAGTTGATATGTCTATCGTTTATATCCTCAGTCATATCAATTCCCAATAACTTCTCTGTCTTATCGGCAAAATAAGTTTCTATGTGCCCTTGTGTTGTATTTATTTCCATACAATCTGTGTAATCTTCACCGGTATCTTTATCTTCGATAAAAACACATATTTCTGATACTGAATAATCTCTAATATCATATCGTACTTGTTTTTTCATTGTTCCTCCTATAATGTTATATTGAGTGTGTCACTTCCAAAGAAATCAATTTCCTCTTCAACTGTATTATCTATTTTGTTGAAAGTTAGCTTAATTCTCTCGTACGTTTTCTTCCTACTATACCATTGCCTTTTAAATAAGTCAATATTCCAATCAACAAAATCAACTACCTTAGCATCGACTTTTCCCTCAGCAGTTCTCATAATTCTGCCAACTTCCTGTTCAACCCCCGTTCCATCGGGTGTCTTACTATCCGAGTCACCTTTCTTAGGTGTGACTAAATACAGTCTGTCTAAATGCGGTAAGTCTAAACCCTCACGAGCTATATTAGTTGCAATAATAAGATTGTATTTCTTGCTCCTAATAGCTCTCATTGCTTTATCTTTTGCTTTCTTTGGTAGCCTAGCATTATATTGAATAGCATTGACTCCAGGTAAATGTCTAAGTCTTTCAAACATTTCCTCGCCTAATGCAACGTATTCAGTAAGCACTAAGCCGTAGTGACCTTGTATATCCTTATTGATAACATCAATAACATAGTCCATTCTTTCCTCTTGTCTAACTAAATCATTTACTGTCTTAACATACGACATTTCGTTGGTGGACATTCCATAGTAATTGTATCTCAATATGTGATATTCCACTTTCGGAAAAACTAAATGTTGTTCCATTTGAGTCCTATTCATTTTGTGAAGTACAGAGCCAACGTGAAATAACATAACAGGCTGTAGCCCATCTTTTCTAATAGGAGTAGCAGTAAGTCCTATAATATTTTTTACTTTATACAATTCATTTACAGCCTTTAGAAAGTAGTTACTTGGTGTATGGTGACATTCATCAACCACCATAGTATCAAAATTCTTATTAATATACTCAAGCATTTCGGTATTTTTCAGAAGAGATTGATAAGTAGCAATAATAACTTGCTTACCTTTGTAATCTTCTTTGTTACCACCCGAGTACCTACAAACCGATACTCCAGTAAGATTTTTAAAAGCTTCATAGGTTTGCTCTAGTAATTCAACTTTATGAGTAAGCCATATTGTTTTATACCCAAGTTCCAAAGCTGTAGCAATACCAGTTATAGTCTTACCACTACCTGTAGTACCTTGTATAATACCCCTAACGAACCCATGCTTTACATACCTATCTGTCATAGCCTTTACAGCTGAAATCTGATATGACCGTAAAACAATTGAGCTACCAGCTCTAAACTTATTTGACCTTTTAGGTTTGTTGTAAATAAGAGTTTCCTCTAATGCAAAATCTTCACCTATCAACGTTTTGTATTGATTGGAAAACAACCAACTACTACTAACTAAGACTCCCATACTTTGCTTTTTAGCAAGTGTAAAGGTCTTTGGTGTATTTCTTGTAAATAGTCCTAGTCTTTGTTTCTTCTCGTATTCAGGGTTATCAAAGGTTGTAGCCTTTAATACCCTATCAGCAAGTGAATCCTCACAAGGTATAAATACCTCAGAGAAATTACTTATCTTTAATTTCATTAATAAACTCCTCCCACTTGAGTAACTTTAAAGTGTCTTTTCCAACGTTGACTACTCTAACGTTCTCAAGTAATAGTTCTGTATCATAAGCTAAATGCACAATAAAGTAACCT
>ERZ1023652.286-NODE-286-length-10310-cov-4.765197_pt1 | contig 10310 bp, 10 predicted proteins | sample MGYA00520879_ERZ1023652 | MGnify/ENA primary metagenome ERZ1023652 (study PRJEB33180, sample SAMEA4044469) | wastewater metagenome | place: Denmark | collected 2016-04-02 | study: EMG produced TPA metagenomics assembly of the PRJEB13832 data set (Local...
GCCATATCAACACTCCTCGTTATACATTATATTATATAACGAGTTATAAGTCTACAAAAAAACCGCTATATATCAATCGTTATAGCGGTTTTTCGAGTGATTATCGTTACACAATTCGGGAATGCAGGTTGTATAAGTGGGCAGACCAGGGAAAAGACAATGTTTCACCTAAAAGCATCGTTATTTCAAAAAAAATAGAGAGAACGTTGATTTAACAACATTCTCTCTTAATTTGTGTTTTACCCTACGCTTCCTTCCATCTCATACGCAATCAGTCTGTTCAACTCGACTGCATACTCCATCGGAAGTTCTTTGGTGAATGGCTCGACGAAGCCCATGACGATCATTTCGGTCGCTTGGGACTCGCTGAGGCCACGGCTCATCAGGTAGTAAAGCTGCTCTTCGGAGATTTTGGAAACTTTCGCTTCGTGCTCCAGGGAGACTCTGCCGTTGTGGATTTCGTTGAACGGGATTGTGTCGGAAGTGGAGATGTCGTCCATGATGATCGTGTCGCATTCGATATGCGAGATCGATCCTTCCGATTTCTTGCCGAACTTCACTTGTCCGCGGTAGTTCACTGCCCCGCCGTCTTTGGCGATCGACTTGGAGACGATCGAACTGGACGTGTTCGGCGCGTTGTGGATCATTTTCGCGCCGGTATCCTGCAGTTGGCCTTTGCCGGCGAATGCTACGGAAAGCATCGTTCCTTTGGCGCCACGGCCGTTCAGGAAGATACTTGGGTATTTCATGGTCACTTTGGCACCCAAGTTGCCGTCGATCCATTCCATTGTCGCATTTTCCAGGGCTACTGCACGTTTCGTAACCAAGTTGTAGACGTTTCCGGACCAGTTTTGGATGGTCGTGTAGCGGCAGTAAGCATCCTTCTTCACGATGATTTCAACAACTGCGGCATGCAGACTGTCGGCCGAATAAGTCGGTGCGGTACAACCTTCAACATAGTGGACGCTGGCGCCTTCGTCGACGACGATCAACGTGCGTTCGAATTGGCCGGAGCCTTCGTTGTTGATACGGAAGTAAGTCTGCAACGGCACATCGCATTTGACACCTTTCGGCACATAAATGAACGTACCTCCGGACCAAACGGCCGAATTCAAGGCTGCTTGGAAGTTATCTGTCGGTGGTACAACAGTGGCGAAATGTTCCTTGAAGATTTCCGGATATTCCTTCAGGGCTGTATCCGTATCGGTAAAGATGATGCCCAATTTCTCGAACTCGTCCTTCATGTTGTGGTAGACGGCTTCCGACTCGTACTGGACCGTTACGCCGGCCAAGTATGCACGTTCGGCTTCAGGAATCCCGATTTTTTCGAAGGTTTCCTTGATTTCGTCCGGCACATCATCCCAAGTCCGGGCAACTTTATCGGTGGCTTTCTGGAAATAGGTGATGTCATCGAATTGGAGAGTGGATAGATCCGGCCCCCATTTCGGCAACCCTGCTTTTCTGTAGGCTTCCAATGATTTCAGACGGAAATCCAGCATCCATTCCGGTTCATCCTTTGATGCGGATACTTCCCGGACGATTTCTTCCGTCAGTCCTTTACCGGTGGAATAGATGATTTTTGCGTCGTCATGAAAGCCAAATTTATAATCGTCAACTACTGGTACTTCACTCATACAATCTCTCCTTCATGCGGGGATTCCGCTTGTTCTTCCCCTTTTTCTTTTTTGTCCTGGATAATTGCTCTTTCCAAAGCCTTCCAAGCCAAAGTGGCGCATTTGATGCGGGCAGGGAATTTTGCGACGCCGTTCAGGACGATCGCTTCGCCAAGGTGTTTTTCATTCGGCTCGATTTTGTCCTGGACCAGCAGGAAAAATTCTTCCGCCAAAGCCACTGCTTCTGTCTTTGTTTTGCCGATGACAACGTCGGTCATCATGCTGGCGCTGGCTGTGCTGATGCTGCAGCCATGACCGGAGAATTTCGCGGCCGTGATCGTGTCGCCGTCCATCGCCAATTGCAGTGTGATGACATCGCCGCAGGTCGGGTTGTTCAGTTCGATCTGCTCGTCGGCGTTTTCCAAGGTGCCGTAATTGTGCGGGTGACTGGAGTGGTCAAGAATGACATGGCGGTATAGGTTTTCTAGTTTAGATAAAGCCATCTTTGAAAAACTCCTTTATTTTATGCAAGGAGGCGATGAATTGATCGGCCTCTTCGAAAGTGTTGTAGAAATAGAAACTCGCCCGGGCTGTCGAGGATACGTCCAAATAACGCATCAACGGCTGCGCGCAGTGGTGGCCGGCGCGGACAGCGATGCCTTCCATGTCGAAAGCCGTAGCCAAGTCATGCGGATGGATCCCTTCCAGGTTGAAAGTGATGACGCCCGTGTGCTTTTCCGGATCGGCAGGACCGTAGACAGTGATGCCTTCGATCGCCTGCAGTTTCGGCAGCACGTAGCGAACCATTTCCTTTTCATAGGCTTCGATGGCATCCATGCCGATCGCTTCCAGATAGTCGACGGCAGCCCCAAGGCCGATTCCGCCGGCGATGTTCGGTGTGCCCGCTTCGAATTTCCAAGGCAGGACACTCCAGGTGCTTTCCTGGTCATAAACGAAATCGATCATTTCGCCGCCGAATTCGACAGGCTCCATCTTTTCAAGCAAGGCTTCCTTGCCGTAAAGCACGCCGGATCCGGTAGGTCCCAGCATCTTATGGCCGCTGAAAGCGTAGAAGTCGGCGTCCAATGCCTGCACATCGACTTTCATGTGCGGCGTCGATTGGGCGCCGTCCACGACGATGTAGCCGTTGTGCTGGTGGATCAATGCGGCCAGTTCCTTGATCGGGTTAGTGACTCCCAACACGTTCGAGGAATGGCAGACCGACAGAATTTTGCCTTTTGCTGTGATGACTTCCGCCGATTTTTCGACATCGACGAAGCCGTCTTCTGTTAGCGGCAAGTAGACCAATTTGGCCTGCTTGCGTTTCGCCAACTGTTGCCAAGGAACCACGTTGGAGTGGTGTTCCATCGGCGTGATGTAGATTTCATCGCCTTCTTCGACGATCAGATCGCCGAAGCCGACAGCAACCCAGTTCAGGCCGGTTGTCGTGCCGCGGGTGAAAAGGACTTCCTTCTCTGAAGCGGCATTGATGAAGCGGCGCAGCTTTTCGCGGGCGGCTTCGTAAGCTGAAGTCGCGCGTTCCGCCAACGTATGCACGCCGCGGTGGATATTGGCGTTGTCATGCTCGTAATAGTGTTGGATGGCTTCCAGCACCTGTTTCGGTTTTTGGGAAGTGGCCGCATTGTCCAGATAAATCAGCGGCTCGTCGTTTACGGTCTGGAAAAGGATCGGGAAGTCTTGTTTGATTTTCTTTGCATCGATCAAAGTTTCATCAACTTCCTTTCGATCATCTCCACCAAACCGTCACGGATTTCTTTGACCGGGATGGCCGCGATGACCGTACCCAGGAATCCGCGGATGACCAGACGTTCTGCTTCTGCCTTAGGGATACCGCGGGAAAGAAGATAGAACATCTCTTCCGGATCGACGCGTCCGACGCTGGCGGCATGGCCGGCTGTGACGTCGTTCTCGTCGATCAACAGGATCGGGTTCGCATCCCCTCTGGCGTTATCGGACAGCATCAGCACGCGGCTTTCTTGCTGCGCATCTGCACCCTTCGCGCCTTTGATGATGTGGCCGATGCCGTTGAAAGTCAAAGTCGAACGGTCCATGATGACCCCGTGCTGCAGGATATGGCCGATCGAGTGCTTGCCGTAGTTCGTGACGCGGGTATCGATGCCTTGCACTTGTCTGCCGGTGGAAACGGCCACGACTTTGATTTCACTGTGGGAGCCTTCACCGATCAGATCGGAATCGAAATCGGAGATGACATTGCCATCGTTCATGACGCCGATCGCCCACTCGATGGAGGAATCTTTCAACAGGTGGCCGCGGCGGTTGATGTAGACGGATGTGTTTTCGCCCAGCGTGTCGACTGCCGAAAATTTGACTTGCGCGCCGGTTTTCGTGATGACTTCGACGATGATGTTGGCGCTGTTCTTTTCATTGCCTTCAGTTTCATAGCGCTCCACGTATTTGACGGAGCTGTTCACGTCAGCGACCAAAAGCACGTGTTTGACGAAGCTTTCCTTCACATGGGAGTTTTGGATGAACAGAGCTTCCAACGGCTCTTCGATGACGACGTTCTTCGGCACATAAAGGAAGACGCCGCTGTTCATGAAGGCTGTGTGGAAAGCAGTAAAACGATCTTCTTCCGGTTTCACGGCTGTCGTCATATAGTATTCTTGGACCAGTTCAGGATAATCCTGAGCGGCTGTGTATAAATCGGTGAAAATGACGCCTTGATCGATCAAATGCTGCGGTAATTGCTCCATCAGCGTCACATTTCCGTATTGTACGATTTTCGGTGTGTCGCCCAAATCATATTGGAGACCTTGGCTGTTCACCAATTCCTCGCCGTATGCACCGGCGGAGATGGTCGTGTCAAACAGCGGCCAACGGTGGTAGCTGATGCGTTCCATCAATGGTAAAGCCAGCTCTTCGTATTTTTCAAGCCATTCCAAACGTTTATTGCGCATCCATTCCGGTTCTTCCTTTTCAATCGAAAACAGGCGAACCGCATCCAACAAGGACGTTTTTTCTTCGTTCAGCATGTGACGTCCTCCTATTCTTCATCCAATTGGATATCTAGACCTAATTCGTCGCGGATGCCGCGGTAGCCTTCCGCTTCCAGACGTTTCGCCAAGCTGGCGTCGCCGGATTTCACGATGCGGCCGTCCATCATGACATGGACGAATGTAGGGTGTACATAATTCAAGAGACGTTGGTAGTGGGTGATGATCAGGACGCCGAAGTCAGGACCGGACATCAGATTGACGCCTTTGGAAACGACTTTCAGAGCATCGATATCCAAACCGGAGTCGATTTCGTCAAGGATCGCGAATTTCGGTTCGATCATCATCAGTTGCAGGATTTCGTTGCGTTTCTTTTCTCCGCCTGAAAAGCCTTCGTTCAAATAGCGTTCGGCCATTTCTTCCGGCATGTTCAGGATTTCCATTTTTTCGTCCAATTTCTTGATGAAATTCATGACCGAAATTTTGTCGTCTTCCGGGCGGCGGGCATTGATGGCCGCGCGCATGAATTCAGCGTTTGTGATGCCGGCGATTTCGCTCGGATATTGCATCGCCAGGAACAGGCCTGCGCGTGCGCGTTCGTCGACTTCCATTTCCGTCACATCTTCGCCGTCCAAGAGAACTTGGCCTTTTGTGATTGTGTAGCTCGGATGACCCATGATTGCTTGTGACAAAGTCGATTTACCTGTACCGTTCGGCCCCATGATGGCGTGGATTTCACCGGTGTTCATCACCAGGTTGACGCCCTTCAAAATTTGTTTATCCTCAATGGAGACATGCAGATCTATTATTTCTAAAGTAGACATAAATTAACTCCTCACAATCTATATATTTTAATCGAACCTTCATTATTGACACTACGACTATTTTAACCCAATTGAAAACCTTTCGCAATGGAATCATTATGAAAACCCCATTAATCAACGATACTTCTTTTCAATTTATAATCATTATAAACTATCGACCGATTTTGTCCACTCATAAGAACGATTCTTTCCCATATTCACGATTATGATGTAAAATGATGAAAATCAGCCAAGAAAGAAAGGAAGACATCATATATGAGACCATTGATAGGTATCACCGGCAACCAATTACTGGAGGCTGTCCCTGCTTTCTCAGGAATTTCCGTCGCCTACACACCCATCGGATTCGTGAAAGGCGTACAGGCCGCAGGAGGTAATCCTTTGATCATTCCGATCGGCGCCCCCGAAACGGCAGCCGACTATATCGCTAAAATCGACGGACTGCTGCTGACTGGGGGACAAGATGTTTCGCCAAATTTTTACGGCGAAGAACCGAGCCTGCACATCGGCGCGACCTTCCCTTTGCGCGACGACTTCGAAATGGCGCTCGTGGAGGAAGCTTTGAAACAGAAGAAACCGATCCTGGCCGTCTGCCGCGGCTTGCAGATCCTGAACGTTCAGATGGGCGGCAGCTTATATCAGGACCTTGCGCATGAATATCCGGATATGCGCATCCAGCATGTACAAAAGACCGACTTCAAATATGCGACCCACTCCGTCATCGTGATGGAAGGCAGCCACCTCCACGAACTGGTCGGTGAAAAACTGTCGGTGAATTCCTTCCACCATCAAGCGTTGAAAGTTGTTGCCAAAGGTTTGCAGCCGGTCGGATACAGCCCTGATGGTCTTGTTGAAGCCGTTGAAGCGACTGATCCGGAACAAAGCATCCTCGCCATCCAATGGCACCCGGAGACGATGATACCGGAAGCTAAAAACATGCGTCTGTTCTTTGAGGATCTGGTCGCGCGGGCTGCGCGCTAGGAGGATTTCGGTTTTCGGATTCGGGTCTCGGGTTTCGGGTCACCAGCTCCGGCGAGGGAACCTTGGCCGGAGTTGGTGGCGGAATAGTTTCGCGTCCTCCGGTGAGGAAACGTTCGCCGGAGGATCGCACAGGATAATCCGTTTTCCTACGGCTAAATCCCTCTCACAGGAGAAAAGAACAGTTCCTGGCCGGCTCCTCCGGCCGACCCGGCCTTCGCCGGAACACAATTAAAAATCAAAAAGGCAAGCACTCGGACACGATGTCCGCATGCTTGCCTTTTCATCTTTTCACATTCTTCTAAAGTCCGGATTCATTCTGCAAAGCTTCGAAATCTTCAGTAGATACGTCCGTCAGCTCGACGATCCAGTTCATTGCTGCATCTGTGCTGTTCAGGTTCTCCGGATTGTTTTCCAATGCTTCGTTGACTGCCGTAACCGTACCGGCCAATGGAGAGGCCAAGTCGGTCATCGCTTTAGCGGCTTCGACACCGATCAGCGTGTCGGTCGTTTTGATTGCGCCCGTTTCAGGAAGATCGATGAAGCTGACTTCGCCCAGATCGTCCTGGCCTTTTTCGGATAGGCCGACGATGTATTTGTCCGCTTCCTTTTTGATCCAGAAGCCGTTTTCACTGTATTTCACTGTATTTTCAGTCATGTTTTTCCCTCCTTAGCTTATTTCCAGGTCGTGCTTAATTTTTCTTCGTCGTGGCCGACCGTGATCTGCGTGCCGTCCGTTACGAATGGCCGGCGGATCAGCATGCCGTCCGATTCCAGCAGGTCAAGCGCTTCTTCAAGTTCCATGCTGTCGAGTTTGTCCTTCAGTTGCATTTCCTTGTACAGATTCCCGCTCGTGTTGAACATACGGCGAAGCGTCAAATTGCCGGATGCGATTGCTTGGCGGATGCTTTCACGATCGGGACGCTCTTCACGGATGTCCTTCAATTCGTAGGCGATGCCTTCTTCGTCGAACCAAGCGCGCGTTTTTTTGCAGGTCGAGCATTGGGGATGTTGGTAAATTGTGATCATATAAGTGCCTCCTTGGGTTTAGATTCAGATTCCGAAATGTTCGTCCTCTTCCGAGAACATGTAGCTGCGGTAATGGTAGCGCATCGACATGACCAGTCCGATCCCCAGCATATTGCCGAGTAGCGCCGAGCCACCTTGCGAGATGAACGGCAACGGAATACCGGTGATCGGCAACAACCCGATCGTCATGCCAATATTTTCCAATACGTGGAACAGGATCATCATGATGACGCCTGTCGCCATGTAGGCATAAAATTCATTTTTCGTGTCAAAACAGATGCGGATCATTTGGTAAATCAGCAGAAAATAGATAAAAATGAGAAAACAACCGCCGATGAAACCGAAATTCTCGCCGATAGTGGAAAAGATCATATCGGAGACGCGCACCGGCACGTAGACTTCGGAAACGCCGAGGCCTTTGCCGAACAGTTTGCCTGATCCGATCGCTTTCATGCTTTGCGCCAATTGATAGGCGTCCCCGGTACTGTCCCCAAACGGGTCGAGCCAGGAATCGATCCGGGCGAATTGGTAATTCTGGAAACCGAAATTCAGGAGCACTTCGCGGTTGTAGACGACTAAGTAGATAAGCAGCGATCCGATGGCACCGATCGTCCCGAATACAGGCAGCAAAATTTTCCAGGAAACCCCGGAAAGGAACGTCATGCCGATGATGATCGCCAGAAAAACGAGTGTTGTACCGAGGTCGTTCTGCAGGATGACCAAAAGGAGCGGCGGCGCCGACCACATGGCGATCTTCAGCAGCAGGTTCATGTCGGTTTTTTCGGTCCGGTCATCAATCTGCATATTGTGCTCGGTGATGACCCGCGCCAACATGATGATGAGCGCAACTTTCACGACTTCGGACGGCTGAAAAGTGACCCCACCGAAGCGGAACCAACTTTTTGCCCCTTGGAGATAGTAAGTATTGCGGTCATAGAAGATCAGGACCAGGAACAGAAGCAGGATGCCGGCCCCATATGCGATCGGGGCAACTTTCCAAAGTTGTTCAGAATCGAAATGCATCACGATGGCGGCGGCGATGATGCCGATACCATACCAGACGATCTGCATGATGGTCGTACTGATGTCACCATCCGTCTGCAGGACGGTCGTTGAATAAATCGTCAGGACGCTGATGATGGCCAGAAGGAATACGGACAGGATAATGCCGTAATCGATCTTCGAAACATCCGCATTCTGCGTAGTTTGTTGATTTCGCATGATTAAATCCTTTCTTTCAAAAACAATAGGCGTGCTATCCTTTCATTATATAGAAACTTCGCGCAAAAAAAAAGGCGCCGAGGTTTAAAAAAACCTAAACCTCTTTGCCCTGTCTTTCTGGATTCGATCATATGTCTGCCTGTTTGTTCGTTTGGATACGCAGTTTTTTACGGATCAGACGCCGTTTCAGAGATTGCTCGTTGACACTCAGCGCCAATGCGTTCTTCGAATAACGGATTAAGTAGCGGCTCTCTTCCTTCAGCGCGACCGGCAACGGCTGGAAGTAATGGTACAGCATCACATTCAAGAAGCCACCAAGAATCAGCACCGTTCCCATCAGATACAACCACAACAGCAACGTGATCACGACCCCGATCGCACTGTTACCGATGGCCTGATTGCCGGCGACACCGACATACAAGGAGAACAGCTGCGAAATCAAGAGGAAGCCGATCGTTGCGAACGCTGCACCCGGTAGCGAATATTTAAATGACCAGCGCACATTCGGCACCACGTAATAAATGACTGTCATGATAATGGCGATGATCAAAAAGGCAACGATCCAGCGGAAATTTTCGAAGGCTGTGATGAAGTCCAACTGGATGGACAAAAACTCTTCGAAGAAATCCCGGATATACCTGCCGAACATGAACAGGAAAGCGACAAACGCAATCATGGCGACAAGCAGAAAGGCGATCACGAACGAAAAGATTCTGTGGACGATGAAATTTTTCCGCATCTTCGTGTTGTACACTTGATTCAAAACGTTCTGGAAGACATTGAATGCTTTCGACGCCGTCCAGATCGACAGCACTAGTCCGAATGAAACGACCCCACTGCTGCCACTGTTCAAGTATTGTTCCAGTATCGGGGTGAGTGTATTGCTGACTTCAAGCGGTAGGGCCATCTCCACGTAGGAGAGTACCTGCTCCCGCGGCAACGGTAATAACGGGATGATGTTCCCCAGCAACAACAGTGTAGGAAGCAGCGCCAACAAAACATAGTACGCCATCTCAGCCGACTGTCGCCCGATTTCCATCCGGCCCCAATGTTGCTGGAAAAGGACCATGATTTGGCGAATTTTTGGATTCTTGATGTATTTTCTTAATGCGTTCATTTGCTTTTTCCTCCCGCCAAGATCTATAGCTTAATCATAGACAAAAGTGAGATCGATTGCCACAGATATGCATTGTGCGTGCTTATTCCAGTGATCTGACCTGGTCCGGGGAAGGTAGTTCTCGCCGGAGATGAAGATCCCGGTAAACTGTCACCTCCGGCTTGCGCGGCTTCGCCGAAGTTCGCCCTCCGGATAACGACTCTCCTCCGGCCAACATTCGCTCGCCGGAGTTGGTCGCCGGCACGCACGCTGTTCTCCGCGGAGCGACCCGCTCACAGGCGCTAGCGTTTTCCGCCGGCGAAGACGGCCCTTGCCGGAGCTGGCGGTCCCAGGGAAATGTCACCTCCGGCCTGCTCGGCTTCGCCGAAGTTCGCCCTCCGGATAACGACTCTCCTCCGGCCAACATTCGCTCGCCGGAGTTGGTCGCCGGCACGCACGCTGTTCTCCGCGGAGCGACCCGCTCACCGGCGCTAGCGTTTTCCGCCGGCGAAGACGGCCCTTGCCGGAGATGAAGATCCCGATAAAATGTCACCTCCGGCCTGCTCGGCTTCAC
>ERZ1023652.290-NODE-290-length-10224-cov-6.805685_pt1 | contig 10224 bp, 15 predicted proteins | sample MGYA00520879_ERZ1023652 | MGnify/ENA primary metagenome ERZ1023652 (study PRJEB33180, sample SAMEA4044469) | wastewater metagenome | place: Denmark | collected 2016-04-02 | study: EMG produced TPA metagenomics assembly of the PRJEB13832 data set (Local...
CGGGTATTGAGCTCCCCGATCTTCCCGTGCGCCTTGCGCAGCTGCTGCTCAAGGTCAGTCACTTTCGATGCCTGCTCCAGCAAGCGCTTGACTTCGCTGCGCTTGAAGCCATCCAACACCACGGGGTCATCTTGATGTTGCCCCTGTTTTGTGGAGTTCTTAGCTCCCGGCTTACGCGGCTTTTTTGCGCTGTGCCTCGTACCAGCGTTTCTCGTATTGCATAGGGCTGAGATAACCCAAGCTGGAATGCAATCTGCGCCAATTGTAGAAGGCCATCCAGTTCATGATGGCCTGCCTTGCTTGCTCCCGGGTTGCGAAGCGCTGGCCATGCACGCAAGCAACCTTGAGCCTGCCCCAGAAGCTTTCGATGGGCGAGTTGTCCCAGCAATTGCCTTTGCGGCTCATCGATGAACGCATCCCCCATTTGGCTAAAGCAGCTTGGAAGTCATGACTGCAATATTGGCTGCCCCTGTCGCTGTGGAAGATGGCTCCAGGCTCAGGCCGCCTTCGCCACCAAGCCATTGCCATGGCATCTTTAACCAAGCTGCTTTGCATGTGGGGCTGCAGGCTCCATCCCACCACCTGACGGCTGAACATGTCAATCACAGCAGCCAAGTACAACCAGCCTTCGTCGGTAGCGATATAGGTGATGTCACCGCACAGAAGTTGGTTGGGTGCCTGAGGCGTAAAACGCCGCTGCACCAAGTCAGGAGCAACCGGCAGGCTGTGTTTGCTGTCTGTAGTCACGACGAACTTGCGCTTGGTTTTAGCACGTATGCCGTGACTTGCCATCAGCTTGCGTACCCGCTCTTTGCCAATACGCAGACCTCTGGCTTGCAGCTCTTTGTGTATGCGAGGCCAGCCGTATTCGCCTTTAACCTCTGCATGAATGGCACGTATGTGGGTCAACGCCAATTCATCGCTACATAGGTGAGATACCTCACCACCGTTGCGTCTGAAACGGAAGTAACCACTGCTGCTCACTTGCAAAACATGACAAGAAACAGCAATCGGATAGACGTTCTTCATTTGATCAATCCAGGCATACCTCGCAGCACGTCCTGCGCGAAGTACGCCGCCGCTTTTTTTGCGATGTCACGCTCCATTCGCAGGCGTGCAACTTCAGCTCGTAGGCGGCTGATCTCCATTTGTTCCGGTGTGACCTTGCTGACAACACCATCGGCAACACCAAGCTGCAAAGTGCCTGCTTTTACTTGTCGCACCCAACTGCCCAGGCTGGCCTTGGGGATGCCCAACGTCTGGCACACCTGCATTTGAGATTGCCCGCTTTGCACCAAGCGCACAGCCTCCAATCTAAATTCCTGCGTGTATGCCGCACGTACTTGCTTTGCCACCATTTCTTAGCTCCTTGTCTACATTTTGAACAAAGCTAAGAACTCCCATTTCTAGGGGCAACTTCAAGTCGGCGCGAAGTGTGGCGCGTGTATTCGTCAGGCTTCGAGGAATGGCTTCGGGCCGCGTACTGGCGTGCCAAGGAAATGGGCGTGCCGGAGACCACGATGAAATCGGCCCTGGCCACGCTCGCCGCCGCAGGCATCAACGATGGCGACGAGATCGAAGTCCACGTCCGCGCCGCCCGCTGCGGCGATGGCTACCTGATCGATCTGGCAGATGAGCAGTGGCAGGCCATTCACGTCACCCCCCAGGGCTGGCGGGTAGTGAACGAGTCGCCGGTGTATTTCACCCGCACGCCTTCGATGCGCCCGCTGCCGATGCCTGTGCCGATAGGGGTGACCCATGGCGATGTCGGTTTGCTCTGGCAGCACACCAACATCCCGGCACACAGCCGTCTGATGGTGCTGGCGTGGCTACTGGACTGCTTCCGTCCGGACACCCCTTTCCCGGTGCTGGAGCTGGTGGGCGAACAAGGCTCGGCCAAGTCCACCACGCAGTCCGTGCTGCGCAGCCTGGTCGATCCCAACAAGGTGATGCTGCGCGGCCGGCCCAAGACGGTGGAGGACGTGTTTGTCGCCGCAGCCAACAACTGGCTGGTCAGCTACGAGAACCTTTCCGGCCTCACGCCCGAGTAACAGGATGCCTTTTGCACCCTGGCCACCGGCGGCGGCTTTGCCTCGCGCCAGCTGTACACCAATGGCGAAGAGCACGTCATGGAAACCAAGCGGCCGGTGGTGCTCAACGGCATCGCCGTGGTCGCCACGCGCCCCGACTTGATCGACCGGGTCATTCACGTCGATCTGCCGACCATCCCCGCAGATGCCCGGCGTGACGATGCCGACACGCACGCGGGCTTGGAACGTGATCAACCCAAGGTCTTCGCGGGTCTGCTGGATCTGTTCTCAGCGGCGCTGGCCATCCTTCCGACGGTCAAGCTGACCCAGAAGCAGCGCATGGCTGATTACGAACGACTGGGAGAGGCAGTAGCCCGCGCCCTGGGCTTTGCCCCGGGTGAATTCCAGCAGCAGTACGCCGAGCTCGTGCGCGCGGGCATCGACCGGGCCTTGGAAAGCAACGCCGTCGCGCAGGCACTGGACAGGTACATCGCCGAGCGCGTGCTGCCCATCAACTGGCAAGGCACCGCCGGCCAGCTCTACGACCTGCTGAACACCCACAGCATCCCAGACCGCAGCAGTTGGCCGCGCTCGCCCAAGGGCTTGTCGGACCAGCTGCGCCGCATCGCCCCGGCCTATCGCGCCAAGGGCATCGACATCACCCACCTCGGCCACAGCCGGGAGGGGGCGCGCTGGCGCATCGCACAGACCCGTTCCCAAACCAATCCTGCCACGCCACCCGGCATCGAGGGTGGCACTCGATATGGAGCTCACCGTGAGTAATCCCAACTTGCATCCCGTCTGGGCCAAGGTTCTCGGCATCACGCCGCAGACCACCAGCCCATCCACCTCTGCCGAAACGCAGCTGTCCCCGCTGGCTGCCGCGATTGCGGCGATGACCGGGCAAACCAACTCCCACCAGGGTTGGCAGGCCACCAGCCATCCCCGACGCCCCGGCGCGCCTGTGGGCATCAAGAAGCAGGTCGGCCCAGGCCTGTGGATCAGCACCGTCGCGCGGCCCGGCGACACCCACTACCCGTCCACCCCTGACCAAACTCGGAGACCACCACCATGAAACTGAACCCGTTCAGCAAGAAGTCCAACCCCTACCTCGACAAGATCAAAGCCGAGCACGACGCACTCAACCAGGAGCTCACACCCCTCAAAGCCGAATTGGCGGAGGCGGAAGCCGAGCACGCTGCGGCACGCGAGAAACAAAATCGTCTGCGTGATGCCGCTGGCTCGATGTCGATGAACACGCCACCGGCGGCCAAAGCCCACTGGCCCATCCGGTGCGAGGCCAATCAGCGGATGGAAAGGCTCAAGTCGAAGGTGTCCAACCTGGAGAGCCAACTGCGTCTGCTGCAGCAGGTCCTGGCCACCCCCGAGCGCTTCGCAGTGGCCCGCAAAAACTTTGACGATCTGATCGCGCAGCGCAAGGCGCTCACCGCTGAGGCACAGACGGTCGATGGCCAACTGACCAAGATTGCCAAGCGGCTGGCGGACCTCGAAGCGCGCATTGCCGTCGAGACGAAGTCGGCATCTCGGGCGCTGCTGGACACCGAGGCGGAATTCGTGGTGCCTGAAACCTTGACCAAGCTGGAGGTGTAGTTGCGCATCACCCGCGCATCGCAGGCCGAGCTTGAGCGCCAACGTGAAGCCGTCCAGGCCCAGGTTGGCGGACTGCCTGATGCCGTGCGTGAAGCACGGAACAGTTTCATCCACTGCCGGGCAGCGATGACCGAGATCGAGCTGTACGAACAGCTGATGCCGGTCATGAACGCACTGGCTCGCGCCTCGGCGGCCCGGCGCCAGATCAACTACCACCACGACGAAAGTCGCTTCCCGGTTGAGATTCCTCGAGCGTTGATCGAAGCCGCTGGCGATGCACTGGCGGCAGAAATGCCAGCGGCTTGATCGTCACGCCACCTGCCCACAGGCGAATTGGGTCCTTCCTCGCCATCAAGCAATACGGGGGGCGCGAGCGCGCTGCCTCGCCAGTGACAGGCCCCGAAACGGGGTTACCAGTTACCACCTCGGTTACCGCCCGGCGCCGTACCGGGTTACCAGCCTTCAAGGAAATCAAATGAACACCACGATGACCAACAACACCGTCCCCGGCCAACCCTTAGCCCACCACGACCCTGAGGTTGGGCAGCGCGTGCAGGGCTGGCTTGCCAGCGGGCAGCTGTTGGCCTGGATTCCGATCCTCAGCCAAGACAACTTCCCCGGCACACCGCCAGAGATTCTGCAGTTTGCCGACCGATACCAGGAGTCGATGCGCTGGCCGATCCACGCACCTGAGGATCTGCTGCAACTGCCCGAGGGCATCACTGGCTGGTTGCTGCCCGCCGACGCTGAAGACACCGACGTGGCCTGCGGGGTCTGGAACGGCGAGGTCTACATCCTGGGCGTCAAGGACAAACGCACCGGGCGTGCGCAGACCCTGCTGGGCGAGCGTTTCGATGTAGCGACAGGTCAGGTCGATGACGTTGAACAGAGCGCGGTTTGACTTGGCTTCTGGTCGCCACAGCGCGTTCATGGACCTGTCTCAACCACAGGAGCATTTGAAATGACGGACACCCATAACGGCAGCATCTCGGCCCAGTTGGCCGCGCTGCCCTCCCTGCCGATGGCAGACCTATGAGCGCTGTGGGATCAGCATTTCCCCCGGCGGCCCAGCCACCGCAATCGCAATTACGTCGAATCGCGTCTGGCCTACCGCATCCAGGAGCTGACCTACGGCGCACTGCCCACCAACATCCGCAAGATGCTGGTCGAGGCCGGTGCCAAGCATTCCAAGATCAAATCGCCCACCGGTCGCAGCGCGCAGACCCTGTTGATGCCCGGCACCACGCTGATCCGCGAATGGGATGAGCGCCAACACCGTGTAACGGTCACGCCCGATGGTCTGTACGAGCTCAACGGCCAGGTGTTCAAGAGCCTGTCGGCGGCGGCGCGCCACATCACGGGCACGCGCTGGAATGGGCCGAAGTTCTTTGGTCTGCGGGGCGGCAAGGGGGATGCTCAATGAACGCGCCGTTGCTCGTGCCACCCAAGCGCTGCGCGGTGTACTGCCGCGTGTCCAGCGACGAACGGCTGGACCAGTCCTTCAATTCCATCGATGCCCAGAAGGAAGCCGGGCACGCCTTCATCAAGAGCCAGAGCCACGAGGGCTGGATCGCCGTGGCCGACGACTACGACGATGGCGGTTTCTCTGGTGGCAACATGGAGCGGCCCGCTCTGCGCCGCCTGATGGCCGACATTCAGATGGGCAAGGTCGACATCGTGGTCGTCTACAAGATCGACCGCTTGTCGCGCTCGTTGGCCGATTTCGCGCGGATGGTCGATGTGTTTGACCGCCACCGGGTCAGCTTCAGCGCGGTCACGCAGCAGATCAACTCGGCCACCTCGATGGGCCGGTTGATGCTCAACGTGCTGCTATCCTTCGCGCAATTCGAACGGGAAGTGACCGGCGAGCGCATCCGCGACAAGATCGCGGCCAGCAAGGCCAAGGGGATGTGGATGGGTGGGCCACTGCCGCTGGGGTATGACGTACGCGGCAGGCAGCTGGTGATCAATGAAACTGAGGCTGCCCTGGTACGCCGCATCTTCGATGACTTTGTGACCGTGCGCTCGGCCACGCTGATGGCCAAGACCTACGGCGCGGAAGGCGTAGTCACCAAGGGTGGCAAGCCCTTCACCAAGCAGACCCTCTACAAGATGCTGCACAACCGGATGTACCTGGGCGAGATCGTCCACAAGGGGCATAGCTTCCCGGGCCAGCATCAGGCCATCATCACCCAGGCGCAGTGGGACGCGGTGCACGCCCTGATCGCCACCGATGGCATCGAACGGCGGCGCGAGACCAACGACCGCCAGCGGGAACCGGTTCTGTTGCGTGGCCTGCTATTCACACCCGATGGCGAGCGTCTTGTGCCGAGTTACACGGTCAAGAAGGGCAAGACCTACCGCTACTACACCCCGATCAGACACCGGCGCTTCGGGGCCTGGGCCAGCAGCCACGGGCCGCTGCCAGCGGTGCCCATCGAGGAATTAGTGACCCAGCAGATCGTCGCCGCGCTGTCAGCGCCGCACATCGTGCAGTCGGTGTGGGATCGGATTCGGACAACCCGCCCAGACCTGTCAGAGCCCGAGGTGGTGTTGCCGATGCGAAATCTGGCGGGCATGTGGCAACAGTTGTTCCCTGCTGAGCAGTGTCGACTGGCGCAGTTGCTGATCGAGCGCGTGGTGATTGCCGACGGCGGGCTGGAGATCATCTGGCGCGACCACGGCTGGCAGGAACTGGCCGGTGAGTTGATGCCCGGCACCATCGGCGCGGAATTGCAGGAGTGGGAGCAGACGGAGGTGGAGGCATGAAGCCGAAAGTGCATGCTTTGGGCGGCCCCGTTGCGCGCGAACGCCGGGATGGCGGGCAGGTCAAGCTGTCCACCTTCATCCCGTTGAAGATCCGTAAACGCGGCGCCAGCAAGGTGGTGGTGCGGCCCGATGGCGCGGTCGAGTCGCCGGGCAAGATCGCCAGTCAGATTGACCAACCGTTGCTGGTGGCGCTGACGCGGGCCTTCTACTGGCAGCAATTGCTCGACGATGGTGTGGTCGGCAGTGGGAGCGAGATCGCCAAGCGCGAAAGCCTGCACCACTCGACGGTCAACGAACTGCTGCGCCTGACGCTGCTGGAGCCCGCCATCATTCAGAGCATCCTGACCGGGCAGCAGCCCCGGTGTATGAGCTTGCTGTGGTTTCAGCGCAATCCGCTGCCGACCGACTGGGTGGCGCAGCGGGAGGTGGTGGTGGGGTTCGATTCGTAACCAGTACCGCCATTCGTCAGCCCGCTTCAATCGCTGGATGCGGGCAGCCACTTGATACCTGCCACCCCCAGGTTTCTCTGGCTGATGTGGTCACTGAGGATGGGCGCGAGGGTCTGCACATTGGTGTCGAAGCTGTGCCGCCGCATGGCCCGCAGCTTCTTCAGCGCGTTTTCGTTACGGTAGATGCTGCCGTCCCAGTCGATGACCATCATCGCCACATCACCGTCGTCGGCCAGCATACACAGCAGGGCGTCATCGGCGTCCTTGTCCAGCGAGGCCTTGAGCTCGCCCTCGTAGTCGGCCAGCACTTCAACGTACAGATCGATGCTGAGTGGGCTCTGCCCAGACAGCGCAGACTGCAGATCGATGGCGAATTTCTGTATGCGTCCGGAGAACCCATCTTGAATCGAGGGCAGTAATCGAGGATCGTCCCCACGAAGGAGATCGTGGAGACGATGGAACGATTGATCGATGGAGAGCGCCGGCTGCGGCGCGAGTACAGCGCCGCTTTCAAGGCGTCGGTTCTGGCACGAACCCGTGAGCCAGGGGCCTCAGTGGCTGGCGTGGCCTTGAGCCATGGCCTGCATCCGAACATGGTGCATCGCTGGCTGCGGGAGCAGAGCCTGAGTCGTGAACAGGATTCGCTGAGAACACCAGCCTTCGTGGCGTTGCCATTGGCGCCTACCGTGGCACCGGGGCCGGTCGCATCCCCGGTCACACCCGCGCCCACGCAGGCCAGCCCCAGCCAGGACCTCATCCGGGTGGAGATCCAGCGCGCTGGAGCGACCGTCACGATGCAATGGCCAGTGTCGGCCGCGGCGCAGTGCGCCCAGATGCTGCGCGAGCTGTTGCGGTGATCCGTATCGATGCGGCCTGGCTGGCCACCGCTCCGCTGGACATGCGCGCGGGTACCGACACCGCCCTGGCCCGGGTGATCGCCACCTTTGGCGCTGCCCACCCGCACCATGCCTACGTCTTTGCCAACCAGCGCGCCAACCGTCTGAAGATCCTGGTGCACGACGGCGTGGGTCTGTGGCTGGCTGCGCGCCGGTTGCACCAGGGCAAGTTCGTCTGGGCGCCGCCGGGCAGTCCGAACGTGGCGTTGGAACACACCCAGCTCAACGCGCTGGTGCTGGGTCTGCCCTGGCAGCGCATGGGCTCGCAAGGCGCCATCACCGTGATCTGAATCTTCCCTGTGAGGGAGTCGTCGCTGCAATTGGGAGATGTGCCAATGGCCTTGCACGGCACGCGCGGGCACACTGCTGTCCATGGTGATCGACGAGCAAGCCCTGAGCGAACTGGATGCAGAGCAACTGCGCCAGGTCAGCCAGCGCCTGCTGGCCGAACTGCGTCACCAGCGGGCTCTGAACGAGAAGCTCGCCTATGAATGCGCACTGCTCAAGCGGCTGAAGTTCGCGGCCAAATCCGAGCGCCACAGCGCCGAGCAGCGCAACCTGCTGGAAGAAGAACTCGACAGCGATCTGGCGGCCGTTGAGCACGAGATTGAGCAACTGCGCCCGACGCAACCGGTCACCGACAAGCAGCAGCCCAAGCGCACGCCGCTGCCGGCCAATCTGCCACGACACGAGATCCGCCACGAACCCACGTCCACGACATGCCAGTGCGGTTGCCAACTCAAGCGCATTGGCGAGGATGTGGCCGAGAAGCTGGACTACGTGCCCGGCGTCTTCACAGTGGAGCGCCACATCCGGGGCAAGTGGGCCTGCGCGAAGTGCCAGACCCTCACACAAGCACCGGTGGCCGCCCACGTCATCGACAAAGGCATCCCGACAGCGGGCCTGCTGGCACAGGTGCTGGTGGCCAAGTACGCCGATCACCAGCCCTTGTACCGCCAGGAGAACATCTTTGGTCGCGCCGGTCTGGCGATCCCTCGCTCGACCCTGGCGCAATGGGTGGGTACCTGCGGCGCGCGTTTGCAGCCGCTGGTCGATGCCCTCAAGACCGAGATCCTCAGGCACCGGGTGTTGCACGGTGATGAGACGCCGGTGGCCATGCTCAAGCCGGGCAACGGCAAGACGCACCGGGCCTATCTGTGGGCTTATGCCCCAGGGGCATTTGAAGCCACGCGCGCCGTGGTGTACGACTTCTGCGAGTCCCGCGCCGGCGAGCACGCCCGCGCCTTCCTGGGCGACTGGCGCGGCAGTCTGATTTGCGACGACTACGCCGGGTACAAAGCCAGCTTCAGCCAGGGCGTGACAGAAGCCGGCTGCCTGGCACACGCCCGGCGCAAGTTCTTCGACCTGCACGCGGCCAACAAGAGCCAGATCGCCGAGTTCGCCCTGGCACAGTTCGCCCGGGTCTATGAGATCGAACGGGAAGTCCAAGCCCTGACGGCACCGCAACGGCTGCAGGTGCGCCAGCAGCACAGCCGCCCGATACTGGACGCCTTGCACCAGTGGATGGTGCTGCAACGCCAGCAGGTGGCGGGCAACTCGGCCACGGCCAAGGCCCTGGACTACAGTCTCAAGAGATGGACCGCGCTCACGCGCTTCGTCGATGACCCGCAATTGCCGCCTGACAACAACTGGATCGAGAATCGAATCAGGCCCATTGCCCTGGGGCGCTCGAACTGGTTGTTCGCCGGCAGCCTGCGCGCGGGTCAGCGAGCGGCGGCCGTCATGAGCCTGATCCAGTCAGCGCGCATGAACGGGCACGACCCGTATGCCTACCTCAAGGACGTGCTCATCCGGCTGCCCACGCACAAGGCCAGCCGCATCGAGGAGCTCTTGCCGCACCGCTGGCAGCCGGCTGTCTGACCCAGACACTGCGCGCTTGGCGCTTGTTCATCGGGTGGCCGTCTTGCGCAGCAGGCCCGGGGAGACCTTCCAGTTCTGGCCTTCGTCGGTGCGCACGCTGGCGGTCTTCTTGTTCAGGCGCAGCACAACGCCGTGCTTGACGCTGCCATCGGTGGCCGTGAAGTGGACCAGGTCACCCTCGGCGAACTGTGCCAGCTCCACCGTGCTCCTGGCCTGGGCCAGCAGGTTCAAACGCTCGACCACCATCCGGTTGAGGTAGAGCAGGTCTTCCTCACCCATGTGGCGAAGTGCCTGCGTGAACAACTCGCGATCCAGAATGGTCTGCTTGGAACTCATCGTCGGTACAAATCTTGACCGCCTGACAGGGGCGGCTCACCGAGAGTCTATGGCAGCGCAAACCCTGTGCTGGCGTGCTGACCATCAACACCGGTCATGCGCAAGATGGGTTCGCCGCGCGCATACGAGCCAGCCATCCACCATGGAAGCGATCAGGTATTTTTTGGTGCAACCGTTACTTACCTGGAAGACGACAGCGTGGAGCGGACAATCACCATACTGGGGATAGATGAGGCTGAAAGCGGCCACGGC
>ERZ1023652.292-NODE-292-length-10207-cov-3.946329_pt1 | contig 10207 bp, 6 predicted proteins | sample MGYA00520879_ERZ1023652 | MGnify/ENA primary metagenome ERZ1023652 (study PRJEB33180, sample SAMEA4044469) | wastewater metagenome | place: Denmark | collected 2016-04-02 | study: EMG produced TPA metagenomics assembly of the PRJEB13832 data set (Local surveillance...
CCCATGTATCACCCATGAAAGGTAATTTAATATTCATACCATAAAATCCAAATATCGCATTCGGTATTGTTGCAATTATTGTAATTGCTGCTAAGAATTTCATAGTTACATTCATATCATTTGCAATATATGATGAATATGTCTCACGTGTTGTTTTACATATTTCAACATATGTTGACGAAAGATCAATCGTAAAGTTTATTTCTTGCTGTATTCTTAATAAATATTCTGAATAAATAGCAAATTCTTCTTCCTCATCAATATTATCGACAATAAAATCAATATTTCTAAGTGCTAAATTAAAAATAGCAAATCCTTGTTCAATCTCAACTAAGTCAATTAACTTGTTATTATTTTTAGATTTGTGTAAAAGTGTTTCAACTAAATCATGCCCTGCAATTAAGAACCTTATATGTTTATATAGCATTTGCACAACATGGTGAAATATAACAAGTAAGAAATTTCTATTATCAATAAATGATGTCTGTGTTTCCAAATACGAAGTAATAAATGTTTCCAGTTCTTGCGTGTATTTTTCTTGGAGTAACACGATTTGATCATCTTTATATAATACTACTAATGGGATTAATTCTGCATTCATAGTTGATTTTATATCATTTCCATCTTCATCTTTTTCATAGTTTAATTTAGGGTAATATATTTTGTATATTTCCCAATCTGATTTTGTCATTCTAGGTGTAAATACTTCTTCATTTATCGTATCTCTAAGTCTTTGCTCTTTTATATTAAGCTTTTTAGATAAGATTTGATATTCTTCACTCGTAATGTTGTATGAAAACATAATCTCATTGCTTGTAAATTCATCAGTTGATTCTTTATTTTTAACCTCTTCTACATAGAAATTTTTTATCATATATTACCCTTCATTTTACTTAAAATAATGTTTGTTGATTCGTTAGTGATAACTCTGGTAAACATCCATAATGTTTTAGTAAATCTGTAACTGTTTTGTTTAATTTAGTTCTCTTCATTAAATCTTCTACAGATATAAATTCACCTTTTTCTCTTTCATTTTCGACATTTGAAGCAACCGATTCACCTAATTGATCCATTGCTATCAATGGTAGTCGTATTTTTCCATCCTCAATTATGAATGCTCTTGCTTTTGACTTATAAATATCAATTTGTAATATTTCAATCCCTCTATAATGCATTTCTATTAATATTTCATATAACGCGTACTCTTGTTTTTCTTTAGAATTAAGTGTTTTCCCAGGTAATTCATATTGTTTTTTCAATTCTTTTAATTCAGTAATTGTTTTAAACATTGTTGAGACGTTATAATTATCAACTTTTCTGTTAAGGTATGCTGTATAAAATTCGATTGGATGATGCACTTTGAAATATGCAATCCTAACTGCCATCATTACATAAGCAACTGCATGTCCTTTAGGAAACATATATTTTATTTTTTCGCATGATTCAATGTACCAATCTTTTATTTTATGCTCTTTCATAAGAGTTGCATACTCTTTCCATTTTTCTTTATTCTTTGTTGGTTGCCCTTTTCTTACAAATTCCATTATCGCAAATGCTACCGATTTCTCAACACCGTGATCAATCAAATAGTTCATTATATCATCCCGTACTGATATTACTTCTCCTATTTTTGCAGTCCCATTACGTACGTATTCTTGTGCATTATTTAGCCACACATCAGTTCCATGTGATAATCCTGATATTCTTGCTAATTCTGCAAATGATGTAGGTTTAGTGTCAACTAACATCTGTTTTACAAAAGATGTCCCAAATTCAGGTATTCCAGAAGTTCCGACCGATGAGTCTATTTGTTCTTTAGTAAGCCCTAATGCCTCTGGTGTAGTAAATATACTTATTACTTTTGCATCGTCTAACGGTATGTTATATATATCAAGTCCTGTTAAATCTTGCAATATTCTAAGTGTTGTTGGATCATCATGACCTAATATATCTAATTTTACTAATTGCTCATCCATAACATGGTAATCAAAATGCGTTGTTATTGAATCTGATTTCATATCATTTGCTGGTTTCTGTATTGGTGTGAACTCATAAATAGACTTGTTTTTTGGCACAACAATCATTCCACCAGGATGTTGACCTGTTGTCTTCCTAGCTCCTTCGCATCCTTTTGCAATTCTCAATACTTCTGCATTTCTCTTAGTTGCCCCTATTTCTTCAAAATACTTTTTAACATATCCAAATGCATTTTTTTCTGCAAGTGTAGATATTGTCCCTGCACGAAATACGTGGTCTTTTCCAAATAATTCTTCGGTATATCTATGTATTTCTCCTTGATACTCTCCTGAAAAGTTAAGATCAATATCTGGGACTTTATCCCCATCAAATCCCATGAATACTTCAAACGGTATTGCATGGCCATCTTTAATATATTTTGTACCACATACTGGGCAATCTTTATCTTCTAGATCTACTCCACTACCTTCTACATTTTTAAATTCGCTATTTTTACATTTTGGACATCTATAATGTGGATATAATCCATTAACTTCTGTTATTTCCATGAAAAATGCAACAACAGAAGATCCAACTGATCCCCTTGAACCAACTAAATATCCATTATCTACTGATTTTTTAACAAGTTTTTGTGCAATTAAATACAATACTGCAAAGCCGTTCCCAATTATTGAATTAAGCTCTTTTTCTATTCTTTCTTCAAGGAACTCTGGTAATGGATTTCCATATAATTCATATGCTCTCTCGTATGTCATGTTCCTAACTTCTTCTTCTGCACCTTCTATTTCAGGTGGATAGAATCCTTTAGGAATAGGTCTTACAACCTCAATCATATCATTTATTTTATTAGTATTTTCAACAACAACTTCATATGACGAATCCTCACCTAAGTATGAAAATTCTTGTAACATTTCATCCGTCGTTCTAAAGTATAATTTCTTATCATGAATATAGTTTCTGTGTCCCATTCCACTTCCAAGTATTAATACACTTCTATTTATAGCTTCTTTTTCTTCAAAATATTGTACATCTCCTGTTGCAACAACTATCTTATTTAATTTTTTTCCTAGCTCGTAGAAATATTTATTCATTTCTATAATAATTTCAAGACTTTCTATCTCTCCATTTGACGCTAAGTCAATGTAATTAGTCACTGGATGAATCTCAATATAATCATAAAATTCTGCTCTTTCTTCAATTTCTTCTTTATCTATTCCTCTTAAATACATATTTGCAAGCTCTCCAGAGTTTTGAAATACTGCTGATGCGGAACTTGCTAGTAATAAATTCTTTCTAAGTTTCATAAGCAATGTTTTTGGTATCCTAGGTTTCCTATTTCCAAAATGTTCGATGTGTGATAATGAAACTAACTCATACATATCACGTAATCCTTCTTGATTCTTTACTAAAATCATAACATTGAATGTATCTGCATTCTGCACATTTGTCTGTATTTGCTCATTGATCTCTGTTAACTTCAATACACCTCTGCTAAGAATCATACTAAGTAATTTTTGAAATACTTCTGATGTTGCAAGTGCATCGTCTATCGCTCTATGATGATTATCTAGTGATACTTTGAAATAATTAGATAGCGCTTTAAGATTATATCTTTTCAAATCTGTCAATAATACTTTTGCCCAATGAAGTGTATCAATTACACTTGGTGCATACTCGAGATTTTGTTGTTTTGCTTTTTGCGTAATAAATCCTACATCAAACTTTGCATTATGTGCAACAATCGTTGTATTTTCACAGAATTCTAAAAATTGTGGTAATACTTCTTCTATTTTTGGCGCATCCTTCACAATGTCATCCGTAATTTTTGTCAAATCAATTATAACTTGTGGTATTGTTACTTCAGGATTTATAAATGTAGAAAATTTATCTATAACTTCTCTACCTTTTAACTTGATTGCACCAATTTCTATAATTTTATCATTATATGGATCAAACCCCGTAGTCTCAATATCAAAAACAACATAGATTTCTTCTTCTATGTTCTTGTCTTTAGGTCTTGTTATCATTTCCTGTTCATCATCAACAACGTACGCTTCTAATCCAAAAATAACTTTAAAATCATCGCTCGATTCTTTAAATGCAAATGGATAAGCATGTGCTACACCGTAATCCGTTACTGCCACTGCTTTATGTCCAAACTCTTTTGCTTTCTTTGCAAGTGCTTTTGCATCTATATTTGATGACATTTCACTCATATTTGTATGCGCATGTAATTCTACCCTTTTAATTTCTGCATTGTCCACTCTAGTACGCGTTCTTGATTCTATAATATCAACTTTTTGTGCCATAACATAAAGTTCTTGAGTAAATCTATCTTGATCAAATTTACCTGTTACTTTTACCCATTTCCCTAAACTTATAGATACTTCATCGTTTTTATTATTCAAAAACATTCTTCCAGTTATAGAATCTGTATGATCTGTTATCCCAAAATCTACCTTTAGTCCACCAGTTCTAGTTTCTGTTATGTTAAGATCAAAAATTTCACCCTCTAACGCGATGTTTTCACCTACATTGATAGTTTCTAACACATCAAATCCGATTGCCTCCATATCAGGGACTTTCTTACGAAAATTTGAATATGCAGGTTTATTGTTTTGCTGTTGGTTAAACTGTTGAGATTGCGTAGGAGCTTCGACTTTTACTTCGACTGTTTTTTCTAAATCTTCTCCAATTTTATCTATTTTTTTCATTTCATCTTCAAAATTTCCATCTATGAATTTTACAATGAATTTCTTATTTGTGACATTGAATATCTTCCTTCTTATTTCTTCATCAACTTTCATTTCTTTAATCTGCTCAAGTACTCTATCTGTAGGTAATTTTACAAAAATATTTTTCTCATGTGAGTGCACTTCATACATTGAAAATAAGAACTGATGTCTCTTACTTCCACTTTTATATTTTTCTATTATAAATTTGATGAGTTTATCTATCTTCTCATCTAGAATATTCTCATCTATTGTAAATTTTATTTTTAAATTGATTTCATTATCAAATTTTTTATTAATTACTTCTCGTAAATCCTCTATTTCATTAAGTGCATCATAGTTATTTATTTTTGCAATTATTTCCATTTCTTTTTTTATTGCAAATAAATTTATATGCTCTATAACAAAATTTTTAATATCTAATTTCAGATGTGCTGCATCTGATGGTTTTAATTTGAAATATTTCCCTTTATTCATTGTATTTCCTGCCTTTTATACAGTATTTTCCTGTTTTTTATTTACCTTATTATTATACCAAATTCTATGGGAAAAGTCTTTAAAATATTCAAATTGAAAACAAAAGCTCTCAAAATTAATTGAGAGCTTTCTTTATTATTTTATATATGAACAACAGTAATCTGCTATTTCAAGTACTTTGATTGAGAATTTAGAATTTGCAGGTACTTCGAATGATTCTCCCGCATTACAAGTTTTCCATTCAGTCTCATTTGGTAATAAAATTTCTGTTTTCCCTGCTAATATTTCCATTATTTCTTTATCTGCTGTACCAAATTCATATTCCCCAAGCATCATTATTCCTAATGTTTTCTTTTCTCCATCAGCAAACAATACAGTTCTGCTTGTCACTTTCCCATCAAAGTAAATATTTGCTTTTTTAATTACTGATACATTTTCAAATTTTTCCATTATTTCCTCCTATTTTTATTGTGTTTAATTTATATTGATAGTAATCTTTGAATTTCTTCATCCAATGTCTCATGTGGATAATATTTCTTAAAATCATTTGATAATTTTTCCAAATTTTTCCAGTCTTTTCTTTCAAATAGAATATTAATCTTTTTCACTATATCCTCTATATTCTTCCTGTTTTTTATTCTAATACCCACATCAAAGTACTCAATTCTTGCTGCGTAATCAAATTGATCATAATCATGAGGTATTACTAATGAAGGTATCTTGCATTTAATACAATTGTATGTTATTCCTGCACCACCATGATGTATTACGTAATCAAATTCCTTTAAATAGTCCGTATATGATAAATATTCAACTATCATTACATTATTACTTTTTGTATTTAGTTTATTTATCTCATAACCAATTTTACCCATTGTAACCACAAATAGTGTATTCTCAAAATTTCTTGCTATTTCTTCAATATCTTGTAAAAGTGTTTTCTTTGCCCATTTCAAATGTGTTCCCAGTGTCACTAAAACTTTTCTTTTGTAATGCTTCCCTAATAACGTTTCTATATTTTCATCTGATAGCTTTTTAGAATAATATTCAGGTGTTTCAGGACAAGATCCTGCAAATTTATATTGAATAGGCCAAGTCCTCTCATATTCAAATTCTTCCATCCCTAAGCCTAATATTGAGTGCTGAGAATATAGATTTTCTTCTCCTTTTTCATTATAGAGTGTAAAGTCCAATTTTTTAATTCTATTGTAAAACATATAGTAAATAATTTTTTTGAATAGTTTTATCTGTTTTCTTGCAACAAAATCTCTCAAATTCCCATAAATAGAATTCAAAGGTTTTAGTCCTCCAAAATAAGCTGGTGTTCCATCTTTATTCTCTATTATAAAATTTGTCGGCATTGTTGTAATAATTGGGAGTCCAATATCTCTCGAACATAAAACAGCAGGAATGACGGTGTAATCAGCTATTATAATATCAGTTTCATTTTTTATAATAAGCTCTTTTATTTCATGCTTTGCTTTCGGTATTAGTTTTAAATTTTCAGAAAATTGTTTTTTTAAAGCAAAGAAATTTATTTTAACCTGTTCTTCTGTATCAGAAATTTTTTCAAACATTTCATTTTCTTCTATAAGAATATTTTCTACAGTGAATCCACTCTTTATCAGTACTTCATTTTTATTTTTTCCTGTTATAAATCTAATGTCATATTTATCTTTTAATTTAGTCGCCATTTCAATGAGAGGATTCAAATGCCCGTCAAACGGTGGAGCTAGAAAATCAACCTTTATTTTTTTGTTCATCTATATTTACCTCTATCGTACCATTTTTTATTTTTACTAATTTGCCCCTCCATGTAATTCTATCTGGTTGTATAAGTGAAAGAAACCAATAAAATATTTGAACTATATTTGAAAATATTTCAAGAATCATATCTGCTATATTTTCATATTCTCCAAAAATCTTTCTTCTAAATATTTTACCAATTAGTGAATTAAAAGTAAATATAATTAATAATAAATATATATAATTATAATTGTATATTATGGAAAGCAATAGAAATAAACTCCCTGAAATAAAAGGTATTAATGAGAAAACAATAATTTCTATATTTATATTATCCTTCAAATAGTGATTTACAAATATATGCCAGCGTCTCATAATTTTTATAAATGTTCTAAAGTCTCTTATTTCCGTATTTAATTTACATGGGAAAATAGATTGTTGAATACTAATTTTATTCTTTCTTGCAATTTTAGCAAATTCATAATCGTCACAAAGTTTTCCTTTTATTTGATTATATAAATCTAATGATTTTATTTTTTCAGATTTAAATATGTAAAACATTCCGTTTATTGAATTGTTCTTCTTAAAAAAAGCAGCTGTTAAATAATTATATATAGAATTACTATTCACATAACTTTTTAGTAGATTTTCCCATAAATTTCCTGCTTTCAGATAATATGGAATCCCTGTTATTACTGATTTCTCAAGTACTTCTACACTTATATTTTTTAAGTTTTCTATGTCTATGCTTGTATCATCATCTAAAATAACTGTGTATTTTCTCCATAAATTTTGACTTTGTATTATTTTATATACTTTGGGATTTTCATGAAATGAGGATTTTTTACATTTCATAATTATCAAATTTTCTTTAGGATTCTTGCCAATTATCTCATTTACTATTCTTTCTGCCTCATGATCATCTTCATCTATTGCCCATATTACCTCTGTATCTTGAGAATTATTATATATATATGTTAATTTCTCTTGGAGATATCTATCTCCAGATAATATAGGTTGGAAAATTGTCAAATCTTTTAAAGAAAGCTTGTTATAAGTCTCTAACTCATCCCTATCTTTGACTTCTTTTCTATAATAAATATACGTTAGTATATACCTTATAAATAGTATTAATGAATATATACCTAAAAGTATTAAAATAGTTTTTCCCATCATATTTCTTCCACCATTCCTTTATACATTAACCTATATACTATTCTCTTAGGAAATAGTATCATTGTATACCACATTAATTTATAGAATTTCCCAACTATCGATCTTTTTTTTCCTTTGAAAAAATCTTTTACAGCTACTCTCGCTACATATTCTGTGCTTAACATTAACCCAAAAGATTTCAATATTTTAGAATATTTATTTATATTCGTAAATTTTCCATCTCCAAAAATATCTGTATCTACTGATCCAGGACATAGCGACATTATGTTGATTTTTTTATCTTTATATTTTTTATTTATTTCATATTTCATATTGCAGCTATATTGATCAAGAAAGTATTTTGAAGGAGAATAAAAAGTTGTTAATGGATGTGGAAAAATACCTGAAATTGATGAAACATTGATAATTCCTTTTATATTTTTAGAATTTCCACTATTTAATATTTCTCTTATATAGTGATTTCCAAGAAAACACGGGGCTTCAATATTTAATTTTATACCATTTAATAACGTGGTATTATCTATTTCGTGACTATATCCAAATGAGAGTATCCCTGCATTATTAACAAGGATATCAATTTCGTTATATTTGTCTATCAATTTATGTAGATTTTCTTCTTCTCTAAGGTCCATTGCTTCTGTTATTATTGTCTGATTCTTATATTTATTTTGAAATTCAATTTTAGTTTTTTCTAGATCTATTTTATTTTTAGCAACAAGAATAGTATCATAACCTCTCTTTAAAAATTCTTCTGCTATTGCTTTTCCTATTCCTCTTGAACCTCCTGTTACTAAAACTCTCGCCATAATTCTCCTTATTTTTCTATTAATTTACTATATTCCTCTAATCCGTCTTTCAAACTTATTATAGGTTCGTAATTCAAATCTTTTTTTGCTTTTTCTATATTTAGAGTAAAGCTATTTATAAGTACTCCAATAGAATATCTAGTTAATATGACATCTTTATTTGTGATTTTAGATACTACTTCAAAAATCCTTCCTATCCCATTCATTATAACTATTGGAACACTAATATATCGAACCTTTTGATTTATTAAATTGAAAAAATAATCTAGTAATTCTTTAATATTTCCAGGCTCTCCATTTGTGATGTTGTAAGCCTCTCCACTCAACTCTTTATTGTTGAGGATAGATAATTCAATTGCATGCGAAACATTTTTTACATATGTTACATCTATGATGCTTTTTCCTTTATTAAATAAAGGAATCCCTCTTCTATTATTTAGAGCAATTAATTTAGGGAAGATACTAGTATCACCAGGTCCAATTATTGCTCGAGGTCTTAATATTATTATTTCTATCTTTTCTTTATATAACTTCAATAACTGTTCTGCTTCATATTTAGTTTTTGCGTAATGATTTGCAAATTTTTGAGGTAAAAAAGTCTCTTCTACATTTAATCTATCTTTATAATCATAATAAATAGAAGGCGAACTAATATGTATGAATTTTTTTATATTTGCTTTTATACTTGCTTCAACCATATTTTTGCTTCCTAAAACATTAGCATTATAGAAATCTTTATAACTTCCACATATTGAGCTCATTGCTCCTGAATGAACAACGTAGTCATAATCATTCATTATATTAATAAGTTCTTCTATCTGTTCTTCCATAGAAAAATCTATTTCATAAAATTTTATTCCTTCATTTTGAAGGTTCTTAGCTTTTTCTAAATTTCTTCCCAAAACTCCAATTTCATACCCTTTACTCTTTAAAAATTTTGCTGTATAGCCTCCTAAGAATCCAGTTCCTCCACTAATTAAAATTTTTATTTCCTCTTGTTTTTTAGCTATCAGTTCTTTTTTCTGTTTATATTCTAAAGACAAATTATAAGCAAAACGATAACCATCGAAATGATTTTCTAACATTTCAATTTGATTTTTAGTCGGATATAATTTTACTTTCAATCTTTTATACATTATTCACTTAACTTCAAACGGACATAACTAGAAACCGAAATGTTTAGCTCTTTTGCTTGTTGTTCTATTTTTTCTTTGAGCTGTTTTGAAACTCTTATCCTTAATTCTTTTTCCATAATATTACTACGTTTATTCCACAAAGGTACTACATTAATAT
>ERZ1023652.294-NODE-294-length-10170-cov-8.673006_pt1 | contig 10170 bp, 10 predicted proteins | sample MGYA00520879_ERZ1023652 | MGnify/ENA primary metagenome ERZ1023652 (study PRJEB33180, sample SAMEA4044469) | wastewater metagenome | place: Denmark | collected 2016-04-02 | study: EMG produced TPA metagenomics assembly of the PRJEB13832 data set (Local...
TATTGATTATTATAGTAATCAATATCGTTTGAAATCTAAATTCATATCCATCTATTTCAAATAATATTTTTTCAAATATCATTGAAAAAATTACTTCATCTCTCAATTCAGTAGATAAATCTAATATACTTGAAAAAGTATCCCATCCACTAAAATCAGTTTCTAATTTTAACAATTTAAGTATTTTCTCTTCCAACCACTCTTTTTCTTGATTTTTTGATATATTAAAAGCTTTATATTTCTCGTAATTTCCATTTCCTTCTCTCACCATATGAAAATAGCTACCATTATAATATAAAAATAAATTTTTAGCTTCGTTTTGATCCATAAATCCTCCTTAATTTTTAATTGCCTCAGCAAGAAAGTTTTATTCATGTTCCACATTTATTTTTGTCCTAATTCAGCTTGTACTTCCTCACAATTTTCAAATGGAACTGAACCAATTTTTATGACGTTGGCCCCATTTCCGTTCTAAAGAGATCTTTTTTAACTGTTCTTACAATCCTTTGTGTATAACTAAAAATCTTATTTTCATATTTTAGTGTCAATATAATATCTATATACTTATGCTTTGACGGTTTTAAATTTAACCCTTCAAAAATCAAATAGTTTTTACCTGGTTTTTTGACAAAAGGGCGTTCCTCATCTTTTTTTATAATAAATTCTTCTCCTATACCTTTTAAATTATCTAATTTTTTATTTATATTTTTATAATATATCCTTTTTCCATTATCTGCAACGATACTTATCTCAACTAGCTCTATATTCTTGTTATTCTCATCATCATCAACATAAAGCAATAAATTATTTTTTGCATTAATTGTAAATATTCTTTCCCAAGACCTTATAGAAGTTGATATTGTTGTATTATTTATTTTTCTTTCCATATTTCCATCAAAGTAATAAGTATAAAATGGAGTTATGTATACTTGAATCCCTATCAAAAACATAAGCCAAACAACTACTAAAATTGGCACTCCTATGAATAATATTCTCATCATTATTCGTTTTATCATCTCATCTCATCCTCCTCCGTAAGATTTCCATAAATTTAGTTTATCATATTTTATGGCGTTGGCCCTATTCTTAAATGATCTTTATTAACTGTTCTTACAATCCTTTGTGTATAACTAAAAATCTTATTTTCATATTTTAGTGTCAATATAATGTCTGTATACTTATACTTTGACGGTTTTAAATTTAACTCTTTAAAAATTAAATAGTTTTTCCCTGATTTAAGGTGATCCTCATCTTTTTTTATAATAAATTCTTCTCCTATACCTTTCAAATTATCTAATTTTTTATTTACACTTTTATAATATATCCTTTTTCCATTATCTGCAACTATACTTATCTCAACTAGCTCTATATTCTTGTTATTCTCATCATCATCAACATAAAGTAATAAATTATTTTTTGCATTAATTGTAAATATTCTTTCCTCAGACCATATAGAAGTTGATATTGTCGTATTATTTATTTTTCTTTCCATATATCCATCAAAGTAATAAGTGTCAAATGGAGTTATATATACTTGAAGCACTAGCCAAAATACAAGCCAAACAACTACTGAAATTGGCACTCCTATGAATAATATTCTCATCATTATTCGTTTTATCATCTCATCTCATTCTCCTCCGTAAGATTTCCATAAATTTAGTTTATCATATTTTATGGTGTCCGTCTATAAGGGGCTAGTCCATTAAAAAACTACACCTCAACGTTAGCTTACATCTAACATTTTTGGTGTAGTTCATTTATTTTTTTGAAATAGCCAATGGATATTCAGAGTGGGTTACCAGTTTATGGAATATCATTGCTATAATTACTAATAACACTGATCCAATTGCGACTGGAAAGATTAAGAAACTCCATGCAATAGGCTTCAACGAAAGTAATATAAGTAATGGATTCGCTCCCGCTGGTGGATGGACTGTTTTTGTCAATATCATAAAACTAATTCCTAATCCGACAGCAATCGCAGTTATAACTATAGAATGTGGTAAATAATGTGCTGCAACGAGTCCTACAAATGCTGTTACTATATGTCCTCCTATAACATTTCTTGGTTGTGCAAGTGGAGATTCAGGTAATGTGAATAAGATTACACATGATGCCCCAAATGGTGCCATAATTAACATATACCCGCTAACTTTAGTTATTAATAACAAACATAAAATTGCGAGTGCCCCTCCTAATCCTGCTAAAAAACTTTTTATAATCAATTTTTTCATTCTTTCCTCAACTTCCTTGTATGTACCTCTTCAAAAATTCTTTTGTTCTATTATTTTGTGGATTTTCAAATAGTTGTAAAGGTGTTCCCTCTTCAATTATTATTCCGTTATCCATAAATACTACTTTATCAGAGATTTCCTTTGCAAATTGCATCTCATGTGTCACTATAACCATTGTAACATGCTCACTAGCGATATCTTTTATAACTTTCAATACTTCGCCCACCAATTCAGGATCTAACGCTGATGTTGGCTCATCTAGTAGTATAACTTTTGGGTTCATAGCAAGGGATCTCGCAATTGCAATTCTTTGTTGTTGTCCACCCGACATTTGGCTTGGATAGAAGTCTCTCTTCTCTTCTAATCCAACTTTTTTTAGTAATTCTAATCCTATTTTTTCAGCCTCTTCTTTATTCATCTTCTTAACTACTAATAATCCTTCAATTATATTATTAAGTGCTGTCTTATTCTTAAATAAATTATAGTTTTGAAATACCATAGTCGTGTATTTTCTTATATCCAAAATATCTTTCTTAGTCATTTTTTCTACTTCAAATTCTGTATTATCAAATGTTATTTTTCCTTTGTTTGGCTTCTCCAAAAAATTCATACTTCTTAATAACGTAGACTTTCCAGAACCACTAGGCCCTATTATACTTATCACTTGACCTTTTTCTACGTCTAGACTTATTCCTTTTAGAACTTCATTTTTTTTGAAAGATAAGTGAATGTCTTCTATCTTTATCATCTAGTTATCCCTCCAAATTTAACTTTCAATTTTTGTTCTAACTTGTTTAATACTTGTTCAACAACTATACAAATTGCCCAATATATTAATGCAACGACTATGTATACTTCAAAGAAATTAAGTCCTTGAGCACCAATTATTTTTGCTTGTCCCATAAGTTCTATAACAGAAACTATAAATGCTAATGATGAATCTTTTATTAGGCTAATAAATGTATTACCAAAATTAGGAAATGCTGCCACTATGGCTTGCGGTAATACAATCCTTTTTGTTGCTTGCCATTTAGTCATACCTACAGATAATGCTGCTTCTGTTTGTCCATAATCCACAGCTTGTATCGCACCTCTAAATGTTTCTGATAAATATGCCGCAACATTCAATGTAAATGCTACATATATAAATATTATTGCTGGTATATTATTTACATCGAGATTCCAATTATAATTTGTATGCATGTAATCCAAAAATTTAGGGATTCCGTAATATGATAAATATATCTGAACTAAAAGAGGTGTTCCTCTTATAAATGAAACATAAACTGCTGCTAATTTAGTTAAGACTGGTATTTTATTTATCCTTACCATTGCTATAAAAAAGCTCAATATAAATGCTAAAATCATCGAAACAATAGCTATATTTAAAGTTACTGGAAGCGCCACCAGTATTTTGAGAAACGCTTCCTTCATAAATTTATAATTTAAAAATTGAGTTTCCATATTTCCCCATTCTATAATCTATTTTATTCTACTTTGTATAATCTTTTCCAAACCATTTTTCTGAAATTTTTGCTAATGTTCCATCTGCTTTCAATTCTTGTAATGCTTTGTTTACTTTTGCTTGTAATTCTGCGCTATCTTTTCTAAATACAAAGTATGAAGGTGTTAATTCTACAGGTTCTCCAACCGCTTCAACTGTTTCACCTTTTTGCTTTGTATAATATCCAACTGTTAATCTATCATTTACTGTTGCATCTGCTCTACCTTGCCCTATTAATTGGAATGCTGTTGATACATCTCCATCAAAGTATTCTAATTTAATTTCTTTATTTTTATCAAAGTCTGTCAATATTTTATTATAGTTACTTCCAACTGCTGTTTGAACTTTTTTGCCTTTAAGATCTTCTAATGTTTTTATATCTGTTCTACCTTTTTTTACTATAATTTGTGCTGCTGATATTAAATAATCATCCGAAAATGAATATTTTGCTTCTCTTTCTGGATTTTTAGATATTTCATTTGCTATAAAGTCGAATTTTTTTGACTCTAGTCCTAAGAACATACTGTCCCAAGGAGTTGGAACAAACTCTACTTTTAATCCTGCTTTAGCAGCTATTGCTTCTACTACCTCAACATCATAACCTGTTAATTTTCCAGCTTCATCTTTATATGTAAATGGTGCATAAACTCCTTCAGTTCCTACTTTTATTACATTTGTATCAGCTGATTCTTTTTTTGTTCCACCGCAAGATACAACTACCAAACCTAATAATACTGTTGTGATTAATAATTTTATTTTTTTCATAATATTTCCTCCAATATATTTGTTTTTATTCTCCTAATGCTTGTTTGAAATCTTCAATCAAGTCTTCCGGATCTTCCAATCCAATTGATACTCTTATCATTGTTTGAGTTATTCCTCTTTTATCTTTTTCGGGTCCTGGCATTCCAGAATGTGACATTGTATATGGATGTGAAACTAACGTCTCAACCCCTCCTAAACTTACTGCAAATGCTCCTAATTCAATCTTTTTAAAAAATCTATCAACTATATCATACGACTTAACCGTGAATGAGAATATCGCTCCTGGGCCATCACATTGACTTTCGTGTATTGCTTTTCCTTTATTATCTGATTCTGTTGGATAATAAATCTTATCAACTAATGGGTGCGATCTTAAATAATCTATTATTTTCAATGTGCTGCTTTGTGAATAATCAACTCTTATTTTCAATGTCTTAATACTTCTTATTAATAACCAGCTATCAAATGGAGCTAGCATTGTTCCTGTTGATTTTTGTATTAATGTTAATTTTTTGATTATCTCATCATCGCTAGCAACTACTAATCCTGCTATTATATCACTATGTCCGCCTAGAAATTTTGTTGCACTATGTAATGTTATATCCATTCCTAAATCAAGTGGTCTTTGTAAATATGGTGTCATAAATGTATTATCAATTATAGAAATTAGATTGTTCTCTTTTGCTATTGTAGCTATTCCTCTAATATCTGTAACTGCTAACAATGGATTTGACGGTGTTTCAATAAATATTGCTTTTGTATTTTCCTTTATTGCACTCTTAACAGCATTAAGATCTGTCGCATCAACAAATGTAAACTCGATTCCAAAATTCTGAAATACTTCCGTTATAAGTCTGTATGTACCTCCATAAATATCATCGCATGTTACTATGTGATCTCCTGCTTTGAACATTGCAAATACTGCATTGATAGCTGCCATTCCAGATGAGAATGCATATCCTTTTTTTCCATTTTCAAGTTTTGCTATTAATTTTTCAAGCTCACTTCTTGTTGGATTACTAACTCTACTGTACTCAAATTCTTGCTCTTTTCCAAATTCAAATATTTGAAATGTTGATGATAAATTGATCGGCGTCCCTATTCCACCTGATTCTTTGTCATATTTTTGTATCCCATGTATAGATTTTGTTTCAAATTTCATATTTCCTCCTAGTATTTTTAGTTCTCTTTGATTTATATTCACATAAATGAATATTATCATAAAAATGAAGATTTGTAAAATTTAACTTTTATATTTTTATCATATGTTTTCTAAATGCTTAACAGCAATAAAAAAAGATCCAATCTACCGATTTAACGAAATTTTTGGTCGCCTGTATTCTTACAGGTGGTAAGCATATTTATAAAATGTACAGAATCCGTGCAAAGTTGTAACAACCGCCGTGATAACCCTGCTTCACTTTATAAAGATTAGCCCCCATTATGAACGAGTAAAGCCCAAAAATTTGTATGTTAATGTCGTATAGACCAGATCAACTATTGAATTATATCATAAAGTCTAATTTTTTTCTTCATTTATTACTTTTATTTTTAAATCCTCTTCAAGTACTTTTACGTCTACACTCGCAGGTGCATCCATCATAAGATCTTGACCTTTATTTGTCTTAGGAAATGGTATAACTTCTTTTATTGATGATTCTTTAAGCATAACCATAAGCCATCTATCAATACCATAAGCCATTCCACCATGTGGTGGCACACCATATCTAAGTGCTTCCAAGAAGAATCCAAATTTATCTTCTAGTTCTTCTTTTTCAAGCCCTAATTTTTCAAATACTTTCTCTTGCAATTCAGTATCATGAATTCTGATACTTCCTCCACCAATTTCAAATCCATTAAGAACTATATCATGTGATATTGTCTTTATTTTTTCTAGTTCATTCGACTCTAAATATTTAATGTCTTCGTCTTTAATTGCTGTAAATGGGTGATGTTGTGCTTTGTATCTCTCTTCCTCTTCGCTCCATTCAAACATTGGGAAATCAATTACCCATAAAAATTTATAGTCATCTTTGTTAATCATTTCTAGCTCTTCACCTAGTTTCAATCTAAGTGCTCCTAGTCCATCATATACAACTTTTGATTTATCTGCTAATATAAGTGCTACTTCATTTGGCTGTAGATTAAGTTTAGCAATTATTGTAGCAAGTACTTCTTCGCTGAAAAACTTTGTTATAGGTGAGTTTATTTCTCCATTAGCATCCATTTTAATATATGCTAATCCTTTTGCTTTAAAGTATGTTTTTGCATAATCTTCTAAGTCTTTAATATATTTTCTTGAAAATTTTTCGTTTTTGTTAGGAGCTACTATTGCTTTAACTAACCCACCACTTTCAATTGCGCTTTCAAATACAGAAAATCCGCATTCTTTAACTTCTGCTGCTAAGTCAATTAACTTCATCTCGAAACGAATATCTGGCTTATCAGAACCATAATTTTCCATCGCATAATCATATGTTATTCTTGGGAATTTTTCATTTACTGTTATTCCTGTAACATCAGTAAATACTGTTTTTGTAAGTTGTTCCATCTCTACAAGTAAATCTTCTTGAGTAACAAATGACATTTCTATATCTAATTGTGTGAACTCTAACTGTCTATCTGCACGTAAATCTTCATCTCTGAAACATTTTGCAAATTGATAATATTTATCCATTCCAGATATCATAAGCGTTTGCTTGAATAATTGAGGTGATTGAGGCAATGCATAGAATTCTCCTTTGTGTAATCTACTAGGAACTATAAAATCTCTCGCACCTTCAGGTGTTGCTTTTGCTAGTATAGGCGTGTCTATATCTAAGAATCCTTTACTATTCATGTAGTTTCTAGCTGAAAATATCATGTCATTTCTCTTAACTATATTATTTAACATTCTTTGTCTTCTCATGTCCAAATATCTGTAAGTAAGTCTTATATTTTCATTCAAGTTTCCTTCTTCTGTTACTTCAAATGGTAATTGTTTAGATTTACTCAATACTTCTATTGATAATGCAGAAATCTCAATCTCTCCAGTAGGAATATTAGAATTTTTGCTTGCTCTTTCAAGTACTTTACCTTCCACTTTTATTACAAATTCATTTTTTAATTTTTTTGCTTCCTCAAATAGTTCCACTCCAGAAACTTCTTCATTTACAAGTATTTGAGTTATTCCATATCTATCTCTTAAATCAATAAATATAAAATGTCCTAAATCTCTTACTTTCGAAACCCATCCTGATAAAGTAACACTTTCATTAACATTTTCAAGTCTTAGCTCATTTAGCTTATGCGTTCTATACATGTCTTCTCCTCATATTAAATATTCTTATTAACAATTATTTCTGTAATCTCTTGTAAATCCAATAATTCTTGTTTTCCAGTTTCAAAATTCTTTATAGTTATTTTATTCTGTTCCATTTCATCTGTTCCTGCAATTAATATATATTTTGCATTTATCCTATTTGCTTTTTTCATCTGTGTAGGAAAACTTTTAGCATTGTAATCAAAGTCAATCCTTATACCATTTTCACGTAATGAATTGATAGCTTTCATTGCATATTCTTTAGTTTCATCAAAGTAAATAAAGTAAACTCTCTCGTCATTTTCTTTTATTTGATTCTCATCTAATATAAGTGCTATTCTATCAACTCCTGCTGCGAATCCAATACCAGGCATGTCAATATCCCCAAGTATGTTTAATAGTCTATCATATCGTCCACCTGCTAGAACTGTTGATTGAGCTCCCAATTTATCAGATTTTATTTCAAACACTGTATCTGAATAGTAATCAAGTCCTCTTACAAGTCTATAATTTTCTTTATATTTAACATTTAAGATATCCAAGTATTTCTTTACGTTCTCGTAATATTCTTTGCTTTCTGTATCAAGAAAATCATAAAGTACTGGTGCTTCTTTATATTGTTCTTGGCATGATTTATTTTTGCAATCAAGTGCTCTCAATGGATTTTTTTCATATCTATTTTTACAGTTATCACAAAGTTTATCAATTCTAGACTCGATAAATTTTTTCAACTCTACTATATATTTTGTTCTTGACTCTATGTTACCTAAGCTATTTATCTCTACAAATGTCTCTTCTATTCCAACACTCTTTAAAAAATCAACACCCATTTTTATTATCTCTGCATCCAAATAAGGACTTCTAATCCCGAACACTTCTGTCCCAATTTGGTGGAACTCTCTCATTCTTCCTTTTTGAGGCGCCTCATATCGATACATAGGCCCGTAGTAGTACCATTTAACAATTGGATCAGACTTATGTAGCCCCGCTTCCAAATATGCTCTTACAGCTGACGCAGTCCCTTCTGGTCTTAGTGTTACATTTCGCTCACCTTTATCTATAAATGTGTACATTTCCTTAGAAACAACATCTGTTTCGTCTCCTACACCTCTTTTGAATAATTCTGTCTCTTCTAATATCGGTGTGATTATCTTATTAAATCCATATTTTTTAAATGTTTCTTCTGCTTTTTGTATTATATAATCATATTTTTTTATTTCATCTGAATATCTATCTTTCATCCCTTTTAGTGCATTTATCATATCCACACCTCTTTATATTATTTTTTCTACTTCCAACAATATTTCATTATTGATTTTATCTATACTTTTAAGTTCGCCATTTTCAATGCATGAAATGACTTTCCATCCATATTTTTCTGCTAACTCTTTCGCATTTATATATGATTTCTTCATGTAGCCCTTATCTCTTTCATGAATATCTTTTTTAGATTCACCTGTTATTTTATTTTCTCTATTTCTCATTAGTTCTTGTGAGAATTCAAATGGTACATCTAGAAATACAACCAAATCAGGTTTTGGAATTGCAATCTTATTCCATTCAAGATCTGTCAACCATTCCAAGTACTCTTCTTTTTCTTTTTCATTTTCTATTTTTGATGCTTGGTGAACCATATTAGATGTAGTATATCTATCACTTATTACAATTCCATTATCCTTGTAAAAAAGCTCCCAGTCTTTCTTATATGAAGCATATCTATCAACTGCATAGAATGTAGATGATGCAAATACATTAACACTCGTTGCATCTGTTCCAAATTCACCTGCCAAATACATCTTTACAGGCTCTGATGCTGGACTTTCATAATTAGGGAATGTAATTTTTTTTACTTTTTTACCTTGTGAAAATAGCTTCTCATACAATAATTCTGTTTGTGTTTGTTTTCCGCTACCGTCTGTTCCTTCAATAATAATAAGTTTCCCCATATTTGATCTCACCTCTTCTACATCTTTTCGTCCATATTTTACCATATTCTTAAACTAATTTCATTATCTTAATAAATCATAAAATAAAAACTGTCAACATCTATGATCGTTAACAGTTCTCTTATATATGCATGTCTTTTGTATTTTAGTGGAGGCGACAACCGGATTCGAACCGGTGTACAAGGTGTTGCAGACCTCTACCTAAGCCACTCGATCATGTCGCCTTATTTTTAAAAAGTGGTGCCTCGACGCGGAATCGAACCACGGACACAGGGATTTTCAGTCCCTTGCTCTACCGACTGAGCTATCGAGGCATATTTATGGCGGAAGTGACGAGACTCGAACTCGCGACATCTTGCGTGACAGGCAAGCACTCTAACCAACTGAGCTACACCTCCATAAAAATGGTGGTCACAATTG
>ERZ1023652.295-NODE-295-length-10164-cov-4.203746_pt1 | contig 10164 bp, 9 predicted proteins | sample MGYA00520879_ERZ1023652 | MGnify/ENA primary metagenome ERZ1023652 (study PRJEB33180, sample SAMEA4044469) | wastewater metagenome | place: Denmark | collected 2016-04-02 | study: EMG produced TPA metagenomics assembly of the PRJEB13832 data set (Local surveillance...
GGGATGATAAGAGATACAGTTGCAGAAAGAAAGACAAGTAAAAGGTGAAGAAATAAAGAAAACGCTTGCCTTGAAGTGGACTTTAACAAGTAAACTAATAATGAACAACAGGACAATGGTATTCAGCAGAGGCTGCGATAAAATCCCAACTAAATAGAAAAATAGACGCGAGCTTACCTAAGTTAGGTAAGGTTACGTCTATTTTTTATCTTCCTCCGCAGGGGTATGGTGAACAAAAAGGGTATCCTTTGTTGATAAAATTATAAAAAAATCACTATTTTTTTGCTGTTTTCAGACCTAACGGAATGTCAATCAATCTATCGATTTAATGCAACACTAGGGTTCAAATGCCGTTTATTTACTCTTTTGTAAAAACTTATTAATTAAATTATACGTAGTGTTTAGAATGTAACCAATCAGAAATACGGAGATTAAAGGACCAATAATAAGATGCTGATTAAGCAACCAAGCAATAATAAAGAGACACAGATCGCCTAAACTTCTAATCAACCCAATTGAGTTCTTAGTGACCTTACTAATCCAAAAAACACATGCATCATAAGGTACTTTACCTAGATTTGCACTAGTATATATACCGGCTCCAATCCCAAGTAATAAAATACCCATAATTAAGAAAAGAAAGTTGCCCGGATTACTGAGTCCTTGGTTTAATGTATATTCGGCAGTTGCTCCAACAATATAAGGTTGGAGAATACTCCCAATACCTAATTGAGCGCGGTCATAAAGTAAAGGTGGAATCAGCATTAGTAAAGTGATGATCATATTGGATTGATTTAAAGTTAAATTAGTATGAAGTGAAATCCCTTGCCAGACCCAAGAAAGAGAATCGCTCCCATAACCTGTTGATATGGATAATGAAACTCCGAAACCCATGACTAAAGATCCGAATAAAAGAAGAAAGAAATGAAATAATGAGGTTAGATTAAATTTATTTTTCATTTAAATTTTCACCGTTATTTTTAATTACTTCTTGATACCAATAAAAAGATTTTTTCGGAATACGTCTGAATGTTCCCTTACCGAAATTATCTCGGTCAACATAAATAAAACCATAGCGCTTAGCCATTTCACCAGTTCCATTAGAAATAGAATCAATACATGCCCATGAGGTATAGCCGATTAATTCGACACCATCCAGAGTGATTGCGTCAGACATGGCTTTGATATGTTCTTTATGGTATTCAATTCTATAATCATCATGAATCTCATCAGTTTCTGTTAAATTATCGACAGCCCCTAAACCATTCTCTACAACAAACATAGGTTTGTTGTAACGATCATAAATTTCATTGATTGTAATTCGAAATCCTAATGGATCAATTTGCCAACCCCATTCGCTAGTTTCTAAATAAGGATTGATTTCTGAAGCAAAAATATTGCTTTCGGTTTGATTCGCAGCATCAGGTTGGGCGCTGCTTACTCTTGAAGAATAATAAGAAAAGCTAATAAAATCTACAGTGTGGTCTCTTAAAACTTCGATATCACCATCTTTAATAGGAAGAGTGAGATTTTGTTGTTCGATTTGTTTTAAATAATAATTAGGGTAGCTTCCTCTTACTTGGACATCTGAAAACATATAGCTTTCACGTGAATCTTGGATGGATTTCCATACATCTTCTGGACGCGGCGTCTGAGCATAATAACTTCCAGCAGCCAACATACATCCAATTTGAAAATCAGGGTTTATTTTTTTAGCAAGCTGAGTTGCTTTAGAGCTGGCGACTAATTGATGATGGATCACATCAGTTGTAATCTGCTTTCTATTATCCTCTGGTTTAAAAGTTAAGCCTGTTGCTACAAAAGGGAAATGTAAGACCATATTGATTTCATTAAAAGTAAGCCAATATTTGACATAATCTTTATAATGGGTAAACACTGTTTCAGTGAATTTTAAATAAAAATCAATAGTTTGACGATTCTTCCATCCACCATATTCGTCAACTAAATACATAGGGATATCAAAATGATTGATGGTTACTAAGGGTTCAATATTATATTTTCGACACTCTTTAAAGACATTCAGATAGTAATCCAGGCCTAACTGGTTAGGTTTGGATTCATTTCCCTTAGGATAAATTCTTGACCAAGAGAGGGATAATCGGTAGACTTTGAATCCCATTTGGGCCATCAGTGCAATATCCTCTTTGTAATGGTGATAATGGTCAATGGCGACTCTTGATGGAAAGAAAGTATCCTCGGGTAAAGATTTAGGATCCAAATTTCCTGTACCTACTTGGAAACGTGATTCCCCGTAAGGCATATAATCTAAATTTGAAAGGCCTCGTCCATCAATAGTGTAAGCTCCTTCTGTTTGATTCGCAGCAGTTGCTCCGCCCCATAAAAAATTGTTTGGAAATGACATATATATTCCTCCTTGTTCTTATCACAAAGTATAAGGGGTATGTCGGTAATCAAAAAGGAAGTTTCTTTAAAAGAAACTTCCTTGACGAACAAGCTTAATAGGTTTGCTTTAAATTGAGGATTAATAAGTCAATAACATATTTAAAAAAGTAGGCATTGAATTTTTCATATTGTATGGGGACATGTAACTGTTTCCCTTTGAATCTTATATTACTCTGACAACTTATGAGCCATTTTGTTCCATTTGTTTCCTCAAGTCTCTTCACTACGCGTTTGTTGTACTTGAAAGTATTGCCGTCTATACTGAGTACTAATAATAAATCATTGTCGTTAATATCGTAGGAATGATTAAAATCAACATCGCAAATAATAACATTCTTGTTGATCACTTGTAGTTCTGTTTGGATCTGATGGCAGAGGTAACGAGCATCGCCTTGAGCAAACACATATATAGTATTTGCTGAGGTAAGCTGTTTAATTAATAACTCCAGGCGATTATAATCTAAAGAATTTGTTAGAGAGTTAAGAAAATAAATCATAGTATTTGTAAAATTTAAAATATTATCTTTCATATTATCATATACATCAAAATCGTGACGGCGTCTCTCTAAGGATTCAAGGTATTCTAAGCAAGCATCTTTAAAGTCAATGTACGTTTTATAGTCTAAATATCTGACATATTTAGAAATTTGACTTTTTGATACAAAGGTTCTAATAGCAACCTCATCCATTGTGATATAAGGAATCTCATGAATATGTTCTTGAAAGAATAAACTCAATATATAGAAAGTTGAGTTTTTTTTATAGGAATTTGTCACATCATTTAGTTTATCCATTATCAATTATATCAGTCCTTTATAATGTGAAGTTAAAACAGAGAGAAAGTGACTAAGGGCTTATTCAAAAACAACATCAAGGGAACCGTAATCGTGATGGTAAGCATTGGTATCTAGAATTGTTCAGAATGGACACGGTCTTTCCCATAAATCATAGGATTATTTTTGTTTAATACACAGTCATGTCGTTAACTATTTTGTAAGGGTCTTAGATAGGTCATTCGCCCTCATTATAAAGGATTTTTTTATGCTATGGAATGGTCAAAATTTTCATGCTACGCCAGTGGTATTTTATATTCGCTTACCCTTCGTTATAAAAGAAGACTATTAAAGACTCGGTTATATCATTTTTACTCTTTAAAAAAGAATGCCGTAATCAATTGTCCGCACCGGTTCAAAAATTTCGTTTTTAGTGATAGGAATTTGTAAAATTTTTTCAACTCAAAAGTGCATCACCGTAGGAGTTTCACAAGTTTGCAAAATGTTTCATGCATCTAAAATGATGTCCAGCTTCACGGGTAAGCCCTTCGGAAATTAGATAAATCTGACCCATTGCGCTCTACGATGCTCATTCAGGGCCAGATTTCCTAAATTTCTTTCAGGGCTGAACGAACCCGTTCAGCTTTTCTTATGATAGCCAATGTTGAATTTCATCGGCTACAGCCGAAAAATAACGACTCTATGTCAGTTTTCATCGTTTGATCAGTAAGCGCAGTCGTATGTGCTAGAATAGAATATTATAAGGTCAGAAAAGCTAATGAAAGAAGTTGGGAACAGTATGACATTTCAACATTTGAAATATTTACTCACAGTTGCAGAGAAAGGGTCAATTACAGAAGCGGCAAAGGGATTATTCATTTCACAACCGAGCCTTTCAAATGCGATTAAAGAGGTGGAGAAAGAAATCGGGTTCAGTATTTTTACGCGAAGTCGGACGGGAATTGCCTTGACAAAAGAAGGCATGGAATTTTTAGGCTATGCAAGACAAGTAGTGCAACAGATGGATTTGCTGGAATCAAAATATGTTTTTAATGTACCCGTAAAACAGCGGTTTTGTGTTTCAACACAGCACTACACGTTCACGGCTAATGCGTTTGTGGAAATGGTGCAACAGTTCGGACAGGAACGTTTTGAATTTATCTTAAATGAAACACAGACATTTCAAATCATTGATGATGTGAAGAATCGTTTTAGCGATGTAGGCATACTCTTCATAAGCAACAGCAATGAAACCATCATGCGAAAAGTGTTAGAGAAAAATAATTTGGACTTTTATGAGTTATTTAGCGTCAGCCCCCATGTATTTTTGAGAACGGATCATCCCTTGGCAAAAAGGGGTGTTGTCACCCTTAAAGATTTAGAGCCTTACCCTCGCTTAAGTTTTCTTCAAGGCAATTACAATTCCACTTATTTTGCAGAAGAACTTTTCAGTATGGAACCTGCAGAAAAGAGTATCAAAGTCAGTGATCGTGCGGCAATCGTGAACCTCATGATTGGTTTGGATGGTTATACGATTTCCAGCGGAATTTTCCCGAAATATCTGCATGGCGATTCTATCGTGGCACTTCCACTTGCAGAGAATGAACAAATGCGTATTGGGTACATTTTAAACAAAGGGCAAGCACTATCAGAATTGGGGGTAACATATACTGAGGCTTTGCGACAATACAGAGTATAATTTTTATATTTTTATCATAGTTTTAAACTATGGAAAAACATAAAATATCGGAATAACCTATACAAACAGGGTTTATGTTATAGTCTAAAAAAACAGAAAGGAAGAAAATAATGCCTGGATATGTATTAGGGAATTTCTTTATTTATGCGATAATTAACGCGTTTACTCCGGGGCCGGGGAATATTTTAGCATTGAATACAGTCACAAATTATGGATACAAAAAAGGTCGCTCTTTATTTTTTGGCATCTTCGCAGGGTATTATGTAGTTCAAATTATCTGTGCACTGTTTGTCTATGGTGTGAGTGCTTTTATGCCGAATATCCTTGGCATAATGAAATATATTGGTGCTGCGTATATTCTATGGCTCGCCATTCATATCGCGGTAAGCAAACCTGAGTCAGAAAGTACTGAAAAATCGGCCTCTTTTTTTAAAGGATTCTTGCTCCAATTTGTGAATGTGAAAATCTATTTGTTTGGTATAACCGCTCTGACCGGATATATAACGGATTACTACACTTCTTTTTTTGATCTAATATTGTTTGAACTGATTGTTGCCACAATCGGAACCATTGCCACAATCACTTGGATTGGAATGGGTATGATGATACAAAGGATGTATCAAAAACATTTTAGGCTCATCAATATTATTCTGGCAGCTTCATTGCTGGAGTGTATTTATAGTATGCTAAAGTGAGTGTGGAATTTTATCGCATAAGTCTTAAAAAATGAGGGTGGTATTACATTCAATACAAATAAAAAACTGACTACGGGACTCATAATCAGTTTTTTTATTTGTCGGTTTAGTGCGTACCCAAAATCGACATGCCTAGCATGGTGATTTTCCAACGTTCTTCATGCAGTTTCAGAGTATCGAATAAGTCGTTTGGAAAGAGTGCGAATAAGATGAGGGTAGGCTATGCGCGCGTCTCCACTACCGGCAATTAAAGGCCTGCGCTTTCTCCTAAATCTTCAATTTCCCTAACATGGGTCAGGACTTGCTCCAAGATACTAAAAACGTGGATATCGTCGAGACTGTAAAATATCGTCTTTCCTTCTCGCCTTGCTTTCACCAAACGCGCCTCTTTCAAAGTTCTTAACTGGTGGGAGATAGCGGATTGCTCCATTTCCAAGGATATGGTAATTGCTCCCACACTCAATTCTTGCTGCTGAAGAAGAAAGAGGATCGAGATCCTGGTAGGGTCACTGATAATCTTAAAAAGCTTGCTTACAGCATGGATTGAATTTTTGTCCAGTATAGATGGTGTTGGTGTATCCATTGGGACGCCCTCCCCTTCGTATGAGTGATTGTTCATACTTAGGATATCATATGACTGATGGAATGCAAATATTTTTACCTAGAGAGAGGGACGGAAATCCATCCGTTTCTCTAAAAAGTAAGCGGAAAATGAGTCAAAAAAAGGGAGCGATTTATCTTGACATGGTGCAGGAACCCGTTTAAAATGAATGTATAAACATATGAATGAATATTCACTTGTAAGGCGGAACGGTTCCGGTTTATGGAAAGGGAACAAGAAGCTTTTAGGATGTCCCGAAAAAGAAAACGCTAGGAATGATTCTAACTAGGCAAACCTACCAAATAAGCTGGAATGAGGATATGCTAGGGTTGTGCGTGTTGTCAATCGCATTAGTACAAAAAAATAATTATATGAATAGAAGGGTGATTGAAATGAAAGTTGTTCAAGAGAAAGACGCATACAAGAAACACGACCATGATGAGCATGACCATAGTAACGAGCACGAGCACGAGCATGACCATAGTCATGAGCCTGGCCATAATCATGAGCACGAGCATGGCAAAGCGCCAATCATTTTCTATTTCATAGGTTTAGCACTGTTCCTAATTGCGACCTTCTTAGGGAATGAAAATGAAGTATTGATCAACATCCTCTTCTCACTCGCAAGCATTACAGCGGGCTACTATGTAGTGGTTCTGGAAGGAATTGGCGAAACGATTGAGAATACCAAAATACAAAAGCGATTCACGCCTAACTCCCACGTCCTGATGGGGCTAGCAACACTCGGAGCGTCATTTTTAGGTAACTTTGGGGAAGGGGCGCTACTGATTCTCATTTTTTCTGGCGCCCATTTTCTTGAAGAATACGCGGAAGGAAGAAGCAGACGAGAAATCACGAAGCTGCTCGAAATGACTCCCACGACTGCTAGACGAATCATGCCGGATGGAAATACGGAAATTGTTGCCGTCAGTATTTTGAAGGTTGGTGATCGACTCCAAGTGTTAAATGGAGACCAAGTACCGACTGATGGAATGATCTTGTCCGGTATGACCGCCATTGATGAGTCTTCTATTAATGGTGAGAGTATCCCCAAGGAGAAGTCGAAAGGGGACGAAGTTTTTGGGAGTACGATTAATGGAACAGGTACGTTTACCATGCAGGTCACGAAAGAAAATAAAGATACTGTTTTCTCCAAAATTCTACAACTCGTCAGCCAAAACCAATCTAACCAGACAAGAGCTGCTAGTATTATCCAAAGACTTGAGCCTCGCTATGTGAATTTTGTTTTGATGGTAATCCCCCTAGTGATGTTGCTAGCTCCTTTTCTATTTGGTTGGACATGGTCCCAAAGTATCTACAGAGGGCTCGTCCTTTTAGTGGCCGCTTCCCCGTGTGCTTTAGCGGCAGCTACTGTATCGGTAACCTTATCCGCCACTTCTAACTTGGCCAAAAGAGGCGTTCTTTCAAAAGGAAGTTCCTATTTATCTCAACTAGCCAACATTGATGCCATTGCCTTCGATAAAACCGGAACCCTGACTCGTGGAAAACCTGAAGTAACCAATTACTACTTTTCTGATTCTGTGAATGAGGAAGAGATTCTTGATGTGATTGTGGCTCTGGAAAAGGAGTCGAATCATCCTCTGGCAAGTGCAATCTTAGAGAAGTTTGAGGCAAAAAATACAATTGCTATCGAGGTAACCAATCAGCTTGGAAAGGGATTGACGGGTGACTATCAGGGGAAAAGCTACCGCATAGGAAAACCCACCTCCTTTAGTGGTGTGGAAGATATATATGAGCAACGAAATGTAGCATGGGCTTCCAACGGACAAACCGTGGTATATGTTGCCGAAAATGAAAAAGTTATTGGGCTGATAGCCCTCATGGACGTTCCAAGTGAACACGCAAGAACAACCATTGATTACTTCAGAAAATTGGGTATCCACACGACGTTAATTACCGGTGATTCAGAAATGACGGGGAAAGCTGTTGGTGAACAGCTAGGAGTGGACGAGGTTATCGCGAATGTCATGCCGGAAGATAAATCGCGGATTATCGACGAACAAAAGGCAAAACACGGTGTGGTCGCCATGGTGGGCGATGGTGTGAACGATGCCCCAGCCCTCGTGAATGCTGATATTGGGATCGCGATGGGAGAGGGTACTGATGTTGCGATTGATGTCTCGGATCTCGTTTTGATGCAAAACAATCTAGACAGACTAGTCCAATCCCACAGAGTATCTAAAAAGATGAACAAAGTGATTTGGCAAAATATCTACTTCTCCATGGCAGTCGTGATCCTCCTAGTTACCGTTAGCCTTTTAGGTTTGACGGATATCGCGATCAGCGTCATTGTCCATGAAGGAAGTACAATCGTTGTTATCCTAAATGGACTCCGCTTGCTGAGGTCTCTCTAATCCAACTGTAAACATTTTCGAGGGACCTAATTGCTTTCTAAAGAAAGAGCCGTGAATCTGCCTTATGGCAAAATTACGGCTCTTTTTCAATGTAAGAAACCGAGACATTATGGAGAGAACGGATCCTCACATGACGAAGTAAATACGACATAGCAAGGCTTGATCCTCTGAAGAGAGACCAGGCCTCCCGCATTTCTCGGCAGGAATTACAATATTTATGGAAAATTGGAGCAAATGCTGATATACTTTATTCAAACGAACATTTGAATGACAAAGGGGGAGCAGGTTGAATAAAATCGATAAGATGGACATAGATGTTTGTAGTGCCACGATTGTCCATGAGGAAAAAGTGAATCATGTTATAGCTGAACTCCAAGGGAAGGATTTTGCGAGCCTCTCAGTACTCAGCAAATGTCTGGGAGAGACCTCCAGAGTCCAGATTCTTTATGCCCTGTCCACCTATAAGGAAATGTGCGTGTGTGATCTAGCGGCTATTATTGATGCGAGTATGGCCACCACTTCCCATCATTTGCGTTTTTTGAAAAAAAATGGCGTAACCACCTCTTATAGAGAAGGGAAGATGGTCTACTATTCGCTCGCGAGTCAAGAGGTTTCCGATGCCATCGCCTCATTACTGAAAGTATCGGAATATCTACATCTCATTTCTTAGAAGGGAGAGAGTAATCCTGGTTCAGACGATTGTATCCGCCCTCGTGGTTTATATTTCTACAAATATTGATGATTTCCTAATTCTAATGGTTATTTTTTCCCAAAACGATTCCCGAAAGAGAATGAAAGGAATCGTCGCGGGACAATACCTAGGAATGGGGATTATAGTCACTTTTAGTATATTTGCCGCTTATGTCATTAATCTCATTCCGCAAGCCTGGGTTATCGGCTTGCTCGGACTAATCCCATTGTTCTTGGGGATCAGGGTAGCCCTCAAACGGGAGGAGCGGGAAGATGAGGATGTGTTTGAAAAAATGGAAGCGCGTGGAGCCAACCAACTATTCTGGACGGTAGCGTTGATTACCATTGCTTCGGGGGGAGATAACCTGGGCATCTATATCCCCTACTTCACGTCCCTTACCTGGCCCGAGACTATGGTAACCCTAATCATTTTTGTCGTTTCGATAGCGATTCTTTGCTATATCAGTTACAGATTGTCAAAGATTACTTTGATATCAGAAATAATCGAGAAGTATCAGCGGATGATTGTCTCGCTAGTTTTCGTTGGATTAGGGATTTACATTATGGTGGAAAATGGAACCATTCAGACTTTAGTCGGATGGTAAAGAAATTCGTTAAATTCATTTAAAAGGAGATACTTATGGAAAAAAATAAAAAGCAACACGAATGGATCCTCGATGGGATTGACTGCGCAAACTGTGCCAGCAAGGTCGAACGAGGCGTCGCCAAGGTGGCGGGTGTGGCCAACAGCAACGTGAACTACATGACTCAAACCTTGAGTTTCGAGGTGACGGGGGAACAGGAAGATCAAATCCTCTCCCAAGTGAAACAGAAAGTGAATAAGCTGGAGCCCGACGTGATCCTGAAGAACAAGGCCGACGGGCGCCTAATCAAGCTGGATACCCCC
>ERZ1023652.296-NODE-296-length-10092-cov-9.718414_pt1 | contig 10092 bp, 11 predicted proteins | sample MGYA00520879_ERZ1023652 | MGnify/ENA primary metagenome ERZ1023652 (study PRJEB33180, sample SAMEA4044469) | wastewater metagenome | place: Denmark | collected 2016-04-02 | study: EMG produced TPA metagenomics assembly of the PRJEB13832 data set (Local...
GGGTGGAACAAGGGGCTCAGGCCGGGGGGCTCAGGCGCCGCAGCATTTCTTGAATTTTTTGCCACTGCCGCAGGGGCAGGGGTCGTTGCGGCCCACCTTGGGGGTGTCGCGTACCAGCGTTGGCGTGATGGTGTGCGCCTGGTGTGATCCATGGGTCTGGCGGTACTGGCGCCACCAGTCGCGCAGGGCATACAGGGAGCCGATGAGGGCGGGCAACAGCGTGTGGCTCTCGGCTTCCAGTTGGAAGTCGGGGTTGTCAGGGTTGTAGCCCGTGGAGTACAGCACCACGGGGGCGAGCAATGGGGCGGCCTCGGGGTCAATGAGCAGCGGCTCCCATTCATCGTCGGCCGCCACGGCCCGGCGAAACCCCTCGGCCCAGTATTTGAGCTCCCAGTCGCCGATGCGGTCTCCCCGGGCATTCAAGTGGTGCGGGGTGATGCAGTCGCCTTCTTCCAGCTCGGACGACAGCGGCGTGTACAGCGTGTCCACCGTCGTTTCGGCGGGCGGTACCGACAGGGCGGCCTGAATGTCGCTGTAGCGCCGCATCAGCAGTTGCAGCAGCCGCTGCTGGCGCACGGGGTCGTGCGGCAGGGGCAGCGTGGGTTGGGCAAAGATGTCCTCCAGCCACAGGTGCACGGGCACCGGAGAGGGGCCGATGGCGCAGGCCGTCATGTAGCCATCGGCCATGTCGATGGTCATGGCGTCGTCGTCCAACGACGGGTCGGCCATCAGCTCAAACAGTTCTTCGGTTTCTGCGTCGCTCAGGGGCGGGTGCGTGTCCCAGGGGCGGTTGTGGAGCATGACCCACTGAAAAAAATCGTTCATGGCCTTTAGGGTGTGAAGAGGGCTGCCGATAGCCGAGTGTGGCAGCGTTGGAAGTGCGCGGGGCCAGCCACAGCCAGCGCCAGGGCGCAAGGGGCGAGTGCGCCGTGAGGTTCACGCGGGCGCGTGGGCATGACCCGCCGCACCCCCCCATCTTTCATCGTCAATGAATCGCTGCCGCCACGATGATGCTGATTCCCAGGCACATCGCGGCCACCACCATGGCCAGGGCCTTGTTCTGTTTTTCGACGATTTCGCGCCACAGGTCGTAGGGCGTGATTTTGTCGATGATGAGGAAGCTGAGCCAGAACACCAGCACGCCCACCAGGGCGAACAGGATGGAGCCAAAAAATGCGGCAGGCCGCAGCCATTCAATTCCCATGATGACCTCCGTGGGTAAAAATTATTTGTGCCCGCCGCCGGATGAATACCCGCCGAACGAGCCGCCCGAGCTGCGGTAACCACTGCCGGACGAGCCCGAGCAATCGCTCAGGATGATGAGCAGGATGAGGATGATGACCGCAATCACGATGATGGTGCCGCAGCCCAGGCCCGACTTGGCCACGAACGGGCCGGGGTCGTCGCGCTGCAGCACGTCTTTCTTGTCTTCCAGCCTGAATGCCTTGACCACGGTGTCGCTGGCCAGCTTGTCGCCAGACGACCAGGTGATCTCATTGCGGCTTTGCTCCATCGACAGCAGGCCCTTGCTGCTTTCGAAGTCGCGGTTGCTGGTTTTCTGGCCGCGCTCGACCTGCCAGTAAAACTCGCCCAGCACGTAGGTGGTTTCGGCGTCGTAGTGGTATTTGAGCTGGTAGGTGGTGCCCAGATAGGTGGCGCTGCGGCCGCTGGCGGCCAGTTGCGGCGCGCCCGTGGTGGGGCGCACCATGCTCCAGCCTTCTTCCGAATCGACCAGAAAGGCGAAGCCGCGCTTTTGGTTGTAGAGCAGGTATTCGCTCCAGCCAAAGTGCTCGTCATCGCCGGGCTCCACGCCCATGCGGTGCTGAAAGCCCACCACCTGCCAGTGCACGCCCTGCAGTTGCCCCTTGGCGCCCAGCGGGATGATGGGCTGCACGGGCTCGTCCTGCTCGGCCGATCGCAGTTCGCCGCCCACGCCGCTCTCCAGGCTGATGATGCTGGCGCACGAGCCGCAGGTCACGGTTTTGGAGGTGGCCAGTTGCACCTGCACGGGCGCGCCGCAGTGCGGGCAGTTGAACTGGCGGCCTTTTTCGTCCTTGGCCGATTCGCCCTTCAGACCGGTGAGCTGCAGGTCGTCCAGCAGCACGGCGCGGCCGCGCTCGACGTTGGGCGGTTTGTGGCCGTAGTCGATGCTGACCACTTCGCCGTCGGCGCTGCGCAGCTCGACCATGTCGAACGGCTGCCCCAGCGGCGGCAGCTTGGGCAGCTCGCCCTGGGCCGAGATCAGCTGGGCCTGGCCCGTGTAGGCCACGCTGTAGGGCTTGCCGTTAATGGCCGTGGTGGTGCCGATGCGAAACCGCGCGGCCTCGGGCATCTCGCGGCCGGGGTCGATGGGCCGGGTGAAGACGTAGGCGCCGTTGTCCTCGCCCAGCGTGGCCAGCGTGCCGTCTTGCAAAAAGGCGGCCCATTCGGTCCAGACGCCCGCGTCGCCCTTGTATTGCAGGCGGCCGATCAGGGTGAAGGGCACATCCTTGCCACCCTGCTGGATACGCCCGCTGGCCATGAGCTGCAGCGGGCTGTGGTCGTCGAACAGCTCGGCCATCTTGCCCAGCCGCGTGAGCACCTCGCCGCTGCGCACCACGGTGCTCTGGCAGTAGCCGCAGACGGCGTGCGTGGACTGCGCGCTCTTGAATTCAACCGGCGCGCCGCAGCCCGGGCAGGGCGCGCGGTAATAACGCTGGGTGGGCTGTGTAGGGTCGGTGGCCATCGGGCGGGGCTGCTTGCGCGGTTGAGCACGGTCAGTTTGAAGCCTTTTAGGCCTCTAGCGCTTATCCATCAAGCGCAAACAGCTATTGTATTAATAGCAAACAGTTCAGACCAGCTTTTTGAGCAGCTCGGCCTTCTTGGCGTCGAACTCTTCCTGGGTCAGGATGCCCTTGGATTTGAGCTCGCCCAGCTTCTCCAGCGTGGCCATCACTTCGTCGGGGCGCACGCCCGCGGGCGCGGCCGCTGCGGAGGCGGCTTGCGCGGCACCACCCTGCAGACCGGCCTGCAGGTTTTGCGCCAGCACCTGGCCCAGCGCCACACCCGCGCCCAGGCCCATGGCGTCGCCCGCAATGCCACCGCCGCCATTGCCCGCGCCTTCGGCGAACTTGGGAATGGCCTGCGCCGTCTGGTACTGCATGAACTTGCCCATGTCGTTGCCGACCATGCCCATGCCGATCTTCTGGTCGAGCACTTTTTGCAGCTCTTCGGGCAGCGAGACGTTTTGTACCGTCAGGCTCTCGATGGCCAGGCCGATCTTGGCAAAGTGCGGGGCGAGCTCCTTGGCCAGCGCCTCGGCAAACATCACCTGGTTGGCGGCCAGGTCCAGAAACGGCAGGCCGCTGCCCGCAATGGCATTGCTGATGTTCTGCAGCACCATGCCGCGCAGCTGGCCTTCGAGGTCGGCCACGGGGTAGCTGTCGCGTGTGCCCGAGATTTCGGTGTGGAACAGCTTGGGGTCGGCGATGCGGAAGGCGTAGTTGCCAAACGCGCGCAGGCGCACCGCGCCAAAGTCCTTGTCGCGGATGGTGATGGGCTGCGGTGTGCCCCACTTCTGGTCGATCTGCTGGCGCGTGCTGAAGAAGTACACGTCGCTCTTGAAGGGGGACTCAAAAAGCTTGTCCCAGTTCTTCAGGTAGGTGAGCACCGGCAGTGTCTGCGTGGTCAGCTTGTAGGTGCCGGGGCCAAAAACGTCGGCCACCTGGCCTTCGTTGACGAACACCGCCATCTGCGACTCGCGCACCGTGAGCGAGGCGCCGTTCTGGATTTCCATCTCTGCCATCGGAAAGCGCCAGGCCAGGGTGCCATCCCCCTCCTCGGTCCACTGAATGATGTCAATGAACTGTTTCTTGATGAAGTCCATGAGGGCCATGCGGTGCTCCAGGGTGCAGTGAGGGGTTGAGGGCAAAAAGAGAGGCCATCATAGCAACGCGACCTGCGCAGACGGGGCTTTTTTGGGGGCCCTCGCCATCGAACGGCAGCGGCTATCCGCGATTTAGGCACGATCAATTGGCCTATTTTGTTGCGAATGACTATTATTTAACCGTGCCTGCTTTTCACTGCAGGCCCTGTTGAATCCAAGGAGTTCGCCATGTCCCTCATCCGCCGCACTGCCCGCCAGAACAAGACCATGCTGATGAAGACGGGCAGCTACTACCTCATCCACATCTGTGTGGCCGCGCTGGTGGCCTATGCCGTCACAGGCAACCTGTGGGCATCGCTCACGCTGAGCCTGCTAGAGCCCACGGTGCAGGCCGTGGCCTTTTTCTTCCATGAAAAGGCCTGGGACCGGGCAGCCCGCCGCAATGCAGCCGAGGCTGCGGCACTGCAGGGCGCGTGAACAGTGCGCAGCCGTTCAACCGTTTAAGGAGTTCACCATGTACACCATCCCCTTGCGCAGCCGATCCGCAGCCGGCCTGGCTTTTCAGCGCTGGCTTGTGCACCGTCTGGCGGGGCTGGCGCGGGCCGAGTAAGGCATCGCAACATGCCGTTCCGCTTTTCAGCCTTTGCAAGCCTGGCCTTGCGCTTTTGACAGGCGTGAAAGGCCCGGTGGCTTCGATGGCGTTCATGCGGCCATCGCACCTTGGTCGACCGGGGCCACCCGGTCCTCGGGCCCGCGTCCAGCCCGTGCTCAGCCCAGAAACCCCTTGGGCACCTTGTCGGCCTTCTTTTCCACGGGGTTGGCCAGCAGCCACTGGGCCGCGTACTGGCGCATGAATTCCTTGGCCTTGTCGGGGCGCGCCGTCAGCCAGGCGTCGTAGGCGCCTTCGTTCAGGATGGCGGGCATGCTCTTTTCGCTGCCCGGCTGACCATAACGGTGCAACAGGGCATGGTTGTTGGCGTTCACCGTGAGCAGGCAATAGCTGATGATGACTTCGCCATCGGCCCCTTGCCAGCGCGCCCACAGGCCCGCCACGCCCATGGGCTTGCCGTCCACGCGCGCAACGCGGGTGGGCACGGCCTTGCCGCTGCGCAGGTCGTCTTCGTAAAACGCGGTCATGGGCACGATGCAGCGCTGGCCGTTGAGCCACGCATCACGAAACGGCGTGCCGGTGGAGGCGGTATCCGACTTGGCGTTGACCAGCTTGGGCGCGCGCAGCTTGGCGTCGGACGCCGACTTGACCCAGTGCGGCACCAGGCCCCACTGCGCGGGCACCAGCACGCGCTGCTGCGCAGGGCGCGCGGGTGCTTCGCTGGTGGCTTCGGTGCCCGCATCCGCCGGTGGCGCTGGCAGATCGGTCTGTGGCGCGGGGGGCGTTTGTGGCGGCTGTGACGGCTGCGAAGGCTGCGCCGAGGGATTGGCCATGGCCGCCGCCGTGGCTTCATGCACGATGAAAAAGCCTGGCTTGCGCGGCCACAGGTGGCGCTCGCCCAGGGCCGCTGGGGGCTCCACCGCAAACGCCTCGCGGTAGGTGTCGGCTTGCTGCAGGGTTTCGTAATGGGTACTCATCGGGGCATGGTACCTGCGTGCGCGGCAGTTTGAGTCAAAAAGGCCTCTGGCGCTTGTCCGATGTGCGCTGACAGCTATGAAAAGCGAAGCGGTTTGAGCGAAGCCTGTTTCTGGGCCCTTTTCGCAGCCGTTTCCAGCGTGAAACCGTGACGTGCATCAAGCCCCATGTCGCCTGCGTTGTGACACGGGCCGCGCGGGTTTTCACAATGCCTGCATGGACTTCGCACCTTCTCCCCTGGCCCGGCAACTGCGTGAGCGCCTCTTGGCGTTCATGGACCGCTACCTGCTGCCCTACAACGCGGCCTGGCACGCAGCGGTGCAGGCGGGCGACTACCCGCCGCCGTTTCTGCAAGACCTCAAGGCCCTGGCGCGCGAGGAAGGACTGTGGAACCTGTTTTTGCCCACGCTGCAGGGCGACGAGCCCGGCACGCGCCTGAACAATCTCGACTACGCGCCGCTGGCCGAGGCAATGGGACGGCTGCCCTGGGCGGCCGAGGTGTTCAACTGCCACGCGCCCGACACCGGCAACATCGAGCTGCTACACCGCTTTGCCACGCCCGCACAGCGCACCGCATGGCTCGCGCCGCTGCTGGAGGGGCGCATGCGCTCGGCCTTTGCCATGAGCGAGCCGGACGTGGCCTCGTCCGACCCTACCAACCTGCAGACCACGGTGCGGCGTGATGGTGACGACCTGGTGATCAGCGGCCGCAAGTGGTTCATCACCGGCGCGGCGCACCCGCATTGCCGGCTGCTCATCGTGCTGTGCCGCAACGCCGATGCGGATGGGGCCGACAGCCACCACCGCCACAGCATGGTGCTGGTGCCCGCGGATGCACCGGGCGTGCAGATCGTGCGCAACATCAGCGTGCTGCACCAGCATGCGCCCGAGGGGCATTGCGAGATCTTGCTGCAGGGTGTGCGCGTGCCCGCCGGCCAGCTGCTGGGCGACTGGGGCACCGGTTTTGCCATGGCGCAGGCACGCCTGGGGCCGGGGCGGGTGCACCACTGCATGCGCACCATCGGCCAGTGCGAGCTGGCCCTCTCCCTGGCCACCGAGCGCGCGCTGGAGCGCACCGCCTTTGGCAAACCGCTGGCCGAGCAGGCCAATGTGCAGGAGTGGATAGCCGAGTCGCGCATCGAGATCGACCAGGCGCGCCTGCTGGTGTTGCAGGCGGCCTGGTTGCTGGACCAGGGCGAATCAGCCGATGGGGCAGATGCCCGGCAGGTGCGTGCCCAGGTCGCCGCCATCAAGGTGGTGGCCGCGCGCCTGCAGCAGCGCGTGGTGGACCGCGCCATGCAGATCTTTGGCGCCATGGGCCTGTCGCCCGACACGCCGCTGGCCTCCTTGTGGACCTGGGGCCGCGCCCTGCGCCTGATGGACGGGCCCGACGAGGTGCACCTGCGCACCGTGGCGCGGCACGAGCTGGCCCAGGCGCGTGCGGGCCTGGGCGCTTCGGCCGCATGGTTCACCACGCCCGAGCAGCTGCGTGCGCCGCCCCACCTGAGCGCCTGAGCGCCGCACACCTGCGCATCCGGTTGCTGCAACCGCTGCGCGCCCGCGCACGGGCCCTTGGCAGCCCTGCTCAGCTTGGGGATACTGTCGGTTTTTCGCCAACCCGCCCGGAGAGCCTTGCCATGCACCTATTTGCCATCGCCGTCACCACTGCCGTGCTGCTGCCCAGCGCCATGGGCCTGGCCCACGCCCAGCCGCAAAAAATGCGCCCCGGGCTGTGGGAACACAGCATGACGATGAAAAGCCAGAGTGGGCAGATGGAAGCCGCCATGGCCGAGATGCAGAAGTCCCTGGCCAGCATGCCGCCCGCGCAGCGCAAGCAGATGGAACAGATGATGGCCCAGCAGGGCGTGGGCATGGGGCCCAAGGGCCAGACGGTGAAGGTCTGCGTCACCCAGGAGCAGGCCGACAGGGACACCGTTCCGCAGCAGGAGGGTTGCACGCAAAAGGTGCAGCGCATCAACGCCAGCACCATGAAAGTCGCCTTCAGCTGCAAGGGCGGCCAGGGCCAGCCGCCGTCCAGTGGCGAGGGCACGGTCAGCATGCAGGGCCCCACGGCCTACACGGGTCAATTCAAGATCAAGACCGAAAACGAGGGCAAGCCCGAGCAGATCGACATGGCGCAGTCCGGCAAATGGCTGTCGGACAACTGCGGCGCGATCAAGCCCGTGCCGATGGGACGATGAGGTGGGCGCTGAACTGGGCGCTGAGATGGACAGCTTCGCCCACACCCCCGCGCCGCCGTATTACGCGGTGATTTTCACCAGCCTGCGCACCGAGGGCGACCAGGGTTATGGCGCCATGGCCGAGCGCATGGTGGAGCTGGCCGCGCAGCAACCCGGCTTTCTGGGCGTGGAGTCGGCGCGCGAGGGCCTGGGCATCACGGTGTCGTACTGGGCGGACCTCGCCTCCATCGCCGCCTGGAAAGCGAATGCCGAGCACCAGGACGCGCAGCGCCTGGGCCGGGCGCAGTGGTACGCGGGCTTCAAGACGCGCATTGCCCGCGTGGAGCGCGACTACGGCATGTAGCGCGCGCGGCGCGGCTGCGGCAGCTATTGCAGCGTGAGCGCCGCCAGCGCGGCCAGCGGCGCGGTCTCGGCGCGCAGCACGCGGGGCCCCAGGGTGACGGGTGCAAAACCGTGCGCAAGGGCCAGGTCTTCCTCGGTGCTGCTCAGCCCGCCCTCGGGGCCCGAAAGAAAAATCAGCGCGCCGCCACCCGCCGCCGCCGTGCGCAGCGCTTGTGTGCCGGTGCGCAGTGACAGCAGCAGCCGTGTGCCCTGTGCTTGCAATGGGGCTTGGGCGCGCACCCAGCCGGCCAGGTCCACCGCGTCATGCACCACGGGCACGCGGTTGCGCCCGCACTGCTCGCACGCTGCCACGGCCACGGCCTGCCAGTGGGCCAGTTTTTTCTCGGCACGCTCGCCCTTGAGCTTGAGCACGCTGCGCTCGGCCACCAGCGGCGTGATGCTGGCCACACCCAGCTCGGTGGCTTTTTCTACCAGCCAGTCCATGCGCTCGTTGGCGGTGATGCCCGCCAGCAGGTGCACGGCGCGCGGGGCTTCGCGCTCGATGGCGTGGTGGGCGCCCACCTGCACGCGCACATCGCTGCGGCCCATGCGCAGCACGGTGGCATCGAACTCGCCCCCGGGGCTGTCGGCATCCTGGCCGCCATGGAACAGCGTGATGCCGTCACCCGGCTGCAGGCGCAGCACCTGCACATGGCGCGCGGCGCCGGGGGGCAGATCAATCTCGGCCCCGGTGGCCAGGGGCGCCGGGCAATGAAAACGGGGCATTTGCTATCTTTAATATAGCTATTAGCGCTTTATTTATAAGGGCCAATGGCTGTTTTGACTCAATATTGAGCGATGGGATCGATTTCAGCTTCTACATGCGGCCATAGGCAAAACCCGTGACGGGTTCGGTGCCTTCGATCTGGTCCAGCATCTTGAGCAGCGGCCCGAGCTGCCGGTAGCGGTGGGCCGTGGCGCGGATGTAGCCCATGAAGCGCGGCGCATCGGCCAGGTATTTGGGCTTGCCGTCGCGCAGCGTGAGGCGGGCAAAGATGCCGGCCACCTTGAGGTGGCGCTGCAGCCCCATCCATTCGACGGCGCGGTAAAACTCGCCAAAGTCGTCGCCCCAGCCGCTGGCGCTGTGCGCGCCCAGCAGGCCGGCCTTGCGCGCCTTTTCCCAGTAGCGCACGGTCACGTCGATGATGAATTCTTCTTCCCAGCTGATGAAGGCGTCGCGCAGCAGGCTGGCGATGTCGTAGGTGATGGGGCCGTAAACGGCGTCCTGGAAGTCCAGCACGCCCAGGGGCGCATCGGCAGCGCCATCCGAGCCGCCGCCGGGCCGCCCCAAGGCGGCGAGCGCCCCCCCGGGGGGCAGGGAGGACACGCCAGTGCCGACCGTGGGGGCCATCACCGAGCCGCCGCCGGGCCGCCCCAAGGCGGCGAGCGCCCCCCCGGGGGGCAGCGAACCACGCGCAGCGGGGAGCGTGGGGGCCATCAGGTTCCGCGTCATGAAATCGCGGTGGACGAACACGCTGGGAGCCGCCAGGTTGTGGGCCACGATGGCATCGAAGGCGCTGGCCAGCGTGGCCTGCTGTTTGTCATCCAGCGTGATGCCGCGGTGCTGGCCCAGATACCAGTCAGGGAACAGCGCCAGTTCGCGGCGCAGCAGGGCTTCGTCATAGGCGGGCAGCACGCCCGGCTTCGAGGCCTTTTGCCAATCGAGCAGCACATCGGTGGCCTGCAGATACCAGCCCAGCGCGGCCTGGGGGTTTTCGGGAGTGAGCAACTCGATCAGCGTGGTGCTGCCCAGATCGCTCAGCAGCATGAAGCCGCCGGGTTCGTCCCAGGCCAGGATGTGTGGCACGTTCAGGCCGGCAGCTGCCATCAGCGCTTGCACCTGCACAAAGGGGCGGCAGTTTTCCTTGTCGGGCGGCGCATCCATCACGATGCAGCTGGCGCCGGCCGCGCTGTCGATGCGCAGGTAGCGGCGAAAGCTGGCGTCGGCCGAGGCCGGGCGCAGGCTGGCGGGCAGCAGCTGGTGGCTTTGCACCAGCGGCGCGAGCCATTGTTCGAACGCGGCTTGCCGGGCCGCATCGGGCCAGCTGACGGGGCTGGCA
>ERZ1023652.300-NODE-300-length-9997-cov-3.334245_pt1 | contig 9997 bp, 8 predicted proteins | sample MGYA00520879_ERZ1023652 | MGnify/ENA primary metagenome ERZ1023652 (study PRJEB33180, sample SAMEA4044469) | wastewater metagenome | place: Denmark | collected 2016-04-02 | study: EMG produced TPA metagenomics assembly of the PRJEB13832 data set (Local surveillance...
ACAAAAAAACCGGCCGTCCCGGTCTTGTGGGGCAAGAACAGCGTGCCCAGCGGGCCGACATCCGCCCCGGGCAGGGCTGTTTCCGGCTCCACCACATGGAAATCCGGGTTGGCGGAGAGAAATTTCTCCACCTGGGCCTGGTTCTCCTTATAATTGACTGTACAGGTAGAATACACCCATCGGCCGTTTTCGGCAAGTAAATCTGCGCCATTTTGCAGGATCTTCTGCTGGCTTAGCAGCAAATTCTCTATCCCGTCCAAATCTTTATAGCGAATGGCTGTCTGTATGACTACGACGACCAAACCCGAACACGCCGAATCGCGAAGGATGCGGTCGAATGTGACCCAATCGCTGCGGAGCTGGGCAGCGTCGTTCTGCACGGCTTTGGCAAAGGTGACACGGCTGTCTACGCGTTGAAGGACGTGAATATGCAGGTTGCACCAGGTGAGGTGGTCGGATTGGTCGGCCCTTCCGGCTCGGGCAAGAGCACGCTGCTTAAATGCCTGGGTGCGGTGATCGATCCGAGCGACGGCCGCATGACGCTGGGTAATGAAGTGATATACGACGGCGGTTGGCAAGTTCGTGATCTGCGCGCCTTGCGGCGCGACAAAATTGGTTTTGTCTTCCAATCGCCGTACCTGATTCCGTTTCTCGATGTCACCGACAACGTGGCGCTGCTGCCGATGCTTGCAGGCGTCGCGAATGGAGAGTCGCGCGCGAAGGCACTGGAATTGCTCACGGCGCTTGATGTGCAACACCGAGTTCACGCCATGCCATCGCAACTCTCCGGTGGCGAGCAGCAACGGGTTGCCATCGCGCGCGGATTGGTTAACCGCCCACCGGTGATCCTGGCGGATGAACCCACCGCACCTCTCGACAGCGTGCGTGCCATGGCGGTGATTCGCATCCTCAACGACATGGCTCGGAAGTTCGAGACCGCCATCATCGTCGTCACCCATGACGAAAAGATCATCCCCACTTTCAAGCGCATCTACCACATCCGCGACGGTGTGACCCATGAGGAAGCTGGCGAAGGGCGGGAGTTCGAATGAGAGAACGATTGAATTACAGGAGAATTTCATGACCCACCGCAAACACAGCCACGCATTTGGAACTATCACCCTGACCGTTACGGCCTGCCTGCTTTTATGGGGTTTTCAGTTGCCCGCTTGGGCTGGTGACGCTACCCAGATTGAGCCACTGGCGCTACGCAAGATCATGCAGGAACTCGGGCGCAACATGCAGGCTATTACCGGTGCGATTTCGCAGGAGGAATGGGTTCAGGTCGTTCAGCTCGCCCCAAAAGTTGCTGCACACCCCGAGCCACCGCTTACTGAAAAAATGCGCATCCTTGCTTACCTCGGCGCTGATGCGACCAAGTTCAGAAACTTTGACGCGCAGACTCACGAGGCGGCGCTGGCCATGAAGCTGGCTGCTGCGAGCAGCGACGGCAAGGCGGTGATCCAATCATTCGCCCACGTGCAGGAAAGCTGCTTGGGCTGCCACCAAGCTTTCCGTAAACCTTTCGTGGAGCATTTTTATGGAGCACGCTAAAACATGCCAGCGCCCCATCAGCCTCGAAAGACGGCTTGCGGCAACTTACCTGGTAGCTGGTCTGGTCACCGCCGGTCTGGCCGGCTGCGCCGCCGGCCCTGATTTTCAGCGTCCCACCGCACCCGATGTGGCTCGCTACACTGCAACACCGGTAGCTGATAGAACCGCGTCCGCTCCCACGCAGTTCGGCGAAACACAACGTCTAGTCGAAGGGCTTCCGATCGAAACGCAATGGTGGCAAAGCTTGGGTTCATCCGCACTCGACGGACTGATCAACGAAGCTTTCCATGTCAGCCCGACGCTGGCGAGCATCAGCGCCAATTTGCGACAGGCGCAGGAGCTTCTTGCCGCACAGGCGGGCTCGACGCAATATCCACAGGTAGATGTCGCACTGGGATCTCAGCGCCAGCAAATGAGTCCCAGTAGCCAAGGGTTGAGCGGAGACGCACGTCAATTCAGCCTCTACAACGCCAGCGTTGGCGTGCATTACAACCTCGATCTGGCTGGCGGCAACCGGCGCGCACTCGAAGCCTTGGCTGCTCGCGCCGACTACCGTCGCTTCGAACTGAATGCTGCGCGCCTGGCCCTTGCCGGCAACATAGCAACCGCTGCCATTACCCGAGCACGCCTCGCCGCGCAACTAGAAGCCACTACTGCCATTTTGCGCGTGCAGGATGAGCAACTGCGCCTAGCCCATGAACGCGTGCGTATCGGTCAGGCCTCACCTGATGAAGCGTTGAGCCTACAAGCTCAGGCGGAGCAAACGCGGGCAGAACTGCCTGCGCTGCGTAAACAACTGCAACAAACCGAACATCTACTGGCGGTGCTAGCCGGTCGTGCCCCAGGCACGGGTGGCATCCCGGCCTTCACTCTGGCCGATTTCACTCTACCCGTCGAGATGCCGCTCGTCGTGCCCTCAGAACTGGTGCGCCGCCGACCGGATATCCAGGCGTCAGAGGCGCTGTTGCATGCGGCCAATGCAGACTATGGTGTGGCTGTCGCCAAGCTCTACCCACAGATCAACCTGAGCGCCAACCTTGGTTCTCAGGCGCTGACCACCGGTGCCCTGTTCGGTGGTGGCTCGGCAGTGTGGGGCCTGGTTGCGCAGCTCACCCAGCCTCTTTTTAATCCAGGGCTACCCGCAGAAAAAAGAGCGGCGCTCGCCGCTTTTGATGCCGCCGCAGCCAATTACCAGAGCGTCGTATTGGAGTCTTTGCGTAACGTCGCCGACACCCTGCGCGCGGTGGAAAGCGATGCACAAACTTTGACTGCCCTCGCTGCCGCTGATATGGCTGCACAGGCCTCCTTGCAGTCGGTCGAGCGGCAATACCGGCTGGGCGCGGCCAGCTACCTGCAACTGCTCATCGCGCAGCAACAGGCACAGTCAATCCGGATCAATATGGTTGCGGCCCAGGCACAACGCCTAGTCGATAGTGTTGCTTTATATCAGGCCCTGGGAGGTGGTGTCAGTTAAGGCTATGCCCTAACCTGATGTCAGATGTTGAGCACAAACAACGTCAGAGTAGAGTGTGAATTTATATTTATTGACACATTCAGCCAAGGGTAATAGATTTCATCCTGACATTTTTACCTTTGGAGGCATCTTGCAAGGTCAACGTATCGGCTACGTCCGCGTCAGCAGCTTCGACCAGAATCCTGATCGACAACTGGAACAAATAGAAGTCGGCAAGGTATTCACCGATAAGGCTTCAGGCAAGGACACACAACGTCCCGAACTTGAAAGGCTGCTGGCCTTCGTCCGCGAGGGCGACACCGTGGTGGTGCATAGCATGGACAGGTTGGCACGCAACCTTGATGACCTGCGCCGCATCGTCCAAGGGCTGACACAACGGGGCGTGCGCATGGAGTTCGTCAAAGAAGGGCTGACGTTCACCGGCGAGGACTCACCGATGGCCAATCTGATGCTGTCGGTCATGGGAGCCTTTGCTGAGTTCGAGCGCGCCCTGATCCGCGAACGTCAGCGCGAGGGAATCGTGCTGGCCAAGCAGCGCGGTGCCTACCGGGGACGAAAGAAATCGCTGAACAGCGAACAAATTGCCGAGTTGAAACGGCGAGTTGCGGCAGGCGACCAAAAAACCTTGGTGGCCCGTGACTTCGGCATCAGCCGCGAAACCTTGTACCAGTACCTGCGGGAAGACTGACCATGCCACGCCGCTCAATCCTGTCCGCCACCGAGCGCGAAAGTCTGCTGGCACTGCCAGATGCCAAAGACGAACTGATACGGCACTACACGTTCAACGAAACCGACCTGTCGGTGATCCGTCAGCGTCGCGGCGCCGCGAATCGATTGGGCTTCGCCGTGCAGCTTTGCTACTTGCGATTCCCTGGCATCTTCTTGGGCGTCGATGAACCTCCATTTCCGCCCCTGCTGCGCATGGTGGCCGCACAACTCAAGGTGCCGGTGGAAAGCTGGAACGATTACGGCCAGCGCGAGCAGACACGGCGGGAGCACTTGGTCGAGCTGCAAACGGTGTTTGGATTCAAGCCCTTCACCATGAGTCACTACCGGCAAGCCGTGCATACATTGACCGAACTGGCCTTGCAAACAGACAAAGGCATTGTGCTGGCCAGCACCCTTGTTGAAAACCTGCGGCGGCAGAGCATCATCCTACCCGCCATGAATGCCATCGAGCGCGCAAGCGCCGAGGCCATTACCCGTGCCAACCGGAGCATCCATGCGGCATTGGCCGATTTCTTGATACCTGTCCATCGCCAGCGCCTGGACGAACTGCTCAAGCGCAAGGATGGTAGCAAAATGACGTGGCTAGCGTGGCTGCGCCAATCGCCCGCCAAGCCGAACTCGCGCCACATGCTTGAACACATCGAACGCCTCAAAGCCTGGCAGGCGCTTGACCTACCTGCTGGCATCGAACGGCAGGTACACCAAAACCGCTTGCTCAAGATCGCCCGCGAGGGCGGCCAGATGACGCCCGCCGACCTGGCCAAGTTCGAGTCGCAGCGGCGTTACGCCACCTTGGTAGCACTGGCCATCGAGGGCATGGCCACCGTCACTGATGAAATCATCGACCTTCACGACCGCATCATCGGCAAGCTGTTCAATGCGGCCAAGAACAAGCATCAACAGCAGTTCCAGGCTTCCGGCAAGGCGATCAACGACAAGGTGCGGATGTATGGGCGCATCGGTCAGGCGCTGATTGAAGCCAAACAAAGCGGCGGCGATCCGTTCGCCGCCATCGAAGCGGTCATGCCGTGGGACACCTTCGCCGCCAGCGTCACCGAGGCGCAAACGCTGGCGCGGCCTGCCGATTTTGATTTCCTGCACCATATCGGCGAGAGTTACGCCACGCTGCGCCGCTATGCGCCGCAGTTCCTGGACGTGCTCAAACTGCGCGCCGCGCCCACCGCCAAGGGTGTGCTCGATGCCATCGACGTGCTGCGCGGCATGAACAGCGACAGCGCGCGCAAGGTGCCCGCCGATGCGCCAACCGCATTCATCAAGCCGCGCTGGGCAAAGCTGGTTCTGACCGACGAGGGTATTGACCGGCGTTACTACCAGTTATGCGCCCTGTCGGAGCTGAAGAACGCACTGCGCTCTGGTGATGTTTGGGTGCAGGGTTCGCGCCAGTTCAAGGACTTCGACGAATACCTGGTGCCGATCGAGAAGTTCGCCACCCTGAAGCTGGCCAGCGAATTGCCACTGGCCGTGGCCACCGACTGCGACCAATATCTGCATGACCGACTGGAATTATTGGAGGCGCAACTCGCCACAGTCAACCGCATGGCGGCGACCAACGACTTACCGGATGCCATCATCACCACTGCATCGGGCCTGAAGATCACGCCGCTGGACGCAGCGGTGCCAGACGCCGCGCAAGCCTTGATTGACCAGTCGGCGATGTTGCTGCCGCACCTCAAGATCACCGAGTTGCTGATGGAGGTCGATGAATGGACGGGCTTCACGCGCCACTTCACACACCTGAAGACCGGCGACATGGCCAAGGACAAAACCTTGCTGATGACGACGATTCTGGCTGATGGTATCAATCTTGGGCTCACCAAGATGGCCGAGTCCTGCCCTGGCGCCACCTACGCCAAGCTGTCTTGGCTGCAAGCCTGGCACGTTCGCGACGAAACCTATTCGACGGCGCTGGCCGAGCTGGTGAACGCACAGTTTCGACAACCCTTCGCCGGAAACTGGGGCGACGGCACCACGTCATCGTCGGACGGCCAGAACTTCCGAACCGGCAGCAAGGCAGAGAGCACCGGGCATATCAATCCGAAGTATGGAAGTAGCCCTGGGCGGACGTTCTATACCCATATCTCCGACCAATACGCGCCCTTCAGCGCCAAGGTGGTCAACGTCGGCTTGCGCGACTCGACCTATGTGCTCGATGGCCTGCTGTACCACGAGTCTGACTTGCGTATCGAGGAACACTACACCGACACGGCGGGCTTCACCGATCATGTGTTCGGCCTGATGCACTTTCTGGGATTCCGGTTCGCGCCGCGCATCCGCGACCTGGGCGACACCAAGCTGTTCATTCCCAAGGGCGATACTGCCTACGATGCACTCAAGCCGATGATTAGCAGCGACAGGCTGAACATCAAGGCTATTCGCGCTCATTGGGATGAAATCCTACGGCTGGCCACTTCGATCAAGCAGGGCACGGTGACGGCCTCGCTGATGCTGCGCAAGCTCGGCAGCTATCCGCGCCAAAACGGCTTGGCCGTCGCCCTGCGCGAGCTGGGGCGCATCGAGCGCACGCTGTTCATTCTGGATTGGCTGCAAAGCGTGGAGCTGCGCCGCCGCGTCCATGCGGGGCTGAATAAGGGCGAGGCGCGCAACGCGCTGGCCAGGGCGGTCTTCTTCTACCGATTGGGTGAAATCCGCGACCGCAGTTTTGAGCAGCAGCGCTACCGGGCCAGCGGCCTCAATCTGGTGACGGCGGCCATCGTGTTGTGGAACACGGTCTATCTGGAGCGTGCCACCAGTGCTTTGCGTGCCCACGGCAAGGCGCTGGACGACACGTTGCTGCAATATCTGTCACCGCTGGGGTGGGAGCATATCAACCTGACCGGCGATTACCTATGGCGCAGCAGTGCCAAGGTCGGTGCGGGGAAGTTCAGGCCATTGCGACCGCTGCCACCGGCTTAGCGTGCTTTATTTTCCGTTTTCTGAGACGACCCCTTTTAGGCCTCTGGCGCTTTTACAACAAGCGCTGGCAGCTATTTATTTGATAGCGATTGCCAGCGTAGCCCAGGCGGCCGACTACACCGGCCCCCTGTTCGACGCCCACCTGCACTACAACGCGGAAGCCTGGAACGGCACCGCAGGCCCCCATCCGCCCGCCGATGTGCTCGTGCGCATGCAGGCCAGCGGGGTGCGGGCCATCGTCGCCAATTCGCGGCCCAACGACGGCACCAAGGCCTTGGTCGAAGCCCGTGCGCAGACCGACGCCGCGGGTGTGACCGTGGTGCCGTTTATCCGTCTGTACCGCGACCGTGCGGACTACGACAACTGGTACCGCGACGACACCATCTACGACATGGTGCTGGCCGAATACGCACGCGGCACCGCGCGTGGCCCGTACAAGGGCATTGGCGAATTCCATCTGTACGACAGCCGCAATGCCAATGGCCCTGTTGCCCGCAGGCTGATGGCATTTGCCGAAGAAAAACAACTTGCCGTACTCGCCCATGTGGACGATGAAGCCATTGACCTGCTGATGGCCAACACGCCGTCACGGGGCCAGAACGTGCGGCTGGTGTGGGCGCACACCGGTATTGGCGGCGCACCGTTGGAGCGTGTGAACGCACTGTTTGCCAAGTACCCGTTGCTGATGGGTGAGCTGTCATACCGCCCGGGGCTGACCTGTGCCGGGGGGCTGCTCTGCCCCGAGTGGCGCGCGTTGCTGCTGCGGTATCCCGACCGGTTCATGCTGGGCTCGGACACCTGGGTTAACCAGCGCTGGCTGCAGTACGACAGCCTGATGCAGGGTTACCGAACCTGGCTGGGTGACCTGCCGCCCGATGTGGCGCGCAAGACCGCCTGGGACAACGGTGCCCGCATATTCGGTGTGAAATAAGCCCGCGCGGGCTTCAATCTTCTTTCCAGCGCTCTTCCAAAAACGCAAGTAATGCCTTGAGCGCCGCACTGTTGTGCCGCCGTTGGGTGTAGGCCGCATACAGCCACAGGTCGTCGGGGCTGTATTTGGTCAATGCGGCCTGCAAAGTGCCCGCGTCGAGCAGGGGCCGCACCAGCAGGCGCGGCAGGCAGACCACACCCATGTCCTGCAGGGCCATGTGGATCAGTGGTCCGGCGTCGGTGGCGTCCATGCGGCTGCGCAGGGGCACGCGGTGGGCTTCGCCGTCAACCAGAAAGCGCCATTCGGGGTGGCTGCCGTCGGCGAGTGAATAGGTCAGTGCGTCGTGGTCGGCCAGATCGTCGGGGTGCTGCGGCAGGCCACGCTGGGCCCAGTAGGCCGGGGTGGCGCAGACCACCAGGTGCACATGTCGCAGGCGGCGCACGATGAGGTTGGAGTCGGTGATACGGCCCATACGCAGCGCGAGGTCGACACCTTCATCGACCATGTCCACCATGCGGTTGCTGAGGTCGAGACTGATGGTGACATCCGGGTACTTCTGCATGAAGTCCGCCAGCAAGGCGGGCAGTTTGATATTGCCCAGACCATAGGGAGCCGTCAGCCGCAGCTTGCCGCTGGGCAGGCGCGCGCGGCCCCGCAGTTCGTCCTTGGTCCGCTCGATCATGTCGATGAGTGGTGTGCTGCGCAACAGCAGCAGGCTGCCTGCGTCCGTCAGGCTGACGGTGCGTGTGGTGCGGTTGAGCAAGCGTGTGCCCAGGCGGGTCTCCAGCTCGGCGATGTATTTGCTGACGTTGGCTTTGGACACATCGAGTGTGCGGGCGGCCATGGAGAAACTTCCGCGTGATGCGACTTCGCGGAAGGTGCGAATGAGTTCGAGGGTGTCCATTGTTTCCGGGGCCGAAACAGACTTGTTCCGTTTGGGCCTGTTGTTTGCGGCAACTTCGCGTTCATTTGTGATTCACAGAGATTGCAAGCTTGCGAACTCTGGATGAAACGAACTTGGCGCATACCGCACTGCTAGTGAGTGGTGCAGCGCGCTGGTGGTTCCTTTCATGGCAAGGTTGTTTTTACTATTTCAAGGAAAAATCATGAATACGTCCAAAATTTTGACCCCCGTCCTCTTCGCTCTGGCAACCGCCGCCGCTGGCAGCGCCTTTGCAGGTGGCTACAACACGTATCCTGAAATTCCGTCCGCACCCAGCACACTGACCCGCGCCCAGGTGCAGGCAGAACTGGCCCAGGCGGCCAAGGACGGCACGCTGGAAATGAACGATGCAACCTACCCCGTCGTGGCGCAGGCAAGCCAGCAAAAGACACGTGCTGACGTGCAGCGCGCCAACCTGGCGTCTGCCAACACAGGCACGGTGCCCATGCAACATTAATGGACCTGTTGACGTAAACAGGCTGCGCAGCCAAAGCCCCACCTGGTCAAACGGGTGGGGCTTTTTTGTGGGCGGTACTTGCCGTTTGGGGGCTTATCCGTCTTTTCAAAGGAAAGGCGCGTCTTTGCCTTGCCTTTCGCTTCGTCAAAAACGCGCTCTTTCTTGATTTTGGTCTGCTTGGGGATAGCCGCCCGCGCTGCGTCTAAACAGTCTGCCGCCTTATCCGATTTCTTGATCGCTTTTTGAAGTTCCGGCGTTGCCCGTTCCGCTTCGGAAAACTGCAAGCGGGACGTATGGGTTTTAAGCTGCGCTGCGTCAAGGGTCTTTTTCTCCGCGCCCTTTTCAAAGTGGCGGCTAACCTCTGTGCCAATACGTTGGGTGGCTTTTTCCGCTGCTCCCGCTACGGGGGCTGAATAGTTTTCCTCCGGCGGTCTTTCGCTGATACTCGTTGTTTCGCCCGTCGTAAGGTTTTCCGCAACCGCCCCGTCGCGGGCAAGCCCGCTCCGACAACACGCCGGCCAGGACACCGAAGAACAGCGGTGTCGCGTACTCCAGCGTCAGGTTGAGCTGGCTGGTGACGGTGAACGGCAGGTCGGAGCTTGCGGCGGCCCACACGATGAATCCCACCATGATGCCGACGCCGGCCACGATGGCGGCCACGGTGCACGCACCGGCCAGGCTGCCGATCCCGGGATCGGTGGTGGCCAGCCGCGACCCGGTGAGGATGTAGCAGGCCCAGAAGACGGCGGCCACCAGGGCCGCGGCCACGCCCACCGGGTCGAGCGACCCCTCGACCGAACCCTGCTGCCCGAATCCCAAGACGACCACCCCGGCGAGGGCGAGGGCCACGAACACGAGCTCCCGCCAGCGTCGGGAGAGCGCCACGGCCAAGCCGAGTGGCCCGAGGAACTCGATGGTGATGGCCGCGCCCAGCGGGATCCTCGATACCGCCTCGTAGAACGCGTAGTTCATGAC
>ERZ1023652.301-NODE-301-length-9991-cov-3.110097_pt1 | contig 9991 bp, 11 predicted proteins | sample MGYA00520879_ERZ1023652 | MGnify/ENA primary metagenome ERZ1023652 (study PRJEB33180, sample SAMEA4044469) | wastewater metagenome | place: Denmark | collected 2016-04-02 | study: EMG produced TPA metagenomics assembly of the PRJEB13832 data set (Local surveillance...
TGGTGAGCAAGGCGGTGCGACGATTTAGGTTCATGGTTATCCTTCTTTGAGGGTAGGCTGCCTGAAAGAAACGTTTTAACAAACGAAAGTGGTCAGCAAAGGTGGTCATTATACGGGGGCAAGCGGCAATGAAAAGTGTAGATGCGTTAAGATATTAAAAGATAAGAGGCTACCTGAACCGTTTGTGCCATGCAAAACAGTTCAGGTAGCCTCTTTAAAATGCTTACGGTTTTTTGGAATAAAACTGCACTAAGCTTTCATTTTCTGGCAATACTCGTTTTTTAACGGCATGCCCATATACGGTTTCCAATGTAATGCTATTGAAAACCCCGCTTTGCCAAGCATGGTTAATGGCGGCACGGGCTTCGTCTTCGTTGTCAAAACGCAATGAACCCCATAAACCTAGCGTATCCATGTCTTGCCAAAATGATTCAGCACTTTGGTAAGTTAGAGTAATTTTAGAGGTGTCCATCACAGGATCGTAAAAGCCATGATGAAACAGCATATCGCCTAAATCGTGCATATCAAATAATAACGGTGTGGTAAACGCGATGCCTTGTTGTTTCAGGTAGCCTGTCACTTCTTGTAAGGTGTCTACACCAAAATGCGTGAAAAATAATAAACCGTCAGTTTTGAGCGCGCCTGCCCAGTTTTCGAACGCCAAGATGGGATCAGCAGCAGTGATTAAACTCAAATTTGCCCATAACATATCAGTGCTGTTGATGGGCAGGGTATCTTCAATTTGTTGGCAATGTTGTGGCACATTTTTGCCCGCGAGTTTTTGCCAAAAACCTAGCTTACGCATGTCTGCAGCGGCTTGCAGAAAATCACTGCGCGGATCGAATTCTATAAATGTAGCATTGGGATAACGCTGCGCGAGCAAGCTGCGGCTGGTGTCTGCATCGGCACCGATTAACGTGATGTGCTCGGGAATAACAGTAACCAAGGTAAGGCGATCATCGTTGTCTTCGGCAAGGCGGCGGTGGATTAACCAGCGGTCGGGTGTGTTCATGATTTTAGGATTATTTATAGGTAATAGTTGGGTGGATTATTTTTGGGTAAGCAGATGTTTCAGGTAGCCTTTATTGTCTGCACTAAGCCTTTATAAAAGGCTACCTGAAACATTGTTTAATCAGGTTTAATGACGCTCAAAAAAATCGCTTAATAATGATGCAAACTCTGAAGCTTGACTCAGAAACGGTGCATGTGCGGCTTTATCTATTATATGTAATTCACTTTGAGGTAAATGGCGATGCAAATACTCGCCCATGCGCGGCGGAGTAATGCTGTCTTTGGCACCAAAAATTAATAGGACAGGCGCGCTGATTTGCGGTAATAAATCACGTGCGTCAGAATCGTTCACAGCATCTAGCGCCTCTTCTAAAGCAACGGGCACACCTTGTTTGAGGATGTCTGGTAACACGGATTCTAAAGTAGAGTGCTGATCTTGGGCATATAAAAATTGTAACTGTAAAAATTGGCGCATATGTTTTGAATAATCTTGCTGAAAAAGCGCAATCATTTTAGCCAACGCTGGCTTACTCAAACCCTCTGGATAATCTGGGGTTGCTTGGAATTTGGCAAAGCTAGCAGTTAAACACAGTGCATTTATTTTTTGTGGATGACGAGCAGCCATATATAATGCCACTAATCCGCCTAGCGACCAGCCTAATACATAAGCATTGTCATCTATCATTTCAGCTAGCTTATCGGCTACGTCGATAATATTAAATATGGCAAGGGTAGGGGTGTTGCCATGACCTGGTAAATCAAGGCTTTCTACTTGCCAACTTGATGGCAAGCGTTTGATTAGATCGTTAAATATATGACGATTTGCCGCCCAGCCGTGAATCAGATAAATTTTTTTAACAGGGTAACGCATGAGTAAGCTCTCGGTTTTGCGCCATTTTTTAGGCAAGCAACGCTGCGTATTATGCCATGATTCAGCGGCAAACTGCACTTTGTGCAATGCGTGTCGCGGCGATATAGAGCAGCTATATACTGATACCAATGCCCTATGCCCTCGTTGCGCAGCTGCGAGTACTGGTGGAATAATTTGTGGACACTGTCAACTTAAACCACCGCCATTTAAGGCTTTGTGGGGCAGTGTTTATTATGAGCCGCCCATAAGCAGTATGTTGCATGCCTTAAAATACCAAGCTGATTTAAGTATGCTCGAACCTTTAACTTCATTGATGCTAAGCCATGCACCACCGTGGATAGAGCAGGTGCGGTTTGATGCGATTTTGGCAGTGCCGATGAGCGATACCCGCCGTTTAGAGCACGGATTTAATCAAAGTGATGAAATAGCTCAATACATTTCTAATCGTTATAATGTTCCTTTATTAAGTCGGCACACTGTTTATCGATATCATACGGCGCCACAAAGTACGTTAAAACAATTGGATAGACATAGAAATCTTCAAAAAGCTTTTCGTGTCGATATTAATGTTAAGAAGCGTAATCTTCTGCTAATAGATGATGTAACGACCACCGGCGCAACATTTTATACACTTGCTCGAATCCTAAAACAGGCGGGGGCTGGCGCGATTTATTGCTGGTCACTGGCGCGAGCGAAGTGAAAAGAATTTGACCGCCTCAAGAATTTTAAGGCATATTGCCATTTATGTAAGTGACTGATTTTATGTTTACTGTTGTTTTATACCAGCCTGAAATTCCACCCAATACGGGCAATATTATTCGTTTATGTGCCAATACAGGCACAGAATTACACTTGGTTAAACCGCTTGGTTTTCCTTTGGATTCAACAAAGATGAAGCGTGCTGGGTTGGATTATCATGAATTTGCAGCCCTAAGTGTCCATGAGGATTTCGTAGCGTGCTGTAATGCTTTAAAAGGTAGACGTATATTTGCGTTAACCACTAAAGGTCAAACTCGACCTGATGAGGTAACTTTTCAAGCGGGAGATGTTTTATTATTTGGCTCGGAAACACGAGGCTTACCTGCTGAAATATTGGATAGGCTACCTGAACAACAGAAATTAAGGCTACCAATGATGTCCGGTAGCCGAAGCATGAATCTTTCTAATGCTGTTGCGGTTATGGTTTTTGAAGCGTGGCGGCAAAATAATTATATAGGTGGCTTATGAGCCATTTCGCAGCCCTAATAAAAAGCAGGGCAAAGCGAACATTATCAACTCAAGAATTGGATTAAGTTTTGACTCAAGCAAAAAATACTTTCTTTACTGGCACATTCGCTGCCATGACGTGTACACTTTTATTAATTAGTAGTTCTGCAGTAGCTGTGGAATCTGAATCAATAAAAGAAAGAGTAGCCAGTGTAAGCCCAGTAGCAGATACCGTGGTTAAAACTGAAAAATTACATCGTTCTGCAAACATGACTTATAAAGTAGCTGGTAAACGTTATTATCCATTAAAAAAAGTATCTAGCTTTAGCGAAACTGGCAATGCATCATGGTATGGACCAGGTTTTCATGGTCGCAAAACCTCTAATGGTGAGCGTTTTGATATGAACATGATGACAGCCGCGCACCCTACATTGCCTATTCCTAGCTATGCACGTGTAACTAATTTAAAAAATGGTAAGGAAGTGGTTGTGAGAATTAACGATCGTGGCCCGTTTCATGGTGGTCGTGTCATGGATGTTTCGAAGGCAGCTGCTCAGAAGCTTGGCTTCATTCACGCCGGAACAGCTAGAATTCGTGTTGAACAAATTATTCCAAGCCAACAAACTGCTATTTAAAGTTTAGTATTAAGTATGAAGCTTAAATGCCAATAAAAGCCTGCTCTCACAAAGTTAGGCTTTTATTGGCATTTTAATTCTACCCATTTACACTTTAGTGTGATTTTGTAAATATTCTTATGAGGTGATATGGCTATGAATGCTATCAATTAATGATATGATGCCCTCCTATGACATTTATATGATGAGGTGCGCTAGTCATAGAGTGCTATTCAAGAAAAGTAAAACATTTCTAAAAGCACTTTAGTATAGTGTAACTTGTTGATAGATTGGGATTTTTAAAATTAAAAAAGCTTCAATTCATAACTAAAGTAATGGTAATTGTTACCAGTAACTAACTAATAAGACTAAAGATATATTTATTTTTTTAGCTTAACGCTTTTAAACAATCTCGAATTTAGATACAATAAGAGAGATTTAACAGTATTATTCACGTTGACAATTTGGATGTAAACTTATGTTAGCCAATTATTTTCCCGTATTTGTCTTTATAATTATCGGCTTAGTTGCTGGTCTTTTGTTTCTGACCCTAGGTAATTTGCTCGGGCCGAAGCGCCATTACGCTGAGAAAGACACGCCGTTTGAGTGTGGATTTGAGGCGTTTGAAACTGCGCGTATGAGATTTGACGTGCGTTATTACTTAGTGGCGATCTTGTTTATTTTATTTGATCTAGAAATTGCGTTCATGTTTCCATGGGCGGTCGTGTTCAAGGATTTGGGTGCGTTTGGGTTCTGGTCAATGTTTGTGTTCATTGTGATTTTGACAGTGGGCTTTATTTACGAATGGAAAAAAGGCGCTTTAGAATGGGAATAGAAGGCGTTTTAAATAAAGGCTTTATCACAACAAGCGCAGATACAGTATTAAATTATGTGCGTACTGGCTCGTTGTGGCCTGTTACCTTTGGTTTAGCCTGCTGCGCAGTAGAGATGATGCAGGCAGGTGCTGCCCGTTACGACTTAGACCGTTTCGGCATAATCTTTCGTCCATCACCACGTCAATCGGATTTGATGATTGTGGCCGGTACGTTGTGCAATAAAATGGCACCTGCTTTGCGTCGTGTTTATGACCAGATGGCAGAACCGCGTTGGGTCTTATCAATGGGTTCTTGCGCTAATGGTGGTGGCTATTATCACTACTCATATTCGGTTGTGCGAGGGTGTGACCGTATAGTGCCAGTTGATGTTTATGTGCCTGGTTGCCCTCCAACTGCAGAAGCGTTGATTTATGGACTTATCCAGTTGCAAGGCAAAATTAAACGCACATACACGATTGCGCGTTAGGAGTACGAAATGGCTAATGTGAAAATTTTACATGCAACGGTAGAGCAAGTGCTTGGCGATAAAGCCAATAAGGTTATTCTGGCTTTGGATGAGGTAACGGTTGAGTGCGCTGCTGAGAACTATATTGAAGTGATGACCACTATTCGAGATCACGCGGATCTACACTTTGAAATGCTGGTTGATTTATGTGGTGTGGACTATAGCACTTATAAAAATGATGGCTGGTTAGGCAAGCGTTTTGCAGTGGTCAACCATTTGTTGTCTATCAAAAATAACCAACGCATTCGTGTTCGCGTTTGGGCGGATGACGACAACTTTCCTGTAGTGGATTCAGTGGTGGGATTGTATAACGCAGCAGATTGGTTTGAACGAGAAGCGTTTGACCTGTATGGCATCATGTTTAACAACCACCCAGATTTACGTCGTATTCTTACTGATTATGGCTTTGTAGGGCATCCTTTCCGTAAGGATTTCCCAATTTCTGGTTATGTTGAAATGCGTTACGATGAAGCCGAAGGCCGTGTGATTTATCAGCCTGTAACCATCGAGCCGCGTGAGATTACGCCACGCATCGTCCGCGAGGAGAACTACGGTGGCTAAGAGATTAAGAAACTATACTATTAACTTTGGTCCGCAACACCCTGCAGCGCATGGTGTGTTGCGTATGGTTTTGGAGATGGATGGCGAAACCATAGTTAGAGCTGACCCGCATATTGGTTTGTTGCACCGCGGCACTGAAAAACTTGCTGAGACACGTACTTATCTACAAGCATTGCCGTATATGGATCGTTTGGACTACGTGTCAATGATGTGTAACGAACAAGCGTATTGCTTGGCTGTTGAAAAGTTAGTAGGCATTGAGGTGCCAGAACGAGGCCAATATATTCGCGTGATGTTTGCCGAAGTAACACGAATTTTAAATCACTTGATGGGTATTGGTGCGCACGCTATTGATATTGGTGCAATGACAGTATTCCTATATGCGTTTCGTGAGCGTGAAGAGTTAATGGATTTGTATGAAGCGGTTTCAGGCGCACGACTACACGCCGCTTACTTTCGTCCAGGTGGTGTGTATCGAGATTTACCTGACTATATGCCGAAATATGAAAGTAGCAAATTTCGTAATGCTAAAGTCCTACAAAAATTAAATGAAGCACGTGAAGGCACAATGCTTGATTTTATTGAGTCTTTTACCAATCGTTTCCCTAAATGTATAGATGAATATGAAACGTTGTTAACAGATAATCGTATATGGAAACAGCGTACTGTGGGTATTGGTGTTGTGTCACCAGAGCGTGCCTTACAAAAAGGTTTTACTGGCGTAATGCTGCGTGGCTCAGGTGTAGAGTGGGATGTGCGCAAGAAAACACCTTATGATGCTTACGCAAAAATGGATTTTGATATTCCTGTAGGTTTAAACGGTGATTGTTATGACCGTTATTTATGTCGCATTAGTGAAATGCGCGAATCTAATCGTATCATTCAGCAATGTGTTAAATGGCTTCGAGTGAACCCGGGCCCAGTGATTGTTGAAAATCACAAAGTCGCGCCACCAAAGCGTACTGAAATGAAAATGGGTATGGAAGACTTAATCCATCATTTCAAACTGTTTACCGAAGGTATGCATGTTCCGGAGGGTGAAACTTATTCTGCAATTGAGCACCCTAAGGGTGAGTTTGGAATTTATATGATTTCAGATGGCGCAAATAAACCTTATCGCATGAAAATTCGTGCGCCTGGTTTTGCTCATATGCAAGGAATGGATGAGATGGCGCGTGGCCACATGTTGTCTGATGTGGTGGCTATTATTGGTACACAAGACATCGTATTCGGGGAGGTAGATCGATAATGTTATCCACGGAATCTTTACAACTTATTGAAGTAGAGTTGGCCAAATATCCTGCTGATCAACGCCGTTCTGCTGTAATGGCTGCGCTTCGCATAGCACAAGTAGAAAAAAGTTACTTAAAAGCTGAAACTATTGAATTTGTCGCCAATTATATTGGCATTGCACCGGTTGCGGCTTATGAGGTGGCTACTTTCTACAATATGTATGATCTAAGCCCAGTGGGGCGGTATAAATTTACAGTTTGTACTAACTTGCCGTGTGCCCTACGCGGTGGAGTAGATGCTGCCGAATATCTGAAGAAAAAATTTGGTATTGGTTTTGGTGAAACCACACCAGACGGAAAATTCACCTTGATGGAAGGTGAGTGCATGGGTGCTTGCGGTGATGCACCTGTGATGTTATTAAATAATCATAAAATGTGTAGCTTCATGACTGAAGAAGCGATTGAACAAAAATTAGCGGAGCTGATCTAATGGCTATCTTTCAATCCGGTGTTATTTTTGACAAAGTAGATACGCTAAATTCCGACTGTTGGCATATTGATGCTTATCAGGAGCGTGGTGGATATCAGGCTTTGCGCAAAATTATAAGTGAAAACATATCGCAAGATGATGTTATTGCCGAAGTTAAAGCTTCTGGTTTGCGTGGTCGAGGTGGTGCAGGATTCCCCACAGGCTTAAAGTGGAGTTTTATGCCTCGTGCATTCCCTGGTGCGAAATATGTTGTCTGCAATACCGATGAAGGTGAGCCTGGCACGTTCAAAGATCGTGACATCATGGACTTCAATCCACATGCGCTGATTGAAGGTATGATTATCGCTGGTTATGCCATGGGTGCTAAAGCAGGCTATAACTATATTCACGGCGAAATTTATGCAAGCTATGAGCGTTTTGAAGAAGCTTTAGCAGAGGCGCATACGGCTGGGTTTTTGGGTAAAAATATCATGGGCAGCGAGTTTTGTTTCGATCTGTATGCCCACCATGGTTATGGTGCTTATATTTGTGGTGAAGAAACCGCTTTGCTTGAGTCGCTAGAAGGGAAAAAAGGGCAACCTCGGTTTAAGCCACCCTTCCCAGCGTCATTCGGTTTGTATGGCAAGCCGACCACGATTAATAATACTGAAACATTTGCTTCAGTGCCGTTCATTATTCGAGATGGTGGCCCAGCATTTGCAGCTAAAGGTATTGAGAATTCTGGTGGTACGAAGTTGTTTTCAATTTCTGGTCACGTTGAGCGACCAGGTAACTATGAAGTACCTTTAGGTACGCCGTTTGCCAAACTGCTGGAAATGGCGGGTGGTATGCGTAATGGTAAAAAATTAAAAGCTGTCATCCCGGGCGGTTCGTCAGCACCAGTCTTACCGGGTGATGTCATGATGAATGTGAATATGGACTATGATTCCATTGCAAAAGCAGGCTCCATGCTGGGCTCCGGAGCGATTATTGTGATGGATGAAGATGTTTGTATGGTGAAAGCACTAGAGAGATTGGCTTACTTCTATTTTGAAGAATCTTGCGGTCAATGTACTCCCTGTCGCGAAGGTACGGGTTGGATGTACCGAGTTGTGCATCGCATTGCAGAAGGTAAGGGTAGAGCAGATGATTTAGAACTACTAGATTCGGTTGGTAATAACATGGCCGGACGTACTATTTGTGCCTTGGCTGACGCTGCTGTATTCCCCGTTCGCAGCTTCACCCAACATTTTCGTACCGAGTTTGAATATTATATCGAACATGGTAAGTCTCAAAAAGAACACCGTTGGTGCTGATGTGACCAAGTGTAAACATTAGGAAAAACAACAATGTTACAAATTGAAATTGACGGTAAAAAGCTTTCAGTGGAGCAGGGCATTACAGTAATTGAAGCCGCTCACCAAGCAGGTACTTACATACCACACTTCTGCTACCACAAAAAACTGTCCATCGCTGCCAACTGCCGTATGTGCTTGGTAGAAGTAGAGAAAGCCCCTAAACCCCTGCCTGCATGTGCTACACCGGTGACTGATGGCATGGTGGTTTATACTAATTCACCTACAGCTAAGCAGGCACAAGCAGGTGTAATGGAGTTTTTGCTGATTAACCACCCGTTGGATTGTCCAATCTGTGATCAGGGTGGAGAGTGTCAACTACAAGATCTGGCTGTCGGTTATGGTGGCTCAAGTAGTCGCTATCAAGAAGAAAAACGCTCAGTTATCGGTCAAGAAATGGGTCCTCTGGTTTCGGCTGCTGAAATGAGCCGCTGCATACACTGTACCCGCTGTGTTCGTTTTACTGAAGAAATTGCAGGAGTGCAAGAGATTGGTATGGCAAATCGTGGAGAGTTCTCTGAGATCATGCCGTTTATTGGCAAGGTAGTAGAAACTGAGCTATCAGGTAACGTAATCGATTTATGTCCAGTAGGTGCTTTAACCAGCAAACCATTTCGATATGATGCCCGCTCTTGGGAACTAAGTCGCCGCAAAACCATTTCAGCGCATGATGCATTGGGTTCTAATTTAATTGTTCAAACTAAAGATCATACTGTGCGCCGTGTATTGCCTTTAGAAAATGAAAGTATTAATGAGTGCTGGATTGCCGACCGCGATCGCTTTTCTTATGAAGGTCTTTATCATGAAAGCCGTTTAAGCACCCCAAAAATAAAGCACGATGGACAATGGTATGATGTGGACTGGACAACAGCACTGGAATATATTCGTAAGACACTAGACTGTGTTATTCGAGAGGATGGCAAAGATGCCGTAGGTATTTGGGCAAGCCCTATGAATACCGTGGAAGAATTATTTCTGACTAAAAAATTAGCTCAAGCGTTAGGTGTTAGTAGTATCGACTGCCGTCTACAGCAACAAGATTCACGTCTTTCAGGTAGCCTGAAGGGTGCGCAGTGGTTAGGTCAAAGCATTGAAAGCTTAGGTAATTGCCAAGCAATTTTAATTGTCGGCGCTAACTTACGCAAAGAACAGCCATTGCTGACTGCGCGTCTACGTCGTGCAACCAAAGATGGAATGGCTTTTAGTATTTTAAGCAGTAGCATTGAAACGTTACATATCTGTCGCTTATACACCTCTCCGAGCCCACGAGACCTCTCTACACCTCGTATGCCGTTTTCTGCTTGCAAAAAAATATCTGCTCACAAGCTTCG
>ERZ1023652.310-NODE-310-length-9795-cov-11.036409_pt1 | contig 9795 bp, 8 predicted proteins | sample MGYA00520879_ERZ1023652 | MGnify/ENA primary metagenome ERZ1023652 (study PRJEB33180, sample SAMEA4044469) | wastewater metagenome | place: Denmark | collected 2016-04-02 | study: EMG produced TPA metagenomics assembly of the PRJEB13832 data set (Local surveillance...
CTGCTTGATCCAGCGCGTGGCGTTGATGAAATCGACCGCGTAGTTGTTGTGCTCTTCAATGCCGGTGGCCACGGCGAAGATGTTGGGGTCAAAAATGATGTCTTCGGGCGGGAAACCCACCTCGTCGACCAGGATGCGGTAGGCGCGCTCGCAGATTTCGATCTTGCGCTCGTAGGTGTCGGCCTGGCCTTTTTCGTCAAACGCCATCACCACGGCGGCGGCGCCGTAGCGGCGCACCAGGCGCGCCTCGTGCCGGAACTTTTCCTCGCCCTCTTTCATGGAAATCGAGTTGACGATGCCCTTGCCCTGGATGCAGCGCAGCCCGGCCTCGATCACCTCCCACTTGGAGCTGTCCACCATGATGGGCACGCGCGCAATGTCGGGCTCGGAGGCGATCAGCTGCAGAAAGCGCACCATGGCGGCCTTGCTGTCGAGCATGGCCTCGTCCATGTTGATGTCGATGACCTGCGCACCGTTTTCGACCTGCTGGCGCGCCACGGCCAGGGCCTCTTCGTACTGGCCATTGAGGATCATGCGGGCAAACGCCTTGGAGCCGGTGACGTTGGTGCGCTCGCCAATGTTGACGAACAAGGCGCCCTCGCCAATGGACACCGGCTCCAGGCCGGACAGCTTCATGGGGGGCAACGAAATAGCAGACATAGGGCTCACCTGTGCAGAAACAGCGGAATAACAGGTGAGCGTCGTTGCGAAGAAAAGGCCCCAAGCCTGACGGTGCCACCGTTCATCCGGTGGGCCGCTGCAACGCTCCTTGGGAGCCGGCAATTTTACGTGCAGCCCGGCCGCTCGTGCAGGGGGCCGCCGCGAGGGCGTTTCGCGCGACGGCCAGCCCGGGCGGGCCATCGCACCGAATTTAGATTAAAACCGGCTGAAAGCCTTTTGCAGAAAGCGCCAGCAGCTATGCTAAAGATAGCGACCGATTCCGACACCGGTGCAGGGGGTTTACGCGGCGCCCTGTGCCGAAGCAGGCAGCCCAAACACGCGGTCAAACGCCCAGTTGAAGACAAAGGTGTAGCAAAGAAAGAAGACGATGAGCGCAAGGTCCATCACAAAGGCCTCCCACAGGCTCACCTTGAACCACCAGGCAAACAGCGGCACCAGCGTGAAGACCAGCCCGCCCTCGAACCCGATGGCGTGCGCCACCCGGCGCGCCACGCTGCGCCCGCGCACTGTCTGGCGCGACTCCCAGCGCTCAAAGGCCCAGTTGAACACCACGTTCCACAGCACGGCAATGGCCGACGCGGCCACTGCCACCACACTGGAGTGCCCTGCGCCCTGCCCGGAGAGCTGCGCCAGCCCCGCCGTGGCCACCGCGATGGCGATCAGTTCATACAAGGTGACATAAAGAACGCGGCGCCACGGGCCCTGCAGCCCCTGAGGGGCTGGCGTACCGGGGGCGGCGGGAGAAGTCTGAGTGAAAGGCATGGGGCGACTTTATGTGTGTATTGCTGATATATAAAGTCAGCTTGTTTCAGTTTTTTTGATAATTGCGACCATGGCTTTTTCTTCTGACAGCGTGCAGGTGTTTTTGGCGGTGCTGGACCGGGGTTCGTTTTCGGCGGCCGCGCGCGCGCTTTCGCGGGTGCCGTCGGCCGTGAGCATGACCATTGCGCACCTGGAGGCCGAGCTCAATGTGCAGCTTTTCGACCGCAGCGGGCGCGAGCCCCGCCCCACCGCCGCCGCCCGCGCGCTGGAGCCCCAGGCTCGGCTGCTGGCCGGGCAGTTGCAGCAGCTCAACGCCCAGGCGCTGGCCCTCACCCAGGGGCTGGAAGAGCGGCTGACGCTGGCCATTGCCCCCGAGCTGCTGGCCGCCCGCTGGACGGGTCCGCTGGCTGCGTTGGCATCGGAATACCCGCTGCTGCAGGCAGAGGTGCTGGCCGCGCCGCAGGTGGATGCGCTGGCGCTGCTGCACAGCGGGCGGGCGCAGCTGGCGCTGGTGTTCGAGCGGCCCAGCATCGACGGGCGCGAGGGTTTTCAAGAGGTGGGCAGCGAAACCCTGGTGGCCGTGATGGCCAGCCAGCACCCGGTGCTGGCCGCCGCGCGCGCCGCCGCAGCCGCGCGGGGCGAGGCACCCGAGCGCGCCCTGCTGCGCGAAGAACACCTCACCACCACGCGCCAGATCGTGGTGGCAAGCCGCGACCTGGCGCAGACCGACCCCCGCTTTGTGTTTGCCCGCCACCACTGGCGCACCGACAACCACCTGGCCGCGCTGGGCCTGATCGAAGCCGGGCTGGGCTGGGGCTGGCAGCCGCGCGCGCTGGTGCAACCGCGCATCGCCGCCGGGTCGCTGGTGGAGATGCCGTTTGAAAACCTCAGCAACGGCGTGGCGCTGTGGGTGGACGTGGTGTGGTCCAAAGAGCGCCCGCTGGGCCTGGGTGCGCGGCGCTTCGTGCAGCTGATTGCGCAGCAAGGCGGATCGGACGCGACGGCATGAATACTGATTAAAAATAGGCTGCAGCGCTTATACAGAAAGCGCAAACAGCTATGATTTGTATAGCAATTAATGTCGCGCTTTTGCGGAAAGCGCGCATTGACCCCCCCGCCACATTGCGCCAAGCTGGCAGCCCAACCCCAAGAAAACAGCCATGAGCAACTCTCCCTTTCAAAGCAACAACAAAGGCCTGACCAAGCGCTGGGCCGCTTGGCAGCCCCGCCCGGCCAATGGCTCCGGCCCCAGGCCGGTCTCGCTGAAGGATTTCGACCCCGACGCCACGCCGTTCATGGACGGAGAAAAGGCGCAGGGCAAAGAAGACGTGCAGGCCCTGGCCATTGAACTCGACGCACTGCAAAACCTGCTGTACGCCGACCGGCGCTACAAGCTGCTGGTGCTGCTGCAGGGCACCGATGCTTCGGGCAAGGACGGCACCGTGCGCGGTGTGTTTGGCAGCATGAGCGCCCTCGGTGTGCACGCCGTGGGCTGGAAGGCGCCCACCGAACCCGAGCGCGCGCACGACTACCTGTGGCGCATCCACCAGCGGGTGCCCGGTGCCGGTGAGCTGACGGTGTTCAACCGCAGCCACTATGAAGACGTGCTGGTGCCGGTGGTCAACGACTGGATCACACCCGAGCAGCACCGCCAGCGCCTGGCCCACATCAACGACTTTGAACGCATGCTCAGCGAAACCGGCACGGTCATCGTGAAGTTCATGCTGCACATCAGTTACGAAGAACAGCGCGAGCGCCTGCAAGAGCGCCTGGACGACCCCGCCAAGCACTGGAAGTTCGACATGGGCGACATCGCCGTGCGCAAGCAGTGGGCCGACTACCAGAAAGCCTACGAAACGCTGCTGTCGGCCACGCACACCCCCTGGGCGCCCTGGACCATCGTGCCATCCAACTCCAAAACCCACCGCAATCTGATGATCGCCACCGTGCTGCGCGAGGTGCTGCAAAACCTGGACCTGAAGTACCCGCCCGGCGACCCGGCGCTGGAGCATTTCACGGTGGAATAAACCGGTTCAACACCATGAATGGCTGCAGCGCAATACTGGTAAGCGGTTGTAGCTATTTTTTAGTGAGCAAATAGGGCGACATTGGAGCGTTGGCGAATTATGCAAACGGCGCATAACTCCGTAACACTCCGGCCTTGGACAGGTGGGCGGGGCAGGCATAAGCTTGCTGGCTTGAACACATCCCACAAGGAACCACCGCCATGACGCTTTCCACCGGAACGCCCGGCAGCATCGCCAGCACCCACACCCTGCCGTCGTACCTCGACGCCAACCACCTCGGCCCATGGGGCAACTACCTGCAGCAGGTAGACCGGGTCACACCCTACCTGGGCAGCCTGGCCCGCTGGGTGGAAACGCTCAAGCGCCCCAAGCGCATCCTGATCGTGGACGTGCCCATTGAAATGGACAACGGCACCATTGCCCACTTCGAGGGCTACCGCGTGCAGCACAACCTGAGCCGCGGCCCCGGCAAGGGCGGCGTGCGTTTTCACCAGGACGTGACGTTGTCGGAAGTGATGGCGCTGTCGGCCTGGATGTCGGTGAAGAACGCTGCGGTGAATGTGCCCTACGGCGGCGCCAAGGGCGGCATCCGCGTGGACCCCAAGAAGCTCTCGATGGGTGAGCTGGAGCGCCTGACGCGCCGCTATACCAGCGAGATCGGGCTGCTGATTGGCCCATCCAAGGACATTCCCGCGCCCGACGTGAACACCAACGGCCAGATCATGGCCTGGATGATGGACACGTACTCGATGAACACCGGCGCCACCGCCACCGGCGTGGTCACCGGCAAGCCGGTGGACCTGGGCGGCTCGCTGGGCCGCGTCGAGGCCACCGGCCGCGGCGTGTTCACCGTGGGCGTGGAGGCCGCCAAGCTGACCGGCATGCCAATCGAAGGCGCGCGCCTGGCCGTGCAGGGCTTTGGCAACGTGGGCGGCACCGCAGGCAAGCTGTTTGCCGAAGCCGGTGCCAAGGTGGTGGCCGTGCAGGACCACACCGGCACCATTTACAACGCCAGCGGGCTGGATGTGCCCGCCCTGCTGGCCCATGTGAAGGCGCGCGGCGGCGTGGGCGGCTTTGCCGGCGCCGAAGCCATGGCCAACGACGACTTCTGGGCGGTGGACTGCGAAATCCTCATCCCCGCGGCGCTGGAAGGCCAGATCACCAAGGACAACGCGGGACAGATCAAGGCCAAGATGGTGATCGAGGGCGCCAACGGCCCCACCACGACCGAGGCCGACGACATCCTGCACGACAAGGGCGTGCTGGTGCTGCCCGACGTGATCGCCAACGCCGGCGGCGTGACGGTGAGCTACTTTGAGTGGGTGCAGGATTTCTCCAGCTTCTTCTGGAGCGAGGACGAGATCAACGCGCGCCTGGTGCGCATCATGCAAGAGGCCTTCGCCGGCGTCTGGCAGGTGGCCCAGGAGCACAAGGTGAGCCTGCGCACCGCCACCTTCATCGTGGCCTGCCAGCGCATCCTGCATGCGCGCGAGATGCGCGGTTTGTACCCCTGATCGCAGCCGGATTCGGGTAGTCGGGCTGGCTACCCGGTGACGTCTTTTCTGCCCGGTTCCGCGACTGACGGATCAGGCACCTCGGCTCCCAAAGCCACCGAGGGCGCCACCGCCCCCACGCAGTGCAGCGCCAGGCAAAAGGGCTGCTCGCACTCGGCCCGCCCGGCATAGGGGCAGCCGGGGGTGTGGCACAGCCCGTGTTCACCGCTGCGGGCCTTGTCTTCTTCGCGCGGTACCTGCCCGCTGGCTTGCAGGGCGGCCATCTGCACCCAGGGGTCCAGGCGCATTTGCATGTCACGCCCATACACCTGGGCCGCCTGCTGCGGCTGAAAATCCATCACCAGCAGCGCGCTGGTGCGCGCGGCAGCGGGCTCGGTGCCCTGCAACACCAGCGCCACCACGCCCGATTGCAGGGCCTGTGGCGGTCCGGCAAACGCGGCCTGCAACGGTGCGGCTGAAGCCGTGGCTGCGGGCGCCGCAGCCAGGGACGGTGACTGGGCCTGCAACCACGCCGCCGGCACCCGCAGCGTCAGCGAGAAACCGCGTGCACCCTCGGGCGTGAGCACCGATCCCTGGCGCACCAGCCAGTTTTGCATTGGCGGCAACAAGGCGTCATCACGGCCGTCCAGCGCACGGGCCAGATCGGCAGGCCAGGGTTGCGCCCGCGTTACCTGCTGGGGCAACACCGAGGCCGTGAGCTGCTGCACCAGGGCGCCCACCATGCTGCGCAGCGGCGCAGGCAACCCGCTGGTGGGCCAGGCAGGCAGCAGGGGCGCAGCGCTGGAGGGGGCACCCAAACCCTGGGACGACAGCGGTGATGTGTGTTGTGCACCGGTGCCTGCGCGTTCGCCAGAACCCGCCAGGACCGATGGCGCATCGCCCAGGCCTTGCCGGGCCTGAGGCGACAGGCTCACACGGTCCGTTTGCGCAGGCAGTGGTGGCTGCGCGAACGCAGAAGCCACCTGGGAAGGCACTGCGGGCGTGCCCGGCGCGGGCGCCCCCGGCAACGCCTCTGGGGCTGGCAACGGCGCAGCCCCTTCGCGCTCGCCCCCCAGCAGCATGGCCTGCCGCTGCACAGCCGCTTGCGCCAGCGCCTGTGCCACGGGCGGCTGGGGGGTGCGGGGAGGATCCATGCGGATGGACATGGCAGGGCTAAATGTTGTGACAGGGTGCGCGCCAAGGGTTCAGTGCGCCACAGATTTTGCGGGGTTTGGCAGCCGTTGGCTACTGCAGGCGCCCCGATGCGGTGGCAGACCCCCGCCACACGACGCGGCAGTGTGGCCGCTGCGTCACTCGACCCGGTTCCACTCCAGCGCACGGCTGCGCCAGTGTTCTTCGATGGTCTGGGTGAAGTCGGCACGCACCAGCTTGGCCCGCTGCTCCAGCCAGTCGGCGTTCTCGCGCCGGATCACGATGCCTTCGAGGTTGCCCTGGCGAAACTGGCTGTGCGTGGCGTGCACCCGTTCGCGCAACTGGTCCAGATCCACCGGCCCGGCATGCAGGCATGGCACGGTCGCGAACCCCATGCGCGCCGCCCATGCGTTGCGCCGCGTGGTGCTCCAAAACCGGCCGGTGCTGCGGTCGTACACATCAAACAGCAGCCACCAATCGGGCAGCGCGGCGTAGTCGAGTGAGTGGCGGGCGGCGCACCATTCACCAAACGCCACCAGGTCGGTGCCCAGCGCATCAAACAGCTTGTCTTCGTGTGCGGCCAGCCAGGGGCCGAGCCGGGCAAACTGGCCATGAAAGGGCTGCGGCAGATACTGCCCGCGGTTTTGCGCGCGCAGCACACCGTCGGGCGACACCGAAAAACCCAGGTTGGCGCCATCGAGCTTTTCTTCCAGCACCACCTCGCCGGCCAGCAGCTCTTGCGCCTCGTCGGGCGAGAGCACCTTGTCATCGCGTGGCGCGCCGGTGGCCAGCCACGCAATGTGCGGGGTGTGCGGGAAACGGAAGAAATCAGTCATATCGAGCCTTTTTTCCATGCTTGGTGTGCCAACGCGCCACCAGCCAGTCGTTCAACAAATTCTCTACTTCCAGGCCCACCACCCGCAGTGCCTTCTGGCAGTCGAGCCAGTCGGTGTCGCTGGCATTGGTGAGCTTGCAGGCGCTGCCCAGTTCGAGCGCGGCCAGGGCGGCCGCCACCATCTTGCGGTCGGCCAGATCGGTCACGGCGCTGGCCAGATCCGGCGGCAGCACGGCATTGCCATCGGCATCGGGCTGCACATCGACCCAGACCACTTCGTTGTGGTCGATCTTGTGCATCATCACGAGCCAGCCATAGTCCTGCTCAGAGAGCTTGTGCCCGTATTCGCCACACACCTGCCAGCCGGCGTCGAGCACGGCGTGGCGCGTGGGGTCTGCCTCAAAGGCCTCCAGCCAGTCAAACACGCGCTGGCGCAGGGCGGCGTCGTCCACCGGTGTGCCCTCGGGGCGAAAGGGCGATCCGACATCGACCGCACTGGCAACGATCAGCACGTTGGTGTCCACCAGCCGTGAGGCCGGCAGCGGCCCGCGGCTGTCAGGCTCCGCCACCGGCGGCCTCCCGCATGCGCTGCGCCCGGGCGCGCGCCTGCTCGCGCGCCTCGCCCATGGCATCGCCAAAAAAGCGCGGCGGCCAGTTGCGCACGGCGCCAAATTCGTCCACTTCGAGCGGCACCAGCACGGCGTTGGCGCCCTGCCGCTCCACAAACAGCATCTGGCATTGCGCGGTGGTCGTCTGGCGGCGCGCCAGCAGGGTCTGCATGCGTCGAAACAGGTGCTCGGAATGCGTCTCCACCAGAAACTGCACCCGGCGCTGCTGGCTGACTTCAGCAAACAGCTCGGCCAGCACCGCCTGGGCCAGCGGGTGCAGATGGATCTCGGGCTCTTCGAGCAGCACCGTGCTGCCGGGCGGCACGCTGTAGGCCACCGTGAGCACCGGCAGCACCTGCGCCACACCCACCCCCACGTCGCGCAGGTTGGCAGCCACGCCATCCTTGTGCACCAGCAGTTCGTAGCGGCTGGAGCGCCCCAGCTGGCGCACCTCGATGCGGTCGGCCAGGCCCATGCGCTGCAGCCCCGCCGACACGCTGCGCAACACCGCGCCCTGCCCCGCGCCCGGCTGCAAGGCATCGGACAGCAGGGCGTTGATGGCCTGCTGGCCCTCGGCCCCCACAGAGCCCGAACCGCCCTTGTTCCACACCTGGTCGCGCGCGGGCCGCTGGCGCAGCGGGCCCAGGTAAACAATGGCCTCCAGCTCGCGGCGCAGGGCCAGGCTCAGGTCTTGCAGATGGGCGCCATCGGGGCCCAGCAGGGCAATGGCCTCGGCCGAGAATGCAATCGAGCGCTCGGGCGCCAGGTGCAGCCCCTTGCCGCGTGGCCGGGGTTCGCCATCCACCCACACCGCATAGGCCCCGCGCTCCCGGCGCACAGCCCGAAACTCCCGCGCCACGGTGGACAGCGACAGCGCCTGCACCACCACGGCGCCGCTGGCCGTCTGGCCATAGCTGCAGGCAAAGCGGCCCTGGCGCACGCGTTCGCCCTCGGGGCGCTCGAACTCCAGCACGATCTCGAACTGGCGCGGCGCCACGGTGCCATGCGCCAGCACGGCGTCAAAATCGCCCAGGCTGACCAGGTCGTTGGCCTCGTCGCCCCCCAGGTTCAGGTGCACCGTGCGATCAGGCGCCGCCGCGGTCTGCTTGAGCAGCAGCAGGCTTTGCAGCAAGGTGGATTTGCCCGACGAATTGCTGCCCAGCAGCATGGTGACCGGCGCCAGCCGCACGCTGCCACTGTCGCGCCAGGCCTTGAGGTTCTTGAGCTGCAGGTGCTTGATCATGTGCGTCGATTCGCCGCGCCAGCGCGGCAGGTGGTGGGCTGCGGGCTAACGCCCGCTTCGGGCCGGTTCAGGCCAATGCGGTGGGCTCGCGGTAGAAAAGTTGCCGCGTCTTCACCGGCGCCACGGCCTTGGCAATGGCGCCAATGTGGTCCGGCGTGGTGCCGCAGCAGCCGCCCAGAATGTTCACCAGCCCCTCGGCGGCGAACTCGTGCACCAGGCGGCTGGTGATCTCCGGCGTTTCGTCAAAGCCCGTGTCGCTCATCGGGTTGGGCAGACCCGCGTTGGGGTAGCAGCTGATGAATGTGTCCTCGGCCACCCGGTTGAGCTCCTGGATGTAGGGGCGCATCAGCGTGGCGCCCAGGGCGCAGTTCAGCCCAATGGCCAGCGGGCGCGCATGGCGCACGCTGTGCCAGAAGGCGGTGACGGTCTGGCCCGACAGGATGCGGCCCGAGGCGTCGGTGACGGTGCCACTGATGATGAGCGGCAGGCGCTCGCCGCTCTTTTCAAAGAACTCATCAATCGCAAACAGCGCCGCCTTGGCGTTGAGCGTGTCGAAAATCGTCTCGACCAGCAACACGTCGGCGCCACCCTCCACCAGCGCCTCGACCTGCTCGTAATAGGCCGCACGCAGTTGCTCGAAATCGACATTGCGCGCGCCGGGGTCGTTCACATCGGGGCTGATGCTGGCGGTTTTGGGCGTGGGGCCCAGGGCGCCGGCCACAAAACGCGGCTTGTCGGGTGTGCTGAATTTGTCGCAGGCAGCGCGCGCCAGCTGGGCCGAGCGCAGGTTCATCTCGCGCGCCAGGTGGGCCATCTTGTAGTCCTCTTGCGCGACGGTGGTGGCGCCAAAGGTGTTGGTCTCGATCAGGTCGGCGCCTGCGGCCAAATAGCGCTCGTGGATGTCGCGGATCACATCGGGCCGGGTGATGCTCAGCAGCTCGTTGTTGCCCTTCACATCGCGCGGAAAGTCCTTGAACCGATCGCCCGCGCCATC
>ERZ1023652.311-NODE-311-length-9791-cov-4.373344_pt1 | contig 9791 bp, 9 predicted proteins | sample MGYA00520879_ERZ1023652 | MGnify/ENA primary metagenome ERZ1023652 (study PRJEB33180, sample SAMEA4044469) | wastewater metagenome | place: Denmark | collected 2016-04-02 | study: EMG produced TPA metagenomics assembly of the PRJEB13832 data set (Local surveillance...
CTGAACCGACCCGAGTATTTCGGAGACAGTTTATCTTGAGTCATGCCACTTTGGCTGACTCTTCCAATTGGCGATAATACGCCATTTCAAATTCGGCTGGTGGAACATAACCTATCGAGCTTAACAAACGTCGATGATTGAACCAATCCACCCAGTTTAGTGTTGCTAATTCAACATCAATCATCCGCCTCCATGGTTTTTGATGATGGATGACCTCAGTTTTGTACAAACCATTCACCGTTTCAGCCAAAGCATTGTCATACGAATCACCCGTTGTTCCGACCGAAGCCTTCACTTGAGCGGCCTGTAAACGTTCGGTGTAGCGAATGGACAGATATTGGCTGCCTCGGTCACTGTGGTGAATGAGGTGTTTGGGTTTGTTTCTGGCATGCAAAGCCTGTTCCAATGCATCCATCACCAAGTCGGTATCCATCCGTTTTGCCACCTTCCAACCAACAATGCGCCGAGCAAACACATCGATGATGAAAGCCGTATACACAAAGCCCTGGTGGGTAGACACATAGGTGAAATCGGCTACCCACAATTGATTTGGCCGACTGGCAGTAAATTGCCGATTTACCAAATCATCGGCCCGTTGCAACTCTGGATCACACACTGTAGTGCGTTTGCCTTTACCCCGCCAAACCCCTTGTATGCTGTGTTTACGCATCAGTCTAGCAACCGTACAGCGGGCAACTTGAACACCTTCACGTTGCAATTGGTGCCAGACTTTGCGGTAACCATAAACCTGCAAGCTGTCTTCCCAAACAGTGTTGATTTGAACCAATAAACATTCATCCGACACGCATCGTTTGGCTCGTAAATCAGGCTGTTTCAATCTTTGTGCATGTCGATAATAAGTGGATGGCGCAATCGGCAATACTCGGCAAATCGACTCGACCCCATACATCACTTTGTACTGATGGATAAAATCCAACAAATCGCCTATTTGCGGTCGAGCTCCGCCTGGGCGAAAAAAGCGGCAGCTTTGCGCAGAATTTCATTGGCGCGTTGCAGCTCTTTATTGTCTCTTTCGAGCTGCTTAATGCGCTGCGCTTGATCAGCCGCTGCCCCATTATCGGCCAGATCAGCTTCAAACTTCTTAATCCAAGTGCGCAGTGTTTCTGGTGTACAGCCAAACTTGCTGGCAATGGACACTGTGGCGGCCCACTGAGTGGGATATTCACTGCGCTGTTCTTGATAAAGGCGAACCGCTCGTTGACGGATTTCAGGTGAGTAAGTATTTTTCATTCGGATATTCTCTCAGAAAGTTAGGTCTCCGAGAAACCCGGGGCGGTTCAAAGTGCTTTTCAAGACGCCACTATCGTAGGCTTATTTTTTAATATGTTTAAATTGCACAACGATATAAGAAGCAAAATGTGATGAGAAGATATATATTTTTTTAGAGGTGTTATAAGTTTTTTATTAACTTTAAGTATAAATAGTGCGACTGGTATTTACAGTAGGCATTAAAAAAGCTACCTGAACTGGGAGTTGGCAGCTTCTTGATTAGTGAGTTATGGCCAATTATTTTTCCGTGCCGGAATAATGAGTGGCGTTGCGACTAGGGGAGTATTCGTCTGTTTGCTTATCTGCTTTATTGAACTGAACTTCAAACAACGCCTTTCCGGTCAGATGTTCCTGATATTCGGGGTGCTGTTTTAAGTAGGCCAATGCGCCGAGCAATAACAGACCGATAACGATCATGGTACGCATAGTAGGCTTTCCTTTTAGGGATTATATAAATTATTAAGTGAGTGAGTGCTAGTAGGATGGCTTAAAAGCAAATAAGTTGCATAAAGTTTGGATAGTCGGCATTTTTTAAATATAGATGGTAATGTTTGATTTTTTATTAATTTATCTTTAATAATAGTTACTTATGAATATTTATGATGCTGGTTATTAGTTTTTTTGTATCTATTCTGCCCTATATATTAACAGGCTTATGACGAATGATAGATCTGATAATGGATCGATTAGGGTGTAAAGCTTGGCGTAAGTGCTTTGATAAGGGATTGGGAGTGCCAGCGATTTGGGCGGCGATACTGGCGCCACATAAAGGTGCAGTGCTGAGGCCACGGCTACCATGGGCGGTATTCAGATAAGCATTCGGAAGGTAAGGGCAAGGTGAATTAATGGTTTGGTTTTTATCGAGCGCGAGCTGAGCGTAAGTGTCTTGCATGGCGGTGATGTCTCCTAGTTCACCGACCATTGGCAAATGATCGGGTGCATCACAGCGAATAGACGCATGGCCACGCATCTGGTTTGGAGTTTGTGGTTGATAAAATGAGGTGGCTAGAGTGGGGTGTAGCTGAATTAGTGCTTCGTGGTTGAGCTGCTCGTCTGATTCACGCCAGTCGTTACCAGTATCATTGGGCATAAAAGTGGCGCCGTAGCAGTGTTGGCCTTGCCAAGCAGGAGCAATATAGCTGGTACCGCTTAGTGCACAGCGCAGTTGCTGACTATAATTACTGGCCGTGGCTAAACTGGTTTGACCGCGAACGAGCTGAAAGGGCAAGCCTTTTAATAATTCAATATTGTGGCTAGCCGAACCGCTACAAAACACAATATGGCTAGCTGAAAATAATTGTTTGTTAGATTGAGCAAACCAACTATTGCCATGGTAATAAGCATGTAGTAACGGTGTGTTGGTGTGTAGACTAATGAGAGGATGCTCAAGCAGGGCGTGAACCAAAGCTGGGGGGTGCAGCCATGCGCCTTGTGGCCAAAATAGGCCAGCGTGGTTGATGGCTATGCCCGCCAAATCACTGGCTTCTGTGGCGCTAACTGCATGATACAAATGGTGGTGATGAGTATGCAATGAAAGTGCGGCGTTGCGTCGGATTTCAGCAGCATTGTGGTTAATATGCAAGACACCACAAGCATCCCAAGCATTATGTTGGTGAGGCAGCAGGCGTTCTAAAAGGCGTCGGGTATAGCCGTAGCCAGATAGTAATAATTCGGATTGTTCAGTTGGATGAGGCGATATTTTTGCATACAACAGTCCTTGACGATTACCAGATGCAGCCAGTGCGGGTTGCGGCTCAGTTTCTAATACTGTGCTGGCAATGTTTCTTTCGGCTAGTGCGCGAGCAGTCGCCGCACCAGCGATACCAGCACCAATAACCAACACATTAGTTGGGGCAGAAGTGGGTGGCGGTATAAACCAAGGTTTACTGATTAATGGTGCTTGTTGCGAAAGACTAGGGGTTTGCCATTGCACTTGGCTGAAATGTTCATGCACATTATAAGCAGCATGGTCGTTGAGCCACCAAAAGTGAACATCTGGCAGTAGATGTTCAATAACATGGACGCCATTTAAAGCCAATGTATTAATTTGTCTAAGTAATGAGATGTGTAGCGTTTGCTCTTGTGACGATGGAGCTTCAGGTAGCCTTAGTTGTGGGAGTGCTGCTTCAAGATTGCAGATAATGAGGTTCAGTGGTTGTGCATGAGCTTGTATGGCTGCAGATAGGGCACGTATATCTGGCATGTTTCGCCAAACTAGGTTATTCATGGAAGGCTGCCTGAAGCCTGTGCTTCAGCAGCTGTTTCACTGGCGCTGCGTTCAGGTTTAAGCCACTGCCATTGTTCTTTTAGCGCGTTGGTTAATACTTGTTGTTTTTCTTCGGGCGTAGACAAGCCTTTGGTTAAGCGCTGGTAATCGAGAGCGATAGAGGGTTTATCAAACGTACCATTGATTTGCAGCGGCACACTGTTAATACGCCCATCATTACGCACGCTAACCGTAACATTTTCTTGCAGAGTTTTAAGGTTGAAATCTGTTTTTCCATGGCTGGTGACAGTGACATTGCCTGAAATTAGTTCGCTACGGCTTTGTTGGCTAACACCGTTTACGATGAGTGTATCTAGGCTGAAGCGTTCAAACGGTGTTTGCTCATTGTCGCTTACAAGATGGTTGGTTTGGTTGTTGCGCAGGTTTTGTAAGGTTTTAGCAAAGTCTATGCCCTCAAGGCTGCCTTGGTTGATGTTAATGCTAGCGCGCCCGTTCAGAGCAGATAGCCATTGGGCTTTTTTACCGCCTTTGCTGGTTAAATCAATCACTGCATTGCCGCGCCCATGAAGGCTGTGAACGCCTAAGAGGTCGTTGAGTAGTGGGCTAATTTGAACATTTTGAAAGTATTGTTGTAGATGTAATATCGGCGGGTTGGCATTGCTGATGTTTAAACCGCCCTCGGTGTGGCCGCCATATAAGGCTGCATGTAAGGAAGACAATTGGATATGCTGCGGATTTGCGTCAACTCGTACGCTAAAGTCATCTAATTGTACGCCAGGCGTGATTAAGCTATCTATTTTAACGTCGGCCTCAATTTTTGCCAGTCGGCCTTGAGCTAAAAAGGCAGGATAGGCATGGCTGGTTTGATTAGATAAATTAAGCCAATAAGGTGACAATGATAATTTATGTAGATGAACAACAGCGTTTAATGTTGGCTGCGGGCCATGTTGATATTCGGCTTTAATGGTGGCGGGCTGACGCTCTATTTGACCGCTGAGGTTGGTTTGCCAATTATAGCCGTCTGTACTTTTCAACCAGCCTTCAAGTTGGCTCACAAAGCGGGCATGGCTAGTGGTTCTACGCTGTTCTTGACGAGTAGATAAAGCCAAGTTATTCAGTGCGAAGCCTAGTTTTTTTTGCCAAACAAGAGTGGTATTGAGTGTAGCTGTATCGAGCGTATACGTATTTTGGCGACTGGCTTTTAGTTGAATTTGGTCGGTTGTGAGCACGGTTGGGCGCCAGTTGATTTGGTGAACGTTGAGGCTGCCCGTCCAATCTTGATTGTCTTTGCGTGCAGTGGCAACGGCGTTGGTGTTGTTTAGGCGGATTTTATGTAGGCTTAATTCGGTACTACCACTTTCGGCGTTGATGTTTAATTCGTTATCGGGGCTACTTGCCTGAAGCTTGAGCGGACCTGTTTTTAGGTTGCCAGATTGGTATTCTAATGAGGTATTGAGCTTGAATGATAATGGATGCTGTAATGGCTGCGCAGTGCCTTGTAGCTTTATACTGGGGATGCGCCAGCCGTCGACATTTTTTTCGATTATGCCTTGAGCTTGCCATGTAACTTGCTGCCAATGCTTTTGCAGTGTCTCACCACTGATTTCAAATTGTGATTTAGGGTCGGTAAGGCCTTTAATTTTAGCTTTAAATGCAGTAATTAGATGGTTTTGCGTAGGAGTAACCATTTGAAAACGCCCATTTTCAATAATCAATCTATTGACCTGAACATCGCGCTTTTGTAGAAGGTCGTCGATGTTCCATTGGTTGTTACTGTGTTGGTGCAGCTGGATGTGGGGTTGAATCCAAACCCATTTTTCAATTGTTGGTTGCGCACTCCATAAATTAGACCACGCAACGCCGGTGCGCATTTCTTTAATGTGCACCGCGATTTTGTCACTGTTTGGTTCACTGAGGGTTACATTGCGAAGGGAAACGGTAGGGCGAGGAAAAAACCCACGACCAATTTGGGCATCAAAGCGAACACGGCGCCCAGCATCAGCAAAGCTGGTGTCAGCAATTTGATGTAAATTATCGGAGCTAAAGTATCGATAGAGAATGGCTTGACTGCCCACGCCCAATACAAACATACCTATTAAGCAGATGCTGAGTGTTTTGAGCCAAAATTTACCAGATTGCCATTTTTTCATCAGATGCCTGAAAGATATAGAAAGTACGGATAGTCCGCAGACAGCGGGTGAACAAGAAGCCAATTATAGCAGAACAAAGAATGCGATTAGTATGTAAATAGGCTATTGCTAAGTGTTAAAGCGCTATTGCGTGCTGGTGTTTTATTGCATTAATAAACATAAAGGCTACCTGAAAGATTTATTCAGGTAGCCTTTGCATAGAAATGCTTTTATAGCATCAATTAAGCTTTAGGGTCAGGATCTACATTTGTATCATCTTCGGAATCACCTTGACGCTGTTCTTCCCAAGCCGCTTGTTGTGCCCAAACTGAACCTTCAGGTGCTTGTGAAGTTTCACCCGTTTCCCATGGTGAATTATCAGGAACAGATTCAATATGGATGGTTTTGAGCGAATAATCTGGCTGGTAATATAAATCATATTTAGCAGCACGGATGGTTGAAAGCATCATCATCGTCATAATCACCAATAAAGGTGCCCCAGCAAAAATAGAAGCGGTTTGCAGGGTGTTCAAGCCACCGAGAAACATCAGCACACTGGGCATCAGGCATAAAGTAAATGCCCAAAACAAGCGGTTCCAGCGGTGCGGTTCGCCATCTACCTCATGCTGAACAACCGAAGCGAGGATATAAGAAATACTGTCGAAAGTTGTGGCGGTGAATAATACCGCTAAAATCACGAACACCACAATCACGGCAGTTGACATGGGTAGCGTTTTTAAAACCGAGAAAATGGCAGCATTAGCGCCTTGGTCATTCAAGATGCTTATCAAATCCAAACCACCAGTTAGTTGAAGATATAAGCCATAGTTACCTAAAATAATAAAAAACGCAGCACAACCAAGTGAGCCAAAAAATATTGAGCCCACAGTCATTTGACGTATGGTGCGACCTTTAGAAATTTTAGCGATAAACAAGCCGATGGTTGGTGCATATACCAGCCACCAAGCCCAATAAAACACAGTCCAATCTTTTGGGAAGTTGCTTTTGGTAAAGCCAAACTCGGTAAACTCACCGAAAGATTCTGTCCACGTCATCATGGTAAACATTTGCGTAAGCGAGCGGCCAAGACTTTCTAAACCAACGTTTAAAATAAAAATGGTTGGCCCTGCGAATAAAATGAAAATCAGAAAGGCAATACTAAGGTAGAAGTTGATATTAGAGAGAAATTGAATACCACCTTTAAGGCCCTGATAGGCGCTGTAGGCAAAAATCATGGTGGTAACCAATAAAACAATCAATTGCATTTGCAGATTTTGCGGCGTGCCAAATAGCTCATGCAATCCGTAAGAAATCATCGGCGAAGCTAAGCCTAGTGTGGTAGCACCACCGCCCAACATACCAAAAACAAAGAAGATATCAATTAATTTACCCCAATTGCTGTTGGCCCAGCGTTGGCCAATCAGCGGCATCAGGCTTTGGCTTACTTTTAATACAGGTGAATTGCGCACATGGGCAAAGTAGGCAATGGCAATGGCGGGTACCAAATAAATAGCCCAAGCAACTGGCCCCCAGTGAAACATACCATAAGTGCTGGCCCATTTAATGGCCTCAGCTGATCCAGCGGCTAAGCCAAACGGCGGGCCTTGGTAATAGTACATCCATTCAACAAAGCCCCAATATAAAATACTGGCACCAATACCGCCGCAAAACATCATCGCGGCCCAAGAGCCAGTTTTAAATTCAATTGCTTCATCTGGTTTACCCAGCTTAATGTTGCCGATATCTGAGAATGTAACATAGGTTACAAATATAATAGCCAGTAGACCAAAAGCAAGGTAAACACCGCCAAAGGTATCGGTAATATACGTTTTAGCTAAAGCCACCCAATCTGCACCTTGCTGAGGAAATAAAATAAGCGGCAAGGTGACGCTCATTAATAAAATCAAGATGCCAAAGAAGGTGAATTTATCAATGCGGGTATCTGGAATGGGTGAAAAGCTACGTGGTTGAAAGTTACGATCTGTATTGAACGTGCCTAGATGGCTATATTGATGTTCACTGATTCGGTAACGTATGGTTTTTTTATCATCGCTTGACAAAATGTGCTCCTTATATTGTTTTTTACGAGAGTAGTGTCAAAGACGCTTTTAAATAAAAAACGACAAAGAATTATAGCACAGGTGTAACTCATTGATAATAATAGATATGATTTAAATAAACTATTTTAGCATAATTTATTTTTCATAAAATTACAGTTTTGAGACAATAAATGTACTTTTAAACAACGGCATAGTTAGGCAAAATCAGCGAATATTGATATGATTTGCGGTGTTGCCAACCAGCTATAATGGTACTGTTATCATAGGAGCTAAAATGATTATTGTGATGCAAAAGCACGCCGCTGCTGAATCAGTGGAACAAGTTGTAGCGTTGATTCGCAGCCGTGGTTTACATGAACATGTTTCCAAAGGCGAAGAGCGCACCATCATTGGCGCTGTGGGCGATGAGCGTGTGTTTCACCCGCATGAAATTGAAAGTCTGGCGCAAGTAGAGCGCGCTATTCGCGTGTTGAGTGATTGGCGCATTATCAGCCGCGAAGCCAAGCCTGAAAACAGCATTATCAATGTTCATGGCGTTGCGTTTGGCGATGAAAAGGTACTCAATATTGGTGCACACGATTATAACGATGCAGTGTTTACCGATCCTTTTTATGTATCTAACAGCCCTTATGCCGAACAAGATGGCTTGAACGATAAAGAGGCCATGCGCACCATGCGCGAGGTTATAAAACAAGGGCATAATACACAGCGGCCAGTAATTGTACGCATTCGTGATGTACGCCAAATTGAACCAGCGCTTGAAGGTGAAGCCGATATTCTGTATCTGGGCGGCGAGCTGATGAGCAACCGCGCATTACAAGCCGAAGTAGGGCGCTTAAATACGCCGGTGGTGTTGTGCAAAGATAAGCATCATCGCGTTGATGAGTGGCTGGTGGCGGCTGAACACATTGCCTTAAAAGGCAATCATCATATTATTTTGGGTGAAGCGGGTACGCTTAGTTTTGAGGCGGATCATGCGTATCGCTTAGATGTAGAAGCGATTGTGCGCGCGCGTAAACTAAGCCATTTGCCAGTATTGGTGAATATTGAACGGCTGTGGCACAACGATATGCCGCAAGAAACATTGTATAAATTGGCGGTAGCGGCTGGCGCAAATGGCATCATCAATACTTTAAGAAGCCAGAATATTTAAGTTAATTTAAACAATACATATAAAGGCTACCTGAATGTTTTCAGGTAGCCTTTATATTGGTTTATAGCGATTAATATGGCGCTTTATATAACTAGTTTGCATATATAACCGAAGCGAGCCACGTTTTATTTTACTACTATTTATCTAACGGACACTTCTTAAAAGTTGTTTAGCAAAATACGGCGAATCATTTAAAATTTCATCATCATGATACATCAACTCCATCTCTTTAAACTCATTCATAGTACGGTCTAAGAAAATACTCAATCCCATATTACCAAACATCGTTTGCGGCTTGTACGCTTCAACCTCAATCGCTTCGACTAGATACCTAAACATTCTACATCAATCGATTTTGACCAGATTCGCGACAAACCCGTTTCGTTTAATCTCCTACCATCTATTTTATTTTCCATCTGATTAACTCCCCATTATTGATTTGAAAATAAGTGTCATTTTGACAGCATCCATCGCGGCATCGTGCAAAGTATGGTGTTTAATAAAACCATCTGGCATATCGATATAGTATGTTTATAGCGCTTTATTTATATGTTTTAAACGATATAAAGTCGTTATTTCTTGGCTGCGCGCAAAAGCCAGTGCATCGTCTACATCAGCAGCTTTAGCATGAGTAGGCTTGCTATGACGCGTTTCAACAATATGCAAACCTGAATCTTTTATACGCGCTGACAATTCATTTTCAGCACGCAAACCTAAATGCTCAGCTAAGTTAGACATAATCAACCATGCTTCACCTTCTTTATTTAGGTGTAACGTTACTTGTGTTAAAAAACTGTTTAACATCGCGCTGTTTGGGTCGTATAACGCCGCTTCAATTGTTGAAGTGGGTTTAGCTGGCACCCAAGGCGGATTACACACAATTAAATCTGCACTGCCTTCTGGAAATAAATCAGCCACTTGCAAATCTACGT
>ERZ1023652.312-NODE-312-length-9706-cov-5.471344_pt1 | contig 9706 bp, 10 predicted proteins | sample MGYA00520879_ERZ1023652 | MGnify/ENA primary metagenome ERZ1023652 (study PRJEB33180, sample SAMEA4044469) | wastewater metagenome | place: Denmark | collected 2016-04-02 | study: EMG produced TPA metagenomics assembly of the PRJEB13832 data set (Local surveillance...
GAATATGTAGGGAGTTTTTATCGTTGGGGTTTACATGTAGTAGGGATAGGAAATTTTAGAGTCATTTCTTCACTAGTGTTGCATAAACATTTGTAGGTCCTCATCTAAACTGTTTTCTGAAAAAAAGCAAAAAAATTCCCATGCTCACGCAGAAAGACGACTTTCTCCAGATTGTAACAATTATGAACTATATCAATTTATCTTCATTTCCTCTACTTGCGTCAAGCTTCCGTTCATTTTGATTCGGTCGGTTTCCCCCGTATCCTTGTCTCCCAAAGTTCACTAGCTTCCCATAGGGAAGCGAATAGGTAGCGTTGGATTGTCAGGCTAGAAAGAACAGATTGTGTTTCCAGTTTGACCAGATAGGTGAGAAGTTGTGCAATCAAAGCAAGATAGACCTGGTTTTTTAAGCCGTCCTCGTCACGACTGAAGAATTTTTTGATGGTAGTCTGCTGCTTCAATTGCTTGAAAAAGAGTTCGATTTCCCAGCGGGAACGGTACATTTGGCTGATCGCTTCTGCTGACAGATCAAACCGATTGGTAATGATGCGCAGCCTATTCTCCTGTGTATCCGTTACTTCAACCAAGCGATAAGGATCTGTCAGATACCCATTTTTGCCACCCAGAACGACCATCTGGTCTTGGAGAATGGAGCCTCCCGAAGGGACTTCGTATTCCTCCATTACCTTCACAAGGGTGTTCTTTCTGATGCGAGATACGAAGAAAAATTCGTCATGGGAAAATTTATCAAACATCTCAAAGTCCAGATAACCTCGGTCAAAGATATAGGTGGCCAGCTTCTCGTCAACTACGATTTCCAGTCGGTTGACATCATGAACGGAAGCGTTCGTGATGATCGCTCTATCTGGATAGGCATCGCCTTTCCCTATATAGGCAAGACGGAGATGCAGTTTTATGCCTGACTTAGTGGTACGGAACTCTGCCCAGGGGTATCGTGTTTTATTCAGAGAGACCGTCGTCGAATCTACGATGAATGCTTTCGGAAGCTTGCCGTTACGCTTGCCTTGGTTGGCTAAAGATACTAGGAAGTGAAACATCTCCTCCAGAATAATGGGTTTGATCCCTCGGATCTTCCGCGATATCTGCGAGCTGCTAAGAGAGTCAAAACCAAGTTCAGCTTGAAGGTCTGGATTTAAAAGGGAAGCTTCGATATCCCGAAGACTGGCTTTTTGGCTCGAGACTGCGTGGAGCATCAGCTTGAGGAAACGATCAAAATAGAGCTTCTTGACATAGGTATTTGTCTGTCCAATTTGTTCTTGTAGTCTTAACGGTAGATTCTCAAAAGAGACAGGTGCAATCCATTTACAAAATGAAGTTTTTTGTTTATGCTTATCCATAGTTGTAGGTCCTTTAAAGTGGTCTTGGATAAGTCATCTTACCAACCATTGTAAAGGACTTTTTGTTTTTGTCTAAAAATTCGGTTTGTTTATTTTATTAATGCAACACTAGTGACCAAAAAAGAATTAAAAGATAAAACTCTTTGAGATTAAGTTTCCCCACAAAATAATATAACCATGGTTACGCTTCATTTTTTATTTTCATAATCAAAAGCACGATATTTACGAATTAAAGTATCAAGAAGGCACAACATATTGTGGAAGAACGGGGTAGTAAGGTATTCTATTGGAAATTCAAGAAGTTCAGAAAGTTCTGACAGTAATGAATTTAACGAAATGTGGGAGGAGGGAATAAAATGTCAAGTTTCTTTAGTTGGGATCTAGTATGGGAGTTTTTTCCAAAAATTCTCAGTGCGTTGCCCGTGACATTGTTGATTGTAGGCATTGCGACTCTTGTAGGCTTGGTGTTGGGAAGTTTTATTGCGTTCATACGGGTGGAAAAAATACCGATATTGAATCAGATAGCTGCAGTATTTGTTTCCTTTATTCGCGGGACGCCGATTCTTGTCCAGCTATACATCGTTTATTACGGTGTGCCCAGCCTCTTACAGGCGATCCAGATTGATGTGTCATCATGGGACAAAATTATTTTCATCTATATTACGTACGGATTGAATACCGCAGCGTTTCAATCAGAGACCATTCGAGCCGCAATCTTGAGTGTACCGACTACGCAGAAGGAAGCCAGCATCGCATGTGGATTGACGAAGTCGCAAATGTACCTGCGTGTTATTCTTCCGCAAGTTGTTGTCGTGGCGTTACCCTCGTTTGGCACAACGACCGTCGCGTTGTTGCAGGATACATCGTTGGCATTTACGATCGGGATCGTGGATGTGGTTGGGAAAGCGCGGGCCATTGGTGCCGTGACCTACCACACGTTGGAAGGCTACGTTGGCGCGGCAATTCTGTTCATTACGTTGAGCATTATTCTTGAAAGAGTCTTTGACGTGTTGGAGAAACGGATGAATTTCACAGAAGCAAAAAAATCGTCGTTCCAACTACCAAGATTATTACTTATTAAAAATAAAGAGGTTCAAATCAAAAAGGTTCAAAAAATCGAGACAAATTTGAAGGAGGAATTATTATGAAACAATCAACAGTGGGATTCGGAGCAAGTTTATTGATGGCAGGGATTATCTTGGCTGGATGCGGCAGCGGTTCAGCTGAAACCGATAGTGCAGCCGACAGCGGGGCGACAGAGATCAAAGTAGGTACCGGGAATGAAGCTCTGCCTTATGCTTATTTGGATGAAAATGGCGAATACGATGGCTATGATGTCGCTGTAGTGAAAGCCATTGATGAAAAACTGACGGAGTACACGTTCACATTTGAAGGAGCGGACTTCCCGACAACTTTGTCGAATCTGGAGAGCGGCAAAGTTGAGATGGCGGCCTATGAATATGAAGTGAACGCAGAACGCCAAGAAAAATTCGTCTATGGGGATGTCGGTTACGTAGTGTGGGATACGTACATCGTTTCGGATCCGGATGCAGGAGCGGTTTATGAGTCCTTCGACGATCTTGCCGGGAAAAAAGTTTATGCCACAACTGCGACGAACCAAGCAGCAATGGCTGAAACCTATTTAGAAGAAAACCCGGGTGCTTTCGAATTGGTTTATGGCGAATATAACAATGAGCAGATTGTCCAAGCAATCACTTCCGGAGCAGTGGACGCGAGCTTAGCGCCGAAATATCAAGTCGACAACTGGAACAAATCCTTCAGCGAAAATTTAGCGATTGGCAGTGAACCAGTCCACAACTCAGATGCATACCTGCTGTTCAACAAAGAAACCGACCAAGCCTTCATTGATGCCGTGAATACAGCGTTAGAGGAATTAAAAGCGGATGGAACCATTAAAGAACTTTCCGAAGAATATCTAGATGGTGATTACGTTCCAGAATAAGAAAGGATGAGGGCCATGAGTTTCAAATTTGAGGTGATGATCCAATCATTGCAAGTAGCAAGCCAATACATCGGCACAACATTATTCATGGCCATCACAGCGATCATCATCGGCGTTATTTTAGGGTTAGGGATAGCGCTGATCCGGCTGTATCGCATCAAAGGACTGAGCCAGTTTTTCCAAGTGGTTGTCACTTTGTTGAAAGGCATCCCGATGGTATTGATCATTCTCGCGCTTTACCTGATCGCTTCCAAACAGTTTGATGTTTGGTCGGAATCCATGAACTGGTCGCTGCGGTTCAGGGATTTCAACATGGTTTGGATCGCCATTTCCGCACTGAGTCTGTTGGCCACGATCAACAGCAGCGAGATTTTCCGCGGGGCCTTCGCGGCTATCAAAAAAGGCCAGTTCGATGCTGCCAAATCGATGGGCATGACCAACCTGCAGACAATCCGCCGGGTGCTGCTTCCCCAGGCAATCCCGATTTCATTACCGATGTTCAGCAATTTATTGATCAGCTTGATTAAGGCTTCGTCCTTAGCCTCGATGGTCAGTGTCGTCGATGTCTTTGCAGCCGCGAAAATCACTGCTCAGCAAAACTACCGGTTCCTGGAAGCCTATGTGGCGGTTGCGGTCATCTACTGGGGCATCAGTCTAGTGATCGAGAAAGGTGCGCAAATGCTTGAACAGCGCATGACCCGTAAATTGAGGAGGGCGATTTTATGATGGAAGTACGCAATATCCACAAACGCTTCGGCAAGCAGGAAGTCCTCAAAGGCATCGATATGGATGTCGCCAAAGGGGAAGTTGTAACCCTTCTGGGGCCAAGCGGTTCCGGCAAAACGACTTTTCTCCGCTGTCTGAATTTTTTGGAACGGGCAGATGAAGGCAGCATTCTCCTGGGAGAGACCGAAACGATCGTTAACAAAGCGAATCCAAAAGAGATTTTGGCGCATCAACGCCAAACTGCGATGGTCTTTCAAAATTATGCGCTGTTCCACAACAAGACAGCGCGCGAAAATATCGTGATGCCGCTGTTGCTGACGAAAAAAAGAACCAAGCAGGAAGCGTATGACCTAGCGGATGCTTTGTTGGAACAAGTGGGCCTGATCGAACGCAAAGATTTTTATCCCAGCCAATTATCCGGTGGCCAGCAGCAACGGATCGGAATTGCGCGTGCCTTGGCGCTGAATCCCAAAGTGATCTTGTTCGATGAACCGACCTCGGCGTTGGATCCGGAATTGGTCGGACAAACGCTGATGCTCCTGCGGGACATCGCTGAAACCGGCGCAACGATGGTGCTGGTGACGCATGAGATGAAATTCGCGTATGAAGTGTCGGACAAAATCATCTTTATGGAGAATGGCCAAATTGTTGAACAAGGAACACCCAAAGCAGTGTTTGAACAAACAAAAGAAGAGCGGACCAAAGCCTTTTTGGCCCGTTTCACAACTCAAATGGCTAGATAGAGGAGGAAATCAGATGGCATATCGTTTCGCAAATCGTATGAAGGAATTGAAATCATCCCCTTTACGGGAAAATGCAAGTAAAAACATGGAGCTCAAAGATGTGATTTCATTTGCTTACGGCTTTCCGCCGGTGGAAGCTTTTCCGATGGAGACACTCCAAAAAATTTCGCAAAAATTATACACGGAAGTCGATCCGGAAACATTTTTGCAATATGGCGCGTCCGAAGGCTATCCCTTGTTGCGTAAGCTGGTCAAAGAACGGTTGGCGGCAACCGCTAATCTTCATAACGAAGAACAGGTGTTGATTACATCGGGTTCCACTCAAGCGATGGATATCGCCGTGAAAGTCCTGTGTGATGAGGGAGACGTCGTGTTGTGCGAAGAACAAACCTTTTCAGGGGCGGTGAATGCGATCAAAGGCTACGGAGCCATTCCTGTACCGATCCCGATGAACGTCTCAGAAGAATCCGTCGATTTGGAAGCACTGGAAGAGCTGTTGCGTTTTGATCAGCGCATCAAGTTCATCTACCTCATTCCCACGTTCCAAAATCCATTGGGGACATCGATCCCTCTGGAAAAACGCCAAGCGATCTACAGCTTGGCCCGAAAATATGATGTGCTGATATTCGAAGATGACCCTTACGGAGATCTCCTGTACTACGGCGATCCGATCATGAAGCTGAAGGAAATGGATACGGATGGGCGCGTCATGTACGCGGGTTCGTTTTCCAAAATTTTGGCACCGAGCGCACGCTTAGGCTTCATTATGGCGCCGGATGCAATCATGGAAAAACTGGCTTTGGCCAAGCAAGTCTCCGATTCCCACACCAATTTTTACTGGCAAGTGATGTTAGCGGAATTCATGCAGAATCATCAGTTTGAAGAACATGTATCGGAGTTGAAGCTGTATTATAAGGGGAAATTTGAAGCAATGATTGCCGGTCTGGAAGCATTGCCTGAAGACAAAATTCAATTCATCAAACCGACCGGCGGCTATTTTATCTGCTGCAAAATGTCGGACGAATTGGATCCGGAGACATTCTATACGGCATTGGACGAAGCCAAAGTCGCCGTTATCCCGGGAAATATAATGAGCGTGGCGCAGGAAGGCTACGACCGTTATTTCCGCTTGAATTTCACCAAACCGACACTATCGGAAATCGTGGCCGGTGTCAAAGTAATCGGTGAAGCTTTGGAACAAGCGACACCCGCATCGTACAAACAAGTGATTTGAGGAGGTCAAATATGAGACTGATTTATTATGGAGTCAGCGCTGACGAAGAAAAATTCATCAAACGCTGGAGTTTCAGCAACAAAATACCCGTGACCATCATCAATGAAGGCATATCCAGTGAAAATGTCCATTTTGCCGGCCCCCACGATGGGGTCTGCCTGTATCCGAGTCCGGAAATGCGCCAAAGCGAGCTGCTTTACCGCAAGCTGCGGGAGCAAGGCATCCACCAATTGTCGATCAAATCCACAGGGGTGGATGGCGTCAACTTCGAATGGGCGCAGAAATACGGTTTGACCGTGACGAACGTTCCTTCCTACAGCCCCACTTCAGTCGGTCATTTTGCGATCATGTCCATTTTGATGGTGCTGCGGAATATCCCGACCGTGCTGCAAACAAATCCATCCCGCAAAACAACAATCGGTCGGGAACTGCAGGATGTAACGGTCGGCATCCTGGGGACAGGCCGTATCGGTTCTGTGGTCGCGGAAGGGATCCATGCTTTGGGCGGTCGTGTGATCGCCTCAAGCTCAAAAGAAAATCCGCGCTTGAAAGGGAAAGTCAGCTATGTTTCTTTTGAAGAACTGTTGGAAGAGTCGGATGTCCTTTCTATCCACATTCCTTTATCCGATAAGTCCACGCATCTTTTTTCTGAAGATACTTTTGAAAAAATGAAACCTGGTAGTTGTCTTGTGAACACAGCACGCGGAAAAATCGTCGACACCGAAGCGCTTATCCAAGCTTTGGCAACCGGAAAACTGGCGGGTGCGGCCTTGGATGCGTTGGAGGACGAGGAGAAATATTTTTCCAGCGGTTGGGAAAAGAACCCGTATTATGCCCGCTTGATGGCCTTCCCGAATGTGCTGATCACACCGCATATTGCCTACCATACAGAATTGGCCGTGCAAGAAATTGTTGAGACCTCGTTGAACAATGCGCGGGATATCATAACAGCAGGAAGTTCGCGCAACACGATTTCACTTTGAGAACCAAAAGGAAGGAGGAGATGACGATGATCCAGGCGCAAATAACAGGACTGAAAAAAAGTTTCGGAAAGAACGTAATATTGAAAAACGTGGGTATGACCATCAATAAAGGCGAAGTTGTCTGCATTATCGGACCGAGCGGATCGGGAAAAACCACCTTCTTGCGTTGTTTGAATCTCTTGGAAAGGCCGGATGCAGGCATGTATGAACTCGGCGACCTTCGATATGACCTCAGTCGTATCGGTTCGCATCAGAGCCGGGAAATAGCCAGAAAAACAGCGATGGTTTTTCAATCCTATGAACTGTTCAGCCATATGACGGTTCTGCAAAATGTGATGGAAGGGTTGGTCACACCCCGGAAAGTCCCCAAGATACTGGCAGAAACAATTGCCACTTCCGTCTTGGAAAAGGTGGGCATGGCGGACAAAGCCGGGATGTATCCCAGTCAACTATCCGGAGGGCAGCAGCAACGGGTCGGCATTGCCCGTGCGATGGCGTTATCTCCAGAACTTCTGTTGTTCGATGAACCCACATCGGCCCTTGATCCAGAACTTGTCGGGGATGTGCTGAATGTGATGCGACAATTGGCCGACACGGGTCAAACGATGATCATCGTCACCCATGAGATGCAATTCGCACAAGAGGTGGCGGACAAAGTTGTTTTCATGGCGGATGGCGTAGTCGTTGAAGCAGGCACACCAGCGGAAGTTTTTGATGATCCTAAACAAGAGCGGACAAAACAATTTTTGATGCAAGTTCGTTTCAAAACAGCAGTCTGAGAGGGATGACAAGTGGAATATACGGAAGTAAAAAGCAAGATTTGGACCAAGGATTTCCTTTTGGTCAACAGCATCACGTTTTTGGCAATGACGGCAATCACGACCCAAATGGGAACGTTACCCCTCTACGTGACTGCCCTGGGTGGGTCTAAAGCGGTTGCCGGAAGCATCGTTGGTATTTTAGGCATTTCGGCTTTATTTTTCCGCTTGCCGATCGGGATATTGTTGGACCGATACGGTCGCAGACTGTTGCTCACGATTGGGTTAGGCATTCTTTTCATCGATTTCGCCTTATTGAATGTGCTGCAGACGCTCCTGATGCTGTTTTGTCTGCGTTTGATCCAAGGAATCGGCAACAGCATCCAAGCGACAAGCGCAGCGACGATGGCGGCGGATTTGATCCCAAAGGAACAGTTATCCGTCGGCTTAGGCTACTTCAGCATCGCCCAAGCAGTCCCTGGCGCAATCGGACCTTTGCTGGGGTTGGCGGTGGTGGAAACATACGGATTCCAGGCCTTGTTTCGGGTGGCGCTATTGTTGACAAGTGTCGCTTTTGGTTTAAGTTTTTTCTTGAGTGCGGAGTCGCCAAGAACGCTATTTTTTGGAGGAACACAAAAGACGAAGGGCGGAGCGATTGAAGCATTGTCCGTCATGAAGAATCGAGGCGTTACCTTTCCGAGTCTGATCATGTTTCTGATTTGCTTCGCGAATTCAGGTGTGATTGCGTTTATCGCGCAGTTTGCAATCGAAAAGAATATAAGCGGAGCCGGCTACTACTTTACGGTGATGACGGTCATCACGGTTCTGATTCGTTTTCTCTTCCCCCGTATGATGAATCGCATCAATCAAACGTTTTTGATTTGCGGCAGCATACTCAGTATCAGTGCAGCGTTTGGGATACTTGCTTATGCCGATGATCTTGTCCATCTTCTTTTAGCGGCTACTCTTTATGGAATCGGCTTTGCCAGTTTGCTGCCGGTCATGAATACGATTGTTTTGCAAAGTATTTCAGACCAAGAACGCGGACGCGCGATAGCGATTTTCTCGGCAGCTCTGGATGTAGCGTACGGCGGCGGGGCAATGCTTTGGGGCATCATCGCCAGTGTGTTCGGGTTTCAAGTCATGTACCTCTTCTGTGGAGGATTCGGACTGGCAGCGCTGTTTGTGTACCTGCTGTTTGATGGCAAGAAGAAGCAAATGTCATAAAGCATGACACATCTTGTGAGCCCAGCCTTGCAACTCTTATCATTTCTTACTAAAATTAAGAAAATGATGAGAATTGTTAGGATGGAGGGGTCATTATGGATGCATTAGATCGGAAAATTTTGAATATCATGCAAAAAAACAGCAGGATTACTGTCAAACAGATTGCAGAGGAATGTTTCATTTCGTCACCTTCCGTATCTGTGCGTTTGCAGAATTTGGAGAGTCTGGGTTACATTCGTACGTATCAAGCTGTTCTTGACCATCAGAAATTGGGTTTTTTGATTAAGGCCTATGTGAATTGTGCGGTCAATGCAAAGGATAAACAAGATTTTTACCGTTACATCGAAGAAATCCCCAATGTCGTGGAATGCGACTGCATTACGGGTGATTACTCGATGTTATTGAAGGTCTATTTTACAAACACGATAGAACTTGATGAATTTATAACTGATTTACAACGCTTTGGTGACACCAAAACGCATATTGTCTTTTCAACCAATGTGGGTCCCCGCGGCCTGCAAATCCAGATAAACGAATAAGCAAAAACGCCGAGAGTCATTTTCGGCGTTTTTGCTTATTTTTTGTCTGTGGCGTGGGGGTCCCGTACCTCCGGCGAGCGACCGGCTGGCCGGAGTACCATACCGACAACAACAGTCATCTCCGATGAAGCCCGCTCCACCGGAGGTGAGCGGGGACATGTAGTCTGTCCTCCGG
>ERZ1023652.318-NODE-318-length-9593-cov-5.626664_pt1 | contig 9593 bp, 7 predicted proteins | sample MGYA00520879_ERZ1023652 | MGnify/ENA primary metagenome ERZ1023652 (study PRJEB33180, sample SAMEA4044469) | wastewater metagenome | place: Denmark | collected 2016-04-02 | study: EMG produced TPA metagenomics assembly of the PRJEB13832 data set (Local surveillance...
CCTTCGACTTTTCACACGTAGCTAAACAGTGGCTCCATATTACAGACAAACGTGTTTACTTCACACATGATAACTTAGCGATATTAGAACAACTCATTATGCAGTTAATTGCTGGGTACTCGGCAGACTCATCAGCTAATCTATTAAGACAGGATCCAGTCTTTCAAGCTGTACTCGGTAAAAAAGAGTTGGCCTCACAATCGTCAATCTCACGGTTTTTAGATCGTTTCACCGAGGAGAACATGGATCAACTCCAAGCATTAAATCAGTCGCTGATTGATAAAGCGCGTTTGATTCGCAATGACACCGAGTTAATCATTGATGTCGATTCCACACATTCGGATACCTTTGGACGCCAAGAACAAACAGATTATAATGCACATTATCAAACCTACGGCTATCACCCATTAGTTGCATTTGACGGATTGACCGGAGATTTCCTAAAAGCTGAACTGCGTTCAGGCAATCAGTATACGTCTAAAGGGGTAAAAGCCTTTATCGACCCGCTGTTACACCACTACAAGAGCACGTTACCTCATACCGAGATATTGGTTCGGGGTGACAGCGGCTTCGCCACACCAGAGGTGTATGAATCTTGTGAAGCAACTGAAAGCCAGTACGTTATCAGATTAAAGAGCAATCGGAGGTTAAGTCAGTTAGCTGAACACTCTGTTCTTTATGGGGATAATAAAAAATGGGAAGACCGAGAAATACAGTATTTTTCACTCCCTTATCAAGCACAATCCTGGTCAAAACCCCGTCGCGTTTGTATTCGATCAATCCGTGAAGCAGGAGAGCTTCTTTTTCACCACGCATTCATTGTGACGAATCTATCCGATAATGTCTCGCCTGAAGTCATATTCTCTCTTTACGGCAAGCGTGGAACAATGGAAAATTTCATCAAAGAAGCGAAATCAGGCTTTTATTTTGACAAAACAGATAGTCCGCGTTTCCTGGAAAATCATGTCAGAATGATGATCAGTGTCCTGGCTTACAACCTCGTCAATTTTTTAAAGACCATTGGATTTGAACAAGTGAATCGGGGGATGACGATTCATTCTATACGATTGACATTGCTTAAAGTTGCCGGAAAACTCGTTAAAACAGGTAGACAAGTCTATCTCAAACTGTCGAGTTATCATGTGTATCAAACTGAATTTTATAAGGTTTTTGAACGCCTACGGCGATCTAAGCAATGGATTTAGGCTAGTTATCGTAAAAATTTTTAACCTATTTTTCCAAGGGGTCAGTCTGCCCTTAAATAGACAAATAATTTTTATTATAGTCTTCTTCCGTATATATCCTGTTCGAAAACACATTATTTTGGAAGAATGTATCTGCCTAATTTAAATATAGGCACTTTGTTCAAAAAAATAGCTTAAATTTAGAGCTATGAATTATTCAGGTAATTGCTAAAATTACTAATGAATAGAAATAAAGTTGAATGAGGATTCCAAAACTATCAGAAAAAAAGGAACCTATTTGAATGACTAAACTACTAACTAATGAAAAAATAAGTAATCCAATTATTAAAGTAATCCATCCTCCGCGCCTGTAATTTTTCGTGAGTTCAGCAGATTTTGTTAGTGGTAAATATTTCATATTATGTCTCCAATCTGATTTAGATAGCAAATTTTGTACTTTTACAGAAAAAAAGGTATGTGTTTATGGCGTTGAGTTATGACGCAATCTAACACCTTTAATTATAAGGCACAAAAAAAAGAAACAACTTTTTGTATTGAATTTTGGCTCTAAAATATAATCTGACATCTTAATTACCTCCTAATAAACTTATATTTTGCCTATAAGTAGAGTATAAAAGATAATTATAAGGAATTTATAAGGATTTATAAAAAGATTCGGGTCGTAAATTTCAAGTTAGTCACCCAGTTGGATAAAATACTTCCTCGTTTAAAGGTCACTTGTTCAATCGGCTTTCTATTAATCAATTAAAGCACTACTATTTAAGCAAAGATACATTTGATAAAATAGGTGGCTAACTTAAACTTGAAATTTACTATTACTTAATTCTGTCATATGGCGATTCACTATCTTTGATTGTGTAGTAAGTATAATAAAATCGATATTATCATTTTGTAATTGGAATCATGATATCTAGTATGTTTTTTGCCTTATAGTGTTCTATAAATGGAAATGACCAATTGATATCCTCTTCGTAATGACCAATTAATAACTGATAAGCTGGACCGATTTTTTCATATAGTTCTGGTGGATCAAATTTGAGGCGTAATCGTATATAAGTTCCTCCCTCAAATTCGAATTGATCAAATCCAAATAATTCTCCATGATCACTTTCCAGAACGAGTGTACATACCCTGTATAATTTGCTCTCTCCATAATCTAGTCCATACATTTTCCTGCCTGTTAAAGAAGGAAAGCGGGCTTCAAATGTGGGCCAAGCTTTTTTTTGATTGTCTATATCATTCGGTATTTCTATATAAAGAAAGTTCATTTTTTCGACAGTAACCTCTTGTATAATCCCCAATTCTGTATTAATGGTTTTATCCATAATTATCAGTCTCCTTTATATTGAATACATAATGTTCTAAATAGTTCATCTAGTTTAGCAATGTCCATAAGTGTATTTGCCAAGTTGGTGTATTCTTTTTTCATGCTGTCCAAGTGTGCTTGTCCAAACGAAATAGCCAATTTCTCCTTAATTTCGGCTCTAGGTAAGTCAAATTCTTTAAGGAACTCACTCATATATAAATTTCTAGCAGAAGCTAATCGAAAACTAAAATAGTGATGAATTTTTTGTTGCTGTTGATTTAAACCATTTGTTTTAATCGCATTCGCGTAATACTCTATTACTTTTGTATCTCCCTGTTCATAACGAGTTTTCATAACAATTGATACGCAATGAAAAATTTCTTTAGCAGTGGGTGTTTTAGTTCGGTATAAATTTCCCCACATTGAAAATGATCCTCTTTTATAATCAACATCTTCGGCTCTCCAAGCTTTTACAAACTCTTCAAATCTCATTTTCATATAAGGATAACCAGCAGGGTCATGTAAATAGATATAATCATTTTCTAGATTTGTTACTGAAACAAAATGATCAACTCCGCTTTGATTGATAGAATTTGGATTGTAGTTTAAGTGTCCCATATCTAAGGGACCAACAATAACTGACCCCCTTCTCAAAAACTGTTCTAATTTTTTCTTACTAAGTTCGATGGAATTTTCGTCAATATCAGTTAAGTAAAATTCTTCATAATTGAATCCAAGCATAGTTAAAGAGTTACTAATAGATAAATCGGGTAGTCCGTTGTCAAAAAAAACTAATGGGTGTTTTGTATTCTTATCAACAAAGCTTGCCCCATTACCCATTACCATTAGGGCTTCTATATACTCAGGTTGAAAATGATACCCATAAGACTTTAGCACCATAGCGACTGAGTTAGTGTAGCATAAAGGTACATCTCCAATAAATGAATTCATTTTAACACCTCCTGATTAGATTCTATCTTTCTTCACGAGTTCTTTCCCGTCATTTTCTGTACAAGAAAATTAGGATTTTACAATCTTTTTCAATGCTAGTATGATACTTACAAAAGGAAGTGTATAAAATGGATGATTTATTAGAGATTATAAACCGCATTGAAAATAATATTGACCAAGACGTAAACTATACTCAACTTTGTAAAGGTTTGAGTATAAGCAGCAGTTCTTTACAGCGTGTGTTTCCAGTGCTCTTTAATATCACACTTTCTGATTATATTCGAAAAAGACGATTAACAAGAGCTGCTTTTGAACTTAAACACACACAACATAATATTTTAGAGATTGCTTTAAAATATGGATATGAAACGCCAGATGCTTTTACTGTTGCTTTTAAAAAACAACATGGGGCTACTCCGTCCGCAGTCCGTAAAGATGCTCCAATTAACCTATTTAATTCTTTAGAATTAAATTTATCAGTCGAAGGAGGGAACAATCTTCCGATAGAAATAAAGGTACTTCCTGCTTTTTATGTGGCTGGTATTTCAATAGAAACGACTATCATGAATCCCGATATTTCAATTCTTTGGAATCAGTTATCTCATTCTGACTTAATTGACGATTTAATAAATCTTAGTAGTGGAAGAAGCTTCGGAGTATGCTATGGAATCACAGATGATGGGAAAATTAAGTATATGGCTGGGTGGGAAGTTGAAAACCCAGATAAAGTTAACCATCTACCTGTTGAAGTCATTCAGGTAAAATCATCAACATTTGTTATCATCCTATGTAATGGAAAAATCCCCGATTCAATACATAAAGCGTGGAATTATATGTGGAAGAACTTCTTCCCGGAAAGTGGTTATACATATTCTGGAGACGTCGATTTAGAATTCTACCCCGAAAAAGTTACTAATTCTAATGAATATCAAATGCAGATATGGGTCCCAATAGAGAAAAATAACAATATAGCGTAAGCAAATATTTTTTTATTATTTAACAATACATGAAATTGGATAAAGTCGTGTATCAAGAACCTTTTTAAAATAAGGTATATTTTTAACTCATTTTTATTATTTTAAATAAACGTTAAGGAGTAATTTAATATGGATTTAACTTTAGATACAGATTCAGGAAAATTAAATATTAGGGTAGCAGCATGGATAGAAAGCCAAAATAGTCTACTAGTTTCTAAATACCCTGATGGAATAATTTCTTTACCAGGTGGTAGAGTAAAATTTTCAGAGACTACTAGTGAAGCAGTAAAACGTGAAGTTTTAGAAGAAACTGGAGAAAATTTTTATGATGTAGAATTATTTTCAGTAATTGAAAATTTTTTCTTAGAAAAACAATCAAAAAAGGATTTTCATGAATTTCTTTTTGTTTATAAAGGTAAAATAAAAGAGAAAAAAGAATATCATGGTGTAGATAAAGATAATCAAGATATTACATGGGAATCTTTAAAAATTATAAATGAATTAAAACCTAGTATCTTTAGTGAGCTAGCTGGTTTCAAAAATAAAAATCATATAATTCACTTAGTAAATACTGATTAATGAAATGTATCCAAAATAATCACTATTAAGACAATTCTCAAAGTTTGATTCATACATGAAATTGGATAAAATCATGTATCCGGAACCCTATACCCATAGGGTTCTTTTTTTATACCCGTCAAAAATACATGATTATATACCATAATCGGATAAAATCATGTATCGAAAATAGAAACCTACGTTTTTTCTTTAATTATGTCTAATTTGGGTGTACCCAAAACTGACAAAGGTAATTACCAATTATTTTAGGTTGTTTAAAGAAAGCAGCTGTTTTCCGTCTTGGTCAAAATTATCCGGCGATAACCATTTTTCGAGTCTTTTTTTATTCCGGTCCCATTCACAATCAAGCATTGAGAACCATGATGTATCACGGTTTCTATTTTTGTATACAACTGCCTGCCGGAATGTGCCTTCATATTCAAATCCTAACCTCTTTGCAGCTAATTTAGAAGGTTCATTTAGACTATCGCATTTCCACTCGTATCTTCTGTACCCTAAAGTCTCAAAAACATACTTTGCCAACAAATACTGGGCTTCGGTAGCTTGAATGCTTTTTTTCAATTGCTGACTGTATATTACATAACCTACTTCAATAACGCCATTTTGTCGATCGTTACGCATTAGTGAAAGAGTGCCTAGCACTTTTGAATGCTCTTTATTCCAAATTCCAAAAAAGTAAGGGTCGTCGGACAAAAAAGTCTTGTTGAAAATATCAGAAAACGCTCCTTCTGATTGAAAGGATGAGAAGGGCAGATAAGTCCAATCTGGTGCAGTAAGTCCTTTTTTGAAAATGTCGGTATAAAATAAGTGTGCATGGTCCTCTGATGCATGGATTAAATCGCAAGTGTTTCCTTCTATTATTGTTGCATTAAGTTCTCTAAAACAACTTTCTTTTAAACTTGGTCCGATAGGTTGCCCGTAGCAGTTATATTCCATTTTATCATCTCCTAAAAATTAATTTGTGAATCGGTATCTATGCTTCTGCGCAAAGAAGATTCAAAACTACGTCTATACAATTAGCCTTAAGAATTGAAGAAATTATATCATACTTGAATTATAATTTTTGCCGAATTATTCACCGTACCCTGAAATCAGAAATGAACAACATAGCACTTCCTTTTTGTTGCTTATTCTTTCCATTTACTCCGTCCAGATAAATTCTCTTTTATGATGCTAGTGTAACCCGCCACAGAAGATTTAAGGTTCAATTACCTAGAGACACACAGAGAACGAGAAAAACCTTCTATGTTTTGTTACAATATAAAGATAGTACAATAAAGTCACGTTAGGGGGAGTTATAATGCTTTTTGGTAAAGTTGCTTTAAATAAGAGCAGAGCAATAGTGTATATTATCATGCTTATGGTTGTAGCGTTTGCCGTACAAATAAATAAGGGTTGTATTGTTCTCCAATAAAAATTAGCTGCTTTTACTTAGAATTTCTGACAATCTAAACTTAAAGTATCTGATATAATTTCTTCATATAAACCTTTTTGATTGAGTAACAAAGCTTGTTATATCAACATGATACGAATTGTATCCTCTGCTTTTTTCCCTATGATACGAATGATGGCTTTTAAGTTTCTTCATTAACTAAGATAATCCTTATAGAGGTGATACCATGAAAATTGGAGAAAAAATCAAGGAACAGCGTTTAAAGAAAAAGTGGACCCAGGAACAGTTAGCGCAATTGCTGAATGTTTCTCGTTCTACAGTTTCGAGTTGGGAAGTAGGCAGAAATTATCCTGACTTAGAAACAATCATTTCGATAAGCGATTTATTTGGTATCTCTCTAGACAATTTGTTGAGGGAGGATACGCAGATGGTAAAAGAAACGACAAAGAAAATCAAAAGAGGTGAAATCTATAAAACTATACTTGTGGCAATTGGTGTGGTTCTGATTCTGTTCATGGGTTATGGTGGTAAACTTAAACTTGATGAGTATGCTTTGCGGAGTAACTTGAAACAACAAGGGTGGGTACAGTTATCCGCATCTGAAAAGAGTGGGGCTAGCAGTGTCTACGGACTAAGCGAAGAAGGCATTATCTATAAAGGAATCATTTCGCCAAGTAAATGGAACTCTAAAAAAGGTATACATGTATTTACTCAAAAAGATGACTTCATGATTGAAATCTCTTCCGATGATGTAATTGCAACTAGTATATCGCCAGAAAATGATTCTAATATTTCTAAAAACTATTATTTAGAACTAAACCAAGACGGGACCACATCGGATATAACCACCGGATTGTCTAAAGAAGAACAACAAATTATTCATGAGTATTTAGATCAGAACAAAGATGTGTATGCTGACCTGATTGAGAAAACACTTGGGAAGAAACTAGTGTGTTTTGCAAGACTTTCCTACACAATATTGCAAAGAAAAAGTACACACCTTTGCGCCTGAAATTTTTCTCTGATTATTGTGGTTTTGATAGAGCGTTTTTGAGCCGGTAGCTCTCTCCGGTGAAGCTTAAAATATGTGCGTGATGAATCAAACGGTCCACCAATGCCGCCGTCAAACGGGTATCGATAAAGACCTTATTCCACTGGCTGAACTCCAAATTACTGGTGAGGATGATGCTTTTAGTCTCATACCAATCACTGATCAGTTGGAAGAGCAACTCGGCGCCTTCCTTGGTGAAAGGCACATAACCCATCTCATCTAGGACAACCAACTTTACTTTGTCAAAGCGGTGCTTGAAGGTCTCCAACGTGTTGTTCTTCCATTGCCGTTCCAATTCTCCCACCAATTCGGAGACTCGCCAGAAGCGTGTTTCAACACCGGTTTGCGTCGCCATTTGGCCAAGAGCACATGCCAAATGCGTCTTGCCGGTTCCTGGGGTACCCACGAAAACGGCGTTTTCTTTTTGGCGGATAAAGGAGAGACTGGTTAGCTCCTCCTTCGTGGTCGGATTTGGCAACGTGATATGATCGTGCCAGTCGTAGTTGTCTAAAGTCCGTCGTACAGGGAATTTGGCCTGTTTGAAGAGCCGAGCAGTCTTTAGTTCCTCCCGACACTTCAATTCATTCTCCAACAGGTATAGCAACCAATCTTCTTTGGTTTCAAAGCCCTCCGTTTCAATGACTCTAGGAATATGGGAGAGCCTCAACTGCTTACAAACCTCTTCTAAACGATCGGTTTCCATCAACTCGCTGCCTCCCCATTAGATGACTTGAGAAAGGCATCGTAGTCATTCCAATCCACATCATAGGCATCAGCTTCTTTCGAAGAACCGATAAGGTCGTAGAAGTTCTGGTCAATACCTAACATATCGTTGGTGACAAGGAGAACGAGAAGCTGGTCTACACGCTTTGCCTGTTCTTTCCAATCAGGATGGCTGAGATAGAGCTTGATGCGTTCGGGTAGATATTTCCAGTAACGAGAGTAATGCATCGCCCGCAATTTGCGCCGCCAATCGAGTAGTATTGCTTGCCAGTCAATCGCTCGTTTCTTCATCATGTAGGGCCGGGGGCCTTCAGCGATAATTTCACCATCCGTGCTAACCAGTTGATAGGAGTCAAAGCGAAGCAGCCCGTAGATGATGGAATGGTTCCGGGCGCGAGGAACATGAATTCGCTCGCCATCCAGCTTGATTTCGTTGTACTTGTTGGCTTTTACTTCGATTTCCTTGAAGACTGGATATGCGACATCGGGCAATTCCAAAAGATCCGCTTTTTCCTCAAGCCAGAGTTCACTGATAAGTACATGTTTCTCATAATGAACGCGTTCCCTGTCTTTCGCTAATTGAACCGCTAATGCCTCGTTAAAGCTTGCGAAGTCCTTCATGATTGGAGTGGCAGGAAAGAAGTTGTAGCGAACATAGCCGACTTTATTTTCTACGCTGCCTTTTTCATTTCCGCTTCTAGGGTTGCACACCTGTGTCTCAAACCCATAATGCGTAGCGAACTGCAGGAAACCGTCCGTTAACACTGCTGGTTCCGTCTTCGACTTTACTTGCGTTACTGCCGTAGACATATTATCAATGCGAATTTTTCGTGGGACGCCGCCAACTTGTCGGAATAGCTCCTTCATTCCTTCAAGTAGACACTCTTGATTCTCCGCTGGTAATGCCACCGCAAATCCGCCATTACTATAAGGAAAAGACATCACGAGTGCTTTGATATCCTTAAAGGCTCCTTCATGGCAGACCTCCATGGTGCCAAAATCCAGCTGCGCTTCTGCCGGAGGATGTTCCAAACGCTCAAAGCCCTGATCTTCATTGGCTTCAACGTAGTGAGTGGCTTTCCAGTCCCTAACGAAATCACAAACCGTACGGTAGGAACCGGGGAACCCCTGGTTCTTCAATTCTTTAGTCATAAAGTCAACGGTCCTACGCTTCTTCTTCGAGAGCTTAGAATCTTCAGAAAGCCAGAGAGAAACGATGCCTCCCCAGTGTTCCACATACATCATGCCCGTTTTCTTTCGGACCTTCGGCTCAGGTAAAAGATCCTCATCTGCATACTTTTTTGCGGTGCGCCAGTTGATTTCCAATTCGTCAGCTATGTGTTGAATAGATTTATCGTGATTGTTTCGTAGATTTCTGATAGTATTAATATCGGTCATTGCGAGCATT
>ERZ1023652.319-NODE-319-length-9583-cov-6.817365_pt1 | contig 9583 bp, 9 predicted proteins | sample MGYA00520879_ERZ1023652 | MGnify/ENA primary metagenome ERZ1023652 (study PRJEB33180, sample SAMEA4044469) | wastewater metagenome | place: Denmark | collected 2016-04-02 | study: EMG produced TPA metagenomics assembly of the PRJEB13832 data set (Local surveillance...
ATTTTCTATTGACTTTTCATAGTTGGTCTCCTTTTCTATAACTTCTTCTAATTTCATTCCTCTTGATGCTTTTAATAAAGCAACCGTTCTCAATTTCTTTGATTCTTGTGTTACTTTTATTTTTTCTATTTCTTTTTTTATTTCATTCTTATCGTCAAAATGTTTAATTTTCTTTGTATAATTCAAATCATTTTTTAATGCATTATATAAATGTTGCATTCTGCTCCCAAATAAGAGTACTTCATCATGTTTCGCTAACAATAAACATTCTTTAATTTCCTCATGAAACCTATTCTCATCAGGACCTAGTTCTAGAATGTCTCCTAAGATCACAATCTTATAACTTTCCTCATTATAAATAGATGAGAACGTATTTATTGCTTTTTCCATTGATATTGGGCTCGCATTGTATGCATCATTAATGTATATCATATTATTTGTTTCAATTTTTTGAAATCTCATGTCCGTTAACTTTATGTTTTTTACGACCTCTACAATTTCAGCTTCTGATACTCCCAAATTTAGCGCACATGTGATTGCAAGACATAAGTTACTTATATTATGTTCTCCAATTACATTTGTCTCTAATGGCAATTCTTTTGCTTTGTGTGATCTATCAGCAAATTCTGAGTTTATTAATTCTGAGTTGTAATAAAATGTGAATTTTGATCCCAAATCTGTTATGCTTTCTATTTTATATGAATATTTATGTGAGTTTCCAACTCCGTTTGATCTTTTAACTTCATACATTTTATTTATATTTTTATTTGCAGATATATCTATCTTACCCAAGAATTCATCATCTGAATTTATTATAAGTGTTTCTTTTAAAAATGGTAGCATTTCCGTCTTTGCCTTAAATACATTTTCTCTTGTTTTTAAAAATTCTAAATGAGAATCTCCAATATTAGTAATAATTCCAATGTTTGGTTCTGCTATTTTCGCTAGTAATTCTATTTCTCCAAAGTTACTCATTCCCATTTCTAAAACCATAAAATCATCATTTTTTTCTGAACACAACAAAGTGAAGGGTAGCCCTATATGATTGTTATAGTTCCCTTCAGTCTTTTTTCCTTTATATTTTGTACTTAGTAATTGAAATATCATATCCTTTACTGTTGTTTTTCCATTGCTTCCTGTTATTCCAATTATCTTAATATTTAATGCTTTTCTCCATCGATGTGCTAATTTTTGCATAAATTCAATACTATCACTTACTAAAAAGGAATTTGAATTACTCTTTAATTTTAGCATTTTATCATCGTAAATTACAAATGCACCTTTTTCAAGCGCTTCGCTTATGTAGGCATTCCCTCCTCTGATAGCAATGAAAAGATTATTCTTTTCTACTTCTTTAGAGTTCATAACAACCTTATTAATCACTACCGTTTTATTATTTGAGTAGCCTATTTCTTGAATTAAACTACTAAAAATAGCATCTATATCCATTATTTTATCTCCGATACATAACATTAACTATAATAAATTATAATCTTATAAATTATAATCTTATAAATTATACCACTAGTGATGCATTTTTTCAATAAATTAATTTCTATTTTTATAGCTAAAAAGAAAAAAACCTACTCTTGACTTATAGATATAAGCCTAGAATAGGTTTTTATAATGACTATCTTAAAGATTCTAATAATTGAAAATCACTTATTACTTTTTCTTCTTTTTCTATTTCTTTTGCTAATTGACCTCTTAAAGTATTATATTCAGCTGATTTTTGTTTAAATTCTTTACCGAAAATACTTACTTCTGCATTTGTTTTGATGTCTGCTATTCTTTGCTCAATTGTAGCATCCATTTCTCTGTATTTGTCTAATCTACCTTGTGCTGCATCAGCAAGAGCTTTTTGTTGGTTGAATTTTTGTTGCTCCATTTGATCTAATTTTTGTAATTGTTGATCTAAATTCATTAAACTTTGCTCTAACGCAGTTGCCCCAAAAGATAAGCTGCTTAAAGCTAAAATACTTATTATTAATAACTTTTTCATATTACATTCCTCCTTTTATTGCTTCAATTTGACTGAAGTCATCTACTACTTTGTTTAAATTAGTTATTTCAACATCTAATGCTTTTATTACATTTTTATATTGTTTAACTAACTCTGAATACTCAGTTTTATAGTAGTTTGTGTCTTTTGCTGTTTCTAATTTTTCGATTTTTTCTTCAAGCTTAGCTTTCATTGCCTGTTTTTCTTCTAATTGTTGCGATGCATTACTTGCATTTTCTTTTAATTTGTTATATTGTTGGTCTTCTAAACTAATTAATTTTTCATAATCAGCTTCTATTCTGTTAAAATTAGCATTTACTTCTTCATAGCTAGCTAAAGAAATAGCACTCAACAATACCAATAAAATTCCTATCTTTTTCATATTTTCCTCCTAAATTAATATTAACTACATTTTACTATTACACAAGTATTATATACTATATTATATACTATGTCAATTTTTTTTCATGTTATTATTTTTTCTCTTTTATTTCACTGTTTACTTTTGACGAACAGCCAGATTTACAACTTCCACAATCTGTTGAACAAAAATTTTTATTTTTCTTATAATCTCTTATAATAATATAGAAAACTCTAAACACTATTAATATTACTACAGAAAGTATAATCATTGTTTTCATATTAACACCTTCAATCTATATAAATAATCTTGCTATATTAAAAAATAACGTTGATACAACATATGGAACTATTAATAGTGCAATCACTTCAAATATTACCATTTTCCAGCCAAATTCTTGCTTCAATGCTGCTAGTGCTACAGCACATGGAACAACTAACAACACAAACAACATAAATGAGTATGCTCTTATTTTTCCCAATGGCTCTTCTCCCCACAGACTTCTTACAGCTTTTATTATATCTCCGCCTGCACTCTCATCTAATGCTTCAGCATCCTGTATTTCAAATGCTCCACTTCTAAATTTAAGTATATTTCCTAATGCTTTCACAGAATCAACAGTTGCTAATCCTAATCCTTTTACTTGATCTTGTAAATCAGCCAATAAATTGTATTCTACTACTTCTTCACTTTCTTCTGACCCTGTTAGTAATACTTGCCCAAAGAATGCGACAACCGTTTCTTTCGCGATAATACTAGGTACCAATGAAGCTACAGGTTCCCATCTATCAGCAAATCCTGTTGGTTTAAATACAGGTTGTACAACTTTTGCACCTTTTGCCAAATAAGAATTATTAATATCTCCATTAGCTGGAAAATATGTAAACACCCATATTACAAGTAAAATTCCTAATATAACCGTTGTTGCCCTCTTAACATACATCATTGTTTTACTCGTCATCGTATTCCATATAACTTTGAAACTTGGTAATCTATAAGGTGGTAACTCAATTAATAATTCTGTATTATCACCTTTGAAATACTTGAATCTTTTTAAAAATAAAGCTCCTAATAGTGACATTGATACACCTACAAAGTATATCGAAACAACTGCTAATGCAGCATCTTTACCAAAAAATGCTGCTCCAATCATTGAGTACACTGGCAATCTTGCACCACAAGACATGAATGTTGCAATCGTTGCTGTTAATCTTCTTGTTTTCTCGTCTTCTAGTGTTCTCGTTGAATAAATTGCCGGTACAGTGCATCCAAATCCAATCAACAAGGGAATGAAGGCTTTACCTGAAAGACCCACTCTAGTCATCGATTTATTCATTATAAAGGCCACTCTTGCCATGTACCCACTCTCTTCAAGAAGAGACATGAATAAATATATAAACATCATAAGTGGTACAAATGTTAATACTCCCCCTAAACTCCCTAATATTCCATCAAGAATGAAACTATTAAGCCATGCTGGTACACCTTCTATTATATGTCCTACATATTTAACGATAAAGTTACTAAAAAATCCGTCTACCCAATCAATAAATGGAGCTGCTCCATCAAATACTATTATAAACATCATATATATGATAATTGCAAAAGATAGTCCACCGAAAAATCTGTTCAATAAAATTTTATCTATTTTATCTGTTATTTCAAATTTATTTGTAGTTCCTTTTTTAAAGTTAGTACTTACTATTCCTCTTATAGTTCCGTATCTTGCACGTGCAATCGCATCGCTTGGATCTAAATCGTACCTTTGTCTTATTTCTTTTCTTTCTCCTTCAGACATTGCCAATAAGTCTATCTTATACTTTGTCTTTATAAATGCTAAGAAATTAAAGTCTTCTTCTAATGTCTTTATTGCTATCCAATCCAAAGGATATCTTTCTGTTATTACTTTATATTCTTCTGATGATACCAATTTATCTTTTACACTACTAATCTCATTTTCTAACATATTATCAAATGCAAGTTTGTAAGGAATGTGCTTTTGCTCTTTGTGTAACTTCGCTAACCCTACTGCTTTTTCCATTAACTTATCTACACCTACACCTGTTCTCCCACTCGTAAATACAGTACTTATTCCTATTTGTTTTTCAAATGTTTCTCTGTCTAATGAATACTCAAGTTTCTCAAACTCATCAACAAAATTAAGTGCCATTACAATTGGTTTTCCCATTTCCTTTAAAAGTGCTGTTAAATATAGATTTTTCTCCATTGCTGTGGAATCTACTACATTTATTATTACATCTATTGGTTCTTCTAATAAATAATCTCTTGAAACTCTTTCTTCTGGAGTATTTGCTGTTAAGCTATATATTCCTGGAAGATCCACTAACTTTACATCTTGATTTCCAACCTTGAAAAATACTTCTTTTTTCTCTACCGTAACACCTGCCCAATTCCCAATTTTCAGACTTGCATTTGAAATTTTATTAATTAAAGCCGACTTTCCAACATTTGGATTTCCTATAAAAGCTATATTTATCATTTATTTACTCCATTTCTATATCTATTTTATTCGCTAAATTTAAGCTTATAACTAATTTTGTTTCTGATGTCTTTACCAGTACATTTCCATTTGCTATATTTTCTACAGTGCATGTATCACCTCTACATAAACCTAAGCTCAACAGTCTAGAATCTAAATTTTTCTCTCTTATATTAGTTATTCGAAACTTATTTCCTTTTTTACTGTCTTTTAGTGTCATAGTAGCTCAACCCCTCTATATTTTATTCTCTTTGACTTGCTAATGAATAATTACTTTTATTATCAAACTAATAATACAACTTTTTAAATTCTTTGTCAAGCCTTTATTTTATTGATTTATAAGTAACTATTACACTTTTATAATGATTATAATTAGAATAACTATTGTATAAAAAAAGAACCTCACACTAGTGAAGTTCCTTTTAAAATTTATATTACATTAATTTCCTATTCTTTTATTTCTTTCATCCACTATTATTGCAATTGCTCCATCCCCAGTAACATTTGTTGCTGTTCCAAAGCTATCTTGTGAGAAATGTAGTGCAATCATCAATGCTTGTTGTGGTGCAGTCATTCCTAGCAATGATCCCAATAATCCTAATGCAGTCATTACTCCTCCTCCAGGAATTCCAGGTGCCGCTACCATTGCAACTCCTAATAATAATATATATTGAATTCCTAATGCCAATGGTATTGTTGCCCCAACTGGGCTAAATAAATATAGTATCCCCATTGCTCCAAGCGTTAGTGTTATCATATCTCCTGTTAGATGAATGTTTGCACACAATGGAATTACAAAGTCTTTAACATCATCAGAAATTTCATTTTTACCAGTTGCTTCTAGTGTTACAGGTATCGTTGCTGCTGATGACTGTGTTCCAATTGCTGTTAAATATGCTGGTAACATATTTTTTATTGATTTAAAATATGGTTTTTTCCCATATATACATGCAACTGTATATTGTGCAAGTATGCATAAAATTTGTAATACTATCAACATTGCAAATAAAACTGAAAATACTTGAATTACTGGTATTATTGCTCCATCTCCTGCTAATTTTGCAAATAATCCTGCTATATGAAATGGTATAAATGGAATAATAACTTTATTCAAAAATTTCTCTACTATATCTTTAAATTCAAATACAATATTTTTTAGCGTTTCTTCTTTTGAATATGCTAGTCCTAATCCTATAACAAACGCCAATGCAATTGCTGTCATAGCTCCCATTATTTGGCCTAAATCTAAAGGAACAACAGAATTAAATATAGTTTCTGTCTTTATTTCTCCTGTTAATTTTCTTGCATCTATTCCACCTAATAACATTGGAATTAATATTTTTCCTACTGCATATGCAAAAAAACCTGCAATTATTGATGATATATACGCTAATGCAGTTGTAAATGTAAGCATTTTACCAGCTTTCTTACCAAGATCTGCTATACCAGGAGTTATTAACCCTAATATTATTAATGGAACTGTGAACTTTAATAGATTTCCAAATAACGATGTATATGTCCCTATTACCGCTCCTAACATCTTTGTCACAAAATTTGATTGTGTTTTGTTCATAATTAATCCAACTATTATACCTAAAACTATACCAATGATAAGTTTAGATAAAAGACCTAATTTCTTCATTTTTTTCCTCCATATTTTTTGTTATAATAATTATACCTTATTATTGACTGTTTTTTAAATATATTATATATATTCTTAGATTACTTTTCATCATTTTTATTTCCACGAGTATATCCAAAAACATAATCTAGATTAATATTATTCATTGAATTAAATATGCTTTGCTTTATTCCTGGTGTTTTTTCTTCTAATGCCACAAGCAACTCTTTCGTTTCTCTTCTTTTACTCGAGGTTTTTCCTGCTTCAATCGTACATCCACAATTCATTGCCAATATGCCATTTTTTTTAGTATAATCAATTATCGAATCTTCTTTTATGTATACCATTGGACGTATCAATGCTAATTTCCCTGTTGTTGATGGTACTATTGGTGTCATCGTTTTTAAGGTTCCAGAGTAGAACATATTCATCATTGTCGTCTCAACAACATCATCAAAATGATGGCCTAATGCCAATTTGTTGAATCCTAGTTCCTCTATTCTACTGTAAAGGATCCCTCTTCTCATTTTTGCACAAAGAAAACATGGATAGTCCTTTGCTTTTGCATTTGCTATTTCCCATATATTGGTATCAACTATTTCACAATCTATATTCAATTTTTCAAGATTACTCTTAAAATTTTTCAAATCAGAATCCTTAAACCCTGGATTTAAGCTTATTGCTTTGAATTCAAAATTCCTACTTTTATCTTTTTTCAGTTTTTGAAAAAGTTTTACTAGCAACAAACTATCTTTTCCACCAGAAACTCCAATTGCAATCTTATCCCCATCTTTTATTAGATCAAAATCATTTATAGCATTAATAAACTTAGACCATATTGGCTTCTTATATACATTTCCTAAGCTTTCCTCTATTTCTTTAACATCCTTCATATCACATTCAGGAAGTACTGCTTCACATTGTAAATTTATCATTTATATTCCTTTCCTCATCATTATTATTATCACAAAAAAATAAATGTGAACTGAACTATTCACATTTACATTTACCTGTATTTTTACATTCTGCTTTTTTTTCTAGATACTCCATCTTATCTAATAATGCATCGTCTCTTGAATCTATATCATATGCCGCTCTATATTCTTCAAGGGCTCTTTTATGTCTTCCCATATGCTCATACTTCCTCGCAAAATCTATATGTGCTGTGTATATATCAAAATCTAAGAAAATTGCAAACTCATAATTATCTATTGCTTTTACAACATCACCACGTCTTGAGTATATATTTCCTAACAAAAATAATACAAATGGTTCCATTGGATTAAGATTGAGTGATTCATTTAAGTGTTTTTCTGCTTCCTCTAATTCTTCGTTTTCATAATATAAATATCCTAAAAATGCCTTCATCTCATGATCTCGAGGTCTCAGATTTACTATCTTATCATATATCTCAATTGCCTTAACATTTTTTCTAAGTGCATGATAAATCGCTGCTATATTTTGTAGCAATTCTATATTATTAGAATCATTTTTCAAATCCTCTTCATTTTTTGCCAGTTCATCTTCTATGTTGTCATTATACCGTATTTCTCTGAATAGTAATGTTTTTAACATTTTACTCCAACTCCATTTTTCCTATATTTTTCTTATTTTATTTTATCATAAATAATACTTTTAGTAAATACTATTTACTATTCTGTAACTATTTTTTTTATCATATTATCTGTTTGATCTGCTGTCACTTCATGAATCAGATCTCCATTTACAGAAACATTTACTCCATATGCACATGCTCCAAAGCATTTTTTTATATCCAGTTTTACATTTTCTACATTCTTTTTCTTAAGTGTCACTTGAATTTCATCGAATACAAATTTTGATCCCTTCATGGAACAAGTTGTCCCCATGCATACAAGAATTTCATTTTGAGTTTTTTCTTCTACAAAATGACTTGAAATTTCTATTGTTTCTTTTATATTTTCTATACTAGTATTCATTTTATTAGCAATATATTGTTGAACATCATTTGGAATATAACCTATTTTTGATTGAACAAAATGAAGAATTCCAAAAATATCTTCCTTATCTTCTGATATCGTTAGAAATTTATCTATAGACTCATATATATCTTGCATATTACCTCTTTTCAAAATTAACTTTAAACATTGTATATAGAATATTATAACATATTATTGGACTTCTCTACAACTCTTGAATTTATTCAAATTTTATTTGTATTTACAAATAATTTATGCTATTATATATGTGGAGTATCTCATCGAGATTCACTCTAATTCTTTTAGTAGAACTTCTTCCCAAGAAGTTCTAAAATGAACTGTTTCCCAACAGTTCATTTTTTATTATCAGTAATTATAAAAACCCTCACTCATTTATAATGAAGAGGGTTCTTTTATTTTATAAAACTGTTCTAAATTTTATGTTTTTTGAAATATTTCGTATGAAGTAATTCGTGAGCTTTATGGCTCATTGGTTTATCTAAATGTTCATCATATAATTTTTTAATATATGGATTTTCGTGTGATTTTCTAATAGTTTTAGAAGCATCCTCAGCATTTATGGCTGCTGCTCTTTTCCTTAATGTCCCCGTATTACCGTGATGATAAGGTTGTCCTCCTCCACCAACACATCCACCTTTACATGCCATTATTTCTATTGCATGGTAATGTGATTCTCCAGCTCTTATTTGTTCTAATAATTTTCTAGCTTCTCCTAGTCCATGAGCAATTCCAATTTTAAGATCTAAATCTCCAACTTTTACATCAGCTGATCTAACTCCTTCAAATCCTCTTACAGCTTCATAGTCAACATTCTCTAAACTTGAATCCGTATACCAATCGGCAGCTGTTCTAAGTGCAGCTTCTATAACTCCACCTGTTCTTCCAAATATTACCCCTGCTCCTGTTGATTCTCCTAATGGATGATCAAAATCTTCATCTTTTAAAATATGAAAATTGATATTGGCTTGTTTAATTAGTCTAGCTAATTCTCTAGTTGATAATACTATATCTGTATCTTGATTACCGTCTTTAGAAAATTCTTCTCTTGATGCTTCATATTTTTTGGCAAGACAAGGCATTATAGAAACAACTACTAAATCTTTTCTATCTACTCCTAGTT
>ERZ1023652.323-NODE-323-length-9520-cov-2.625359_pt1 | contig 9520 bp, 8 predicted proteins | sample MGYA00520879_ERZ1023652 | MGnify/ENA primary metagenome ERZ1023652 (study PRJEB33180, sample SAMEA4044469) | wastewater metagenome | place: Denmark | collected 2016-04-02 | study: EMG produced TPA metagenomics assembly of the PRJEB13832 data set (Local surveillance...
ATATAATTTTTCTAATTCTGCATTTACTACTTGTTCATTTGGCAAAGTAGTATTATGGAATAACGACAAACCAGTACTTTCCTCAAATCCAATCAGATTAAACGTAACTTCTCTGCTGAAGAAGCGTCTGTCATAGGAACGAGCCTTCATGGCGATTGCGAATGAAGCTAATTGTGCTGCGCGTTTATCAATATCCATTCCATACAGATTATTTTCCACAATCAATTGCGGAATTTCTCTTGGATTGTATCCTCGTTCCAGATAGATTTCACGAAGAACATCAAAGGCATCCAGCAGCATATGTCCAGACCCCATAGCGGGATCCATCACTTTGATGTCTTCCGGTTTCAAACTCTCATACTTTAGGGCTGCCAATTGTTCCATAACTTCCGGTGTTTGTTCCGCTGCATCCAAATAGTAGTGCAATTTATCCTTCAGATTGCTGGATGCATTATTCTCTAGCCATAGGCGTCCCAATGAATTGTCGACAAGATACTCAACGATCCATTTTGGCGTGAATAGCTGAGTTGCAGGCCCTATCGATTGTTTGCCGATTTTCTTGTTCTTCTTCAAGTCCGAAAAGATCTGGTCTTTTTCTTCGGAAACGTAGAATTGATACAACCACCCAACGATTTCGATATCATCCCATGCTTCTTCAGGGATAAGCGTAATCAAGTCCCTGATGATGCCGTTGTCCTGCAACAAATCATTCGGTAGCAGCAGATAGAAGTCTCCTTCCACTGGCGAAAAAACATTCGGCAACATTTTTTCCAGTTGCATCCCTTGTTTTTCGATAATGTATTTAAATAATTCATTCGTATTGTGCGTATCTTGTAAGTGATAGATCAGTTCCTTATCAAGCGACAATTCCTCAACCAGCTGCAGGACTTCCGTAACCGCATCCGGTTCAATTTTATTCGCCTTCAAAGACGATAAAATACGTGTTCGGATCGGCAAATAATCATGGACTTCCATGAAACGCAAAGCGATCAGACGATTGAACCAAGTGTAGCTTGCCGTCTCCATAACAGCTTCATAGCCATCAATCTCTACTCTTCTGCGCAGATGCTCATATTGCGTTCGTGTCTTGTTATCAAAAATGTGTCCATTTACGATAAAACCGTCAGCAAGGGATTGGATAGGTGCAATCCCTTGGGCGGTGATACCGAACTGGGCCGCACGATTGCGGACACCAGTTGTTATTTTGTGTCGGGCACTAACTGCAAATTTCTTTAAAGCTGTATTATCCATTATTACCCTCACTTTGTTTCGATTTTGTAATCATCAGATGAAACGAATGGTCTTGCCTTGTTCGAGAACCTTTTCCAGTTCGTCGTGGATGGCAGCCAATAAGTCATTCAACTCTTCCTCGGTTTCGATTTTCTCGTAGTTCAGCGGAATCAGTTTGTTTTTATGCACAAACTCCGGTTTCTTGGTTACTGGAATCACCGGATCTACAACTACTATAGGTCCTATTATTGGGTCTATTACAGGGTCAATTATAGGTGGTGGCAGCAACTTCGAGATAAAATCATTGATTTGCGTGCTCAATAGTTGTGTCAAATGATCGATTTGTGACCGATAGGAGAAAAGATCCGTCATAGTTTCCGCAGTCAATATCTTGTTCTTCAAAAGCGTGAAACGCTCTTTGATGACCGGTTCAAATTTAGCTCTGACTGTCTCCATCGCTGTAATGGTGTCTTCCAAGGTAGCCACTTTTTGTTGGATCACTTCAAGTAGGGGTTCGGATTCTTTATCCAATTCTGCAATCAAAGCTTGCTCATACTGCATATTCAGATCCGGTAATTCTTTGATGAAGTCATAAGGCATGCTCATCGCCAATATTTCCGAGATGCGCTGACCGGCTGCTTTTGCTTCGGCAGTCTGCAATAAATCTTTATCAATTTCATAGCGTTTACGCAGCTTGAAGCTGGTATCGAACACCGGTTTTTGCGATTCGAAGAACGATTGGACGGGTTGGATGTCATCGTACAGATCCAATAACTCATCACGCTTATCAAACAGACATCTGAAGAATTGATCGGCATCCTGATACTTGAGGATTTCTTTCAGAGTCTGCAATAACGCTTCGATTTCCTTTTCACCAGGATAGCTGCGATGACGATATTCTTCCTGCAAATTTGCCATCGCTTTTTGGGTACCGACAAATAAACGCATCGTTTCTTCTTTCAACTCATCTTCTTTTTCGGACACCAGATTTTTCCCGTACATTTCTTTCGCGATTACTTTCGCATTGCGGATCAGTTCTTCGCCGATGACTGTACGTTTCTCGACCATGATTTTCGCTTGCGATGGATTTTGTTTGATGGTTCTTGGGAACATGGCATCATGAATGTTCATCGTGGTGCCGCTGGATTTGAACAGGATTTTTTCGTCCTTCAGCAAGCGGATTAAGCTGACTAAAATATCGTCCTCGCGCCAACCGTAGGGTGCTTTCCCGAACACTTGGACGATTTCGAATAAGGACGTGATCATCTTACGCTCTGTATGCTGTTGGATATATTGTTCCAAGGCATCAGTCGCCAAGCGGTTTGGATCATCTGAATTGTCGTGCAGGAAGTTAATCTGTCCTTGTGAAATGACCCCGCTGAAGTCATCACGGTCGTAGAACTTATTGATGTACTTAATTTTCAGGTACACATTTTCGACAACGTCATGAAGTCCTTGATCCACCTTTGTGGTCGGATTTCCTGCGAGGGATACTTCGCTGCCGTTGATGTAATAGGTGGCGTTTTGAACGGTTTCGCGTACTTGTCGCTCAACCGACTTCATCAGATCGTTCCGTTCATTAGATTTGCGGTCGATAATTTCGCGTTTGATGCCTGAATTTTGCTTGCTTGATTGGCTGCGCAAGTATTCATTGATTTTCAACAGCATCATCGTATCATCATAGAATGTGCCAGAATCACCTAGAGCAATGACAAGTCGGCTCTCACGCGACGATAATTGTTGCAGTTCTTCGCGCGTCCGGTAATCATCGCTGTATGGCGTCACCACATGAATACCGATTTCAGCCGTCGCATTGCCGCGTGCGGATTCATCGATCCATTTGGCGCAGTCAAAGTCATACGCGACAGTCTTCTTCTCTGCAAAAGGTACGTATTTATATTTTTTCATTTCCAGCACGGTGTCATAGATCATTTCACCGATATAGGATTGCATCTTCGAGGTCGGGATATCCATGTGGTTGATTTCACGGTTGATATCCTGTTCCTCATTCGTCAGGAACAGATACTCCAATCCCGTCCGTTGCACCAAATACTCCTTCGTCAAGCGGTCCAAGGCAGCTGTGATGTTTTCCGTCAATTTCAATCGGTCCGCATCCAGTTCATCCAACATCAAAGTCGTGATATTTTCGACTGTGCTCGGCACGGATTTCAAATAGCGGATCAAATAGAGAACTTTGAGCACATCAACATCAAAAGATTGCAACGTCGGTGTGGACTGTGCCTTGATGATGGTCGCGCGGACAGAGTGATCCAAGCCTTGGTCAAGATGACCATAGAAGGTTTGGAAAGGGATCAGAATCCCCAAATCCTTTTCGGCGTATTCCAATGCGGCATATTGGACCGCCCCCAACAAATTCCGTTCGCCGCTGGCAAAATGCTTCCCGGCTGAACTGTTCTCACGGATTTTCGTGAATACTTGCTGTAGCAGATCCAATTGATACGGAATCATCGGATAGGATTCACTGAAATCCTTTAGTGTAACATATTTTTTCAAGGAGATGGTGCCATCGGAAAAGTTGATTTTGTTGCGTAATGAAGCCTTAACTTCACTTGTATACAACAATTGAAGCGCATCTTTACCGGTATCATTTTTTTCCAATAAACGTTTTTTGATGACTTCATCCGCATTGGCGGAACTTAAGCTCAAGCGCGTATTGAAGCGACCTTGGATTTTGGAGAAGTCCTGAGAAGAATGGATATCTTTTTCAAGTTCATCGATATCTTGTTGGCTCGTGACGATGACCCAAACTTTTCCGAGCGTATATTTCCCCAAATCTTCTACGATGGTTTGCAGATCCAGCATGCGGTGGACATCATCAGAGACAAATTGCCCCATTTCATCAGCCAAGAAAACCAAATGATAGTCAGCCGGCTGCTTGTCCACATATTTTTTGATGCGTTTTGCGAAGGAATCCACACTGATTTCATAGCTTTCTTCGCCGTTGTCGATCCAGCGGCGAGCGCTCTCTTCGCTCATGTTGGCGACTTCAACTAGTGTTTCCACAATCATATCTTCGTTATAATAAATCTCTTCGCGGGCGTCTTCCCAAGCCAGTTCCGATTTCGCTTGGAAAACTTGCTTAAAAGACTTGTATTGGCCGTTCTGATCAAGGATTTCCTCCATTTGCGCAACCCAAGGGATGCTGGCGGAATAGCCCAGCTTTTCATTGAAGACTTTGTTGAAGACTTTGACGATCGAAAGTTTGCTATCACCGTTATCATCCTCTGATTTCGAAGGTGTGTTGAACAGGATAATATCGCTTGGTGCATCTGCTACTTGTTGCATTTGATCCAATAAGGCTTGATCCTGAATTTTCTCTCTGAAAAACTCTACCGCCTTTTTTCCGTCGACTTCAAGATTGCTGTCCAGTAAATAGGAAAGGATTTTTAGAAAATGGGATTTCCCTGAACCAAAAAATCCAGAGATCCAGACGCCCATCTGATCGGTTGGCACGTTCAATGATTTCAGGTATTGCTTGAAGAAATAAACAAAATGCGCCTGTAATTCATCGGTCACGACATATTCATCCAACTCTTGGCGGACATCGTTCTCAGCTTCTTGGCCGACTTTGATGACCCCTTTTATTTCACGTGCGATATCTTTTTTGAAAAGTTGCTTGATCTTCATAGTATTCCTCCTCTATCTGCCTACTAATTGAAAGGCACGATAATAATGATCATCCTTGAATTCGCCGAACAGTTGCATTTTGTTATCTTCATACGTACCCGGGAAAAATAAAATCAAAGGCTGGTCCTCGACTACGACTTGGAGATTATTCAATAACACATGCGAGCGCAGAATCGGATAGATTTTACCGATGCCTGTGATGAAAACGACCGCTCCCGGCTCCAACTCATCGCGGATCATTTGCACGAACACATCCCGATTGGTCGCGATTTTGAGGGCTTTACGCATGACGCTGAACAGCTCTTCGCTTGATTTCTGCTGTTCCATTTTTATGTTTTTTTCGATGTATCCTCGCTTTTCGAAGAAGCGGATCATCATGTCATACAAATCGAACACTTGGAATCGCAATGCTTCATTTCTTTTTTGGCTGTATTGGATCAGGTCCGGGATTGCTTGGCGGACAATCAGTTCGTCAACTGCATCATAATCAAAGATGTAGAAGCCGATTTCGCCGCCCAAGCCTTTTTTGCTCGTGAAGTCCGGTTCCAATATGATTCCCTGTAGATCGTTCAGTCTTTCGATAATTTGTTTCATAATAATTCTCCTAACATGATCTCAACGATAGGTTTGATGCCGTTCTTCCTCAGATACTCCCTCACACTCTGATTAATCAGAGGACGCTTAACTTGATGCTCCTCATGATTACTCACTATAAAACCGGATTCTCGCATAAACTGGAGAAAGCCACTCGCTAAACGTTCTTTGGTATTATCTGCCCACTTAGCGACGACTTCACTCTGTTCGGCCTTCTTGTACAGAAAATTAATCACTTCTTTTTTCGCCAAATCTTTTTGAAGCAACAAGATTTTTTCGAGATAGATTTCACGCATGAATTCATAATAAAGCTGATCTGCTTGCAGAATCGCATATGCCAATATTGCTTTCGCGGTATCTGCATCGCTGTTCATGAATTTTTCCAACAGGAAATCATCCAAAAAGGATAAGCGATGACTGATTTCCTTGTATGATGTCTTTCTTCGGTCCAGTGAAGGCATCTGGATGGCATTCAATTCTACCGCTTCATAACGTCGCTCTTCTTCCGACTTTCCTTGAAGCATCATTTCTGCAATCCGTTTACTCTCAATATTCATAAAGGGACGATTCATCAATGCCGTCCGATATTTATTCATATGTCCACCCTCTTTTATCCCATTAAAACGTTGTTATTTATGTATTTCAAAAATTATTTATACCAAGTTAATTATACCGTAGATTTTTGGAAAGGGAATGGGCAGAAAAAATACCTTATACATTCTGCTTTGATTCTTTTCCAAGAATTGTGTTCCTTCATTCCATCACCTTTGTCTACAATTTGAATTAGGATCTTTAAAATATTCATGATTACACTCACTTAACACCATTTGTGATTAATGCACGTTAAATGCAAATCAATTAACGTGCAATATTCACGGATGAACATTCTAAAACATCTTGTCTATACGGATAGAATAATTCTATCAAGTACTGCTTTTACTGACTGTATTGTTTCATTAAATGAGATATTACCTACGTAGCTGTTTTTATCTTGATAGCGTATCCATAGTTTTTGAAGGTTATCGTCTGCTTCAATAAGCATAAGCACAGAAGAATAGTCATCCAACAGATCGACTGTTTCTCTCTTAATCATCGTTGCTTGAAGGGATTCGTTCAATGCCTTCCAATTGATTTCATCTTTTTTTAACAGATAAAGCATATGAATATCATAATAATCCCGCGCTCTTGTGCTCAAAGTCGTCCTATATAGGACCGTTTGAAGCTTTTCGGCTAAAACTGTTTCTATGGGATAACTCCATAATTCGATTTCCTTGTCATCTAAAATAGAAGTGTACTTTGTCAGTTCTTCTTTTGGTGTAATGGCGTCGCCAGTTGTCAGGTCTACCTTAAATGGAACACCCATTGTTTGGATAGTTGCGATCATCGACACGCGGAACCCCGGATAATCATCTTCCTCCCGGATTTCTTCTATTTTTTCTACCCTAAAGGATATTCCTTCAAAGGTATTGGCTGAACATATTTCGTTAAAGATGGCGGCTAAGTTTTCTCTGTTTAGCGTAAATCCTTTAACGGTTGTATCAATATCCATAGTAGTCCGTTTTTCTACACCAAGCAGTGAACGAATAAGGAAGCCACCTTTAATAATGAAGTTGTCTTTGTGTTTTGTGAGTCCCAGCAAAAACAAAAATTGTTCCATGACAAAGGCCCGCTGGAGTAATTGTGGGTCCATTTCCTTTTGTGCTGCTAGATGACGAATCTTTTGCTTCAATTGCGTTGCTGTTATCAAAGGAGCACCTCCAAATATGGCCGCATTCCTTTTTCAACTTTTAGTAGTTTCGCGTAACGCATTAATTCGGAAAGTTTTTTATTTTTTCGTTTCATGTATCTTCTTAAAGCAGTCAATTGTACATCCTTGTCAGCTTTATGGCCGGGCATGAACATGTCGCAAAGCGTTTTCTCAACATCATATACTCGGATGGGATTTCCTGACGGACTTTCCATTGTGATGACGCCAAGATTATAACGGTTAGGCACCGCATACGAAGGGATGACGCCTGATTCGGCAAGGTGTTTATTGTTGTACCCCTGCGGAAAGGTCATGTGATAATCGAATGGCGTCACATCCGTCAAGTCATGCAGGAACAGGGCTGTTTCGAACGAAAAGACTCCTTTTTTGAAGCGGGTTTGCAGGAGTTGTAATTCATCGGTAAAATCGTCAACATTCACATACATGCCGTGAGCAACTTTTTCAATTTTCCCACCTTTTTTTAAATATCTCTGAAATTGTTCAGGGTGAATGCCGCGCTTTGTCAGATCCTTCGTTTGAATGATTCCTTTACTTTCGCTAACGAAAACACTCAAAGTCTCTTCAATTTGCGACTCTTGTCTCTTTTGTTCAAGTTTTTTCGGATCCATTTTATTGGTACGATCCCTCTTTGCTTTCACTTCTTCGTCCTTCACAATTATCCCCTCCTTATCGTGATTTTCATACTATAAATTATACCCTGTTATAGTACGATTATCAAACTACACCATCTCTTTGCTTTTCGCATTCAATTATCTTCACTCCGCTCATATCATTTCCCCACCCCATCTAAAAGTGCTACACTTTAGTTGATCAAAAAGCTATTATCATATCAACCTCAGTTATGTAAGGTTCACATTCACAACAGCTAGCGAATCAGAATCAAGAATGGAGAGAACACTATGGACACGATCAGCAATTATGTAGATTCTGTCTTTGCAACAGTTCCGGAGTCACCTGAACTGTCGGCCCAAAAACAAGCAATGTTAACGAAAATGCAGGTAAAATACCAGCAGCTGTAATCAGAAGGCAAAAGCGAGCACGAGGCAATCAGCGGAGCCATAGCGGCATACGGCAATGTGGATGACTTCACAGTACCGGACATACCGTTTGCACCTGCAGAACATCTCCAAAATGAAGTCTACCTTACTCCCGAAGAAGTGGATGAGTACATCGATCATCGCCATCACTTCGCCTGGGCGATGGCGACAGGTGTTTTCCTGTGCATCATGGGGCCGGCCAGCCTTTTTCTCGGCCAGTACCTTGCTGGATACCGAGATGGTCGGGGAGGCCGTACGAGTGACCTGATGGATATTCTGACGCTCATACCGCTGTTCCTTTTTATCGCTGCCGGCGTCGCGCTATTTATCCTCTATGGCGTGAAAGAACAGCAATTTGAATTGGAGGAGAAACGAATCCAACTCGACTCCACGACCTACGCCTGACTGAAAGCTGATCACAAAGCCTTTCGTCCGCGGTTGGCCGTCGCTGTCGCGATCGGGGTCGCGCTCTGCATCCTGGCGCCCGTCTCTATGCTGCTTTCCGTCGTCTTTCTCGGGGAAGAGAATGGTCTGTCGCTTGTGTTCCTGCTGAGCTTCATCGCAATCGGCGTCTTCCTGTTTATCTTCTACGGCATCCAGGATGAGACCTATGAAAAACTGCTGTCAATCGGCGAGTTCGCGAAGGATAAGGCCGAGAAGAACAAGGTGGTCGGAATCGTTGCGGGCGTCGTCTTCCCGCTTGCCGCGGCCGTTTACCTGATTGCCGGCTTCGTTTATTACGCTTGGGCGAGCGCCTGGATCATCTTTCCGATTGTCGGCATCCTCTTCGGGATCTTCGCGACTGTGTACAACGGCTATGTGGATTTGAAGAAGAAGAAAAAATAAAAAACCCGGCACCTGCTGAAAACGGCGTCCGTAAATAAATAATAGAAGAGAAGGAACACTCACCTCCGCGGCTGACTGTACCTTCTCTTCTTTTTGCTATCCAGCTATCTGGTTAAACCCCGGTGTGCTCATCCATAATCTCAATATTCGTACGGATCAGCTCCTCGATCTTGCCGCTGTCTTCCATTTCGTCAAGGATGTCGTTCACTTCCTCCAGAAAATCCGCGCTGTCTTTCGCGACAGCGATGGCTGATTCGTTCGGCTTGCTGGCGACATCGAAGTCGGCGATTTCAAGGCCTTCGTTCTCTTCGACGTAGCGCTTCGCAACAGTCTCCACCATCAATACGGCATCCGCTTTGCCGGTTACCAAATACAGGATGGCCGTATTCAATTTCGG
>ERZ1023652.324-NODE-324-length-9513-cov-2.286277_pt1 | contig 9513 bp, 7 predicted proteins | sample MGYA00520879_ERZ1023652 | MGnify/ENA primary metagenome ERZ1023652 (study PRJEB33180, sample SAMEA4044469) | wastewater metagenome | place: Denmark | collected 2016-04-02 | study: EMG produced TPA metagenomics assembly of the PRJEB13832 data set (Local surveillance...
ACATAGGCCAAGATGCCTGTTAAAACAAAACCCAACAACAATTCCACCAAATGGTGGCCAAAATGCTTGCGCGGCAATGGGATGAGGCCAAACCATTTTTGACTTAAAAATGGGCTGTTTGCCAACACCACGGCCACCAACAGCAGCACATACATCGCTGTCGTCATGACAACTCCTTCAATTGATTCAGCCTGTAATATAGCAAAACGGCAACCACGAGGGTTGCCGTAACACAAACATCAGTGAAATTGCACCATTACATGCTAGAGGTCAATTTCAAGGCTTCGATACACCAGTTCACCACCGATGATGGGAACACGCCCAACAATACCAAGGCCAAGCTGTTCACTGCCAACAAGATCCATGCGTCAACTTTGAAGTCGCCTTTAATGTTGTTGGTAGGCTCGTCAAAATACATCACTTTCACCACGCGCAAGTAGTAGAACGCGCCGATCAAAGACATGATGACTGCAAACACAGACACCCAGATGTACATACCTTCGCCTGTGGCAATCAAAGAACGCAAGATGCTCAATTTGGCATAGAAACCCATCAATGGCGGAATACCGGCCATAGAGAACATGGTAATCAACATCATCAAAGCCAAGTAAGGATTTTTTTGGTTTAAACCAGCCAAATCGCTGAGGTTTTCACATTCGTGGTCTTTGTTAGACAAAGCCATTAACACACCGAACGCGACCAAACCCATGACCATGTAAGTGATGGCGTAATACAAAGCCGCGGCGTAACCACCGTTTTGGAAGCCTCCAATGAAGCCCAACATCACAAAACCCATGTGTGAAACGGTTGAGTAAGCCAACATGCGTTTGATGTTGGTTTGCATGATGGCGGCCAAGTTACCAATCAGCAATGAAGCCACTGCCAACAAGGCAAACATTTGCGTCCAGTCGGCGGCCAAGGTAGGCAAAGCCGTGCCAACGATGCGGAAAGCAAACACCATGGCGGCAATCTTAGGCGCAGTACCCACAAATGCGGTTACCGCTGTAGGTGCACCTTCGTACACGTCAGGAACCCACATGTGGAAAGGCACCACACCCAATTTAAACGCCACACCCACCACGATGAAAATCAAACCAATGGTCAACAACCATGGATTCACATCTGCTTTGGATTGAATGGCATTCAACACATCATTCAATTGCAAGTGGCCTGTCGCACCGTAAATGAATGAAATACCGTATAACAACAAACCCGATGCCAAAGCACCCAATACAAAGTATTTCAACGATGCTTCAGTGGCTTTCAAGTTGTCGCGGCGCAAGGCCACCATGGCGTACAAAGCCAAAGACAACAATTCCAAGCCCACGTACAAGGTCAAGAAGTGGTTAGCGGAAACCATGACTTGCATGCCCAACAAGGCAAAGAAGGTCAAGGTATAGAATTCGCCTTTGAAGATTTCACGGTTGGCCAAATAACGGCGGCTGTAAATGAAGAGTGTAAACACACCCACATACATGGCCAATTTGGCCAATTGTGAAATGCCATCATTGACAAACAAATTACCGAAAGCTGCTTCTGGCTGACCATTCCAAACCATGACTTGTGCCACGGCCACCACAACAGTGCCCACCAAGCTCAACACATAGGTAATCCAACGGTTGCGGTCGTTTAGAAACAAGTCTATCAGTAGCACCACGCCCAACACGCACAACAGAGTAATTTCTGGTATGGCGGGGGTTAAATTTAATTCTGCCCAATTCATTCAATACGTCCTTAAATTTTGCTTTGTGCGACTTGTTCAATTAAGGTATTTGCTGCTTGATGCACAACCGCGATGAACGGTTCTGGATACAGACCCATACCCAATACAGCCACGGTCAAAATAATCAAGATCAACAACTCGCGTCCGTTGACATCTTTTAATTGGCGTACTTCTTCGTTGGCAATTGCACCGAAGATCACACGTTTGTACATCCACAACGTGTAAGCAGCACCAAAAATCAATGTAGACGCAGCCAACATACCCACCCAGAAGTTATACTCGGTAGCACCCATAATCACCATGAATTCACCGATAAAGCCTGAAGTTGCAGGCAAACCAGCATTGGCCATGGCAAACAACATCATGAAGGCAGCAAACTTAGGCATGGTGTTCACCACACCACCGTAATCGGCGATGTTACGTGTGTGCATGCGGTCGTACATCACACCGATACACATAAACATGGCAGCAGACACGAAACCGTGTGAAATCATTTGCATGATGGCGCCTTTTAAGCCCCAGTCATTCAAAGTACCGTCAACGAACATGAACAAACCCAAAGTCACAAAACCCATGTGGCTGATCGAAGAATACGCCACCAGTTTTTTCATGTCGGTTTGAACCAAAGCCACCATACCCACATACACAACCGCTACCAAAGACAACACTATAACCACTGGCGCGAAGAAATGAGAGGCATCTGGCACGATAGGCAAGATGAAACGCAAGAAACCGTATGCACCAATTTTCAAGGTAATCGCTGCCAACACCATAGAACCACCAGTAGGTGCTTCAAAGTGGGCATCAGGCAACCACGTGTGTACAGGCCACATTGGCACTTTCACAGCGAAAGACAAGAAGAATGCGATGAAAATCAGTATCTGTGTGGATTTGGCAATTTGAGGAATGGCTTGCATGTCCAAAATGGCAAAGCTGCCGCCAGTCAAACGTGACAAGTAAATCAAAGCCACCAACATCAACAATGAACCCAACAAGGTGTACAAGAAGAATTTAATCGACGCATACACACGACGTGGACCACCCCACACACCGATGATCAAGTACATCGGAATCAACATGCCCTCGAAGAATGCGTAGAACAAAATCGCATCCAATGCAGAGAAAGCACCGTTGATCAAACCTGACATGATTAAGAATGCTGCAAAATACTGTGCAGGTTTCTTTTGGATGACTTGCCAGCCAGCCAATACCACCAATACTGTGGTAAATGCGTTCAAGATAACCAATAAAACCGAAATACCATCAACACCCAAATGGTAGTTCAAACCCAATGCAGGAATCCAGCTTGCTAACTCAGTGAACTGCATACCACCGTTCAAGCGGTCGAAACCGCTGAACAAAGGTAAAGTCACCAAGAAGCTTGCGATAGCCCCAATCAAGGCCACCCAGCGCGCTATGTTTGCTCGTGCGCCATTGGACCCAATCAACGCCACGATGATACCGGCGAGGATGGGTAACCAAATTGCCCAACTTAGTAAATGATTTAACATATTTTTAGCCTAAAAAACCCAATTCAAATCGATTAGCCCACAATCAGCGGCCACAACCAGCACACTGCCAATACCAACACCCCGAATACCATTGCTGCTGCATAGGTATACACAAAACCGGTTTGGAAGCGACGGACACCACTGGCAACGAAACCAACCAATTTGGCACTGCCATTCACAATGCAGTTATCGATGATGAAACTATCGCCTACTTTCCAGAACAAGGTACCCAATGCACGTGAGCCTTTGGCAAACACCGCAAAATAGATATCGTCCAAGTAGTATTTGTTTTCCAATAAGGTGTAAATCGGTTTGATGCTGCTGACGATTTTAGCTGGCAAGTGTGGTGCTTTGATGTATAAGAACCAAGCAGTCAACACACCCAAAGCAGACAGAATCACAGGCAAAGCCGTCAAACCGTGCAATGTCATTGCAAACCAACCATGAAACTCTTCAGCCATGATGTGCATGGTTGGGTGTGCTTCCAAGTTGTAATGAATCACACCTTTGAAGAAACCGCCGTAAACAAAGTGGTCAATCAAATAACCTGCAAACACCGATGGTATAGCCAACAATACCAATGGTAAAGTCACGACCCATGGGCTTTCTTTTGGATTGTCTGTAGGTGCCAAACCATGGTGATGACCGTGGTCATCATGGTGGTCGTGACCCTTGTGTTCACGCCAACGCTCTTTGCCCCAGAACACCATGAAATACTGGCGGAAGCAATACAAAGCAGTCACGAACACAGAGATGATCAAAGCCACATAAGCAAAATCTGCTGCTGGCAATTGTGAGGCATGTACCGCTTCAATGATGGAATCTTTTGAATAGAAACCAGAGAAGAACGGTGTACCAATCAAAGCCAAGGAACCCAATAACATGGTGATGTGGGTAATCGGCATGTATTTACGCAAGCCACCCATATTGCGCATGTCTTGATCATGGTGCATACCGATGATTACCGAACCTGCCGCCAAGAACAACAAGGCTTTAAAGAAAGCGTGTGTCATCACGTGGAACATGGCGATTGAGTAAGCAGACACGCCCAAAGCCACAGTCATGTAACCCAATTGTGACAAGGTAGAGTAAGCAACCACACGTTTGATATCGGTTTGAATCAAGCCCAAGAAACCCATGAACAAAGCAGTAATGGCACCAATGACTACGATTACATTCAATGCGACAGTCGACATTTCATACAATGGCGACATGCGTGACACCATGAAGATACCTGCAGTCACCATGGTGGACGCGTGTATCAATGCTGAAATCGGTGTAGGGCCTTCCATAGAGTCTGGCATCCACACATGCAATGGGAACTGAGCTGATTTACCCATCGCACCCACGAACAACAACAAGCATGTTACGGTCATCAAAGACCAGTCCACACCAGGGAACAATTGGATGGTTGCGTCTTTCAAGCCAGGAGCGGCGGCAAACACATCAGCGTAGTTCAAGCTGCCACCGAAGTGAGCCAATACCAAAGCAATGCCCAACACAAAACCGAAGTCACCGACACGGTTTACCAAGAAGGCTTTTAAGTTGGCGAAAATGGCGGTGTCACGTTGGAAGTAAAAACCAATCAACAAATAAGACACCAAACCCACAGCTTCCCAACCGAAGAACAACTGTACAAAGTTGTTACTCATCACCAACATCAACATTGAGAAAGTAAACAATGAGATGTAAGAGAAAAAGCGTTGGTAGCCATTGTCATCGCTCATGTAGCCGATGGTATAGATGTGCACCATTAAAGACACACTGGTCACCACCACCAACATCAAAGCAGTTAAGCTGTCGACCATGAAGCCGATGCCAAAATCCAAACCACCCATGGTGAGCCATGTGTAGATATTTTGGTCAAAGACCTGTCCTTTGCCTGTCCAGAAGTCGTACAAGACGCCACAAGACAACACAAAAGAAATGGCCACACCCAAAATCGTCACGATATGGGCACCTTTACGGCCGATTACCTTACCCAACAAACCGGCCAGCAAAGAGCCGACCAGTGGGGCAAGTGCAATCACTAAATACAAATTCATTTTATCCATAATGATTGATTTCTTCTTGGGTGAAATTAGCCTTTCAGGCTGTCTAAATCTTGTACGTTAATGCTTTGACGGTTACGGTAAATCAACACCAAAATCGCCAAGCCGATGGCAGCTTCTGCAGCCGCTACCGTCAATATGAAGAACACAAAGATTTGTCCGGCGGTATCGCCTAAATACTGAGAAAAGGCCACAAAATTAAAATTCACCGCCAATAACATCAATTCAATTGACATCAAAATGACCAAGACATTTTTACGGTTCATAAAAATACCCATGGCACTGACACCGAATAACAAAGAGGCCAAAATGAGATAGTGGGTAATCGAAATCATGATTTCACCTCTTGTTTGGTTTCGCCTTCAGCAGCTTCTACCACTTCTACTTCAGGTTGAATTTTCACCATGCGGAAACGGTCTTTGGCTTGTACTTTAACTTGCTCAGCAGGATCGATGTAACGTGGGTTTTTATTACCACGGTGGGTCAAGGCAATGGCCGCAACCATGCCCAACACCAACAACACCGCTGCCAATTCAAACGGCAACAAGTAAGTGGTGTAAATTTCACGACCCAAAGCACGCACATTGCTGTAATCAGCAGGCACATCAGCCATTGCACCGAAAGCAGCCAAATTGGTTTTGGGATCAATCAAAGCCAAAATCAACACCACTGCCATTAACACGCCGACAGTGCCTGACACAGGCAAGTTTTTCCAAAATCCAGCACGCATTTCTTCGACATCGATGTTCAACATCATGACCACGAACAAGAACAACACCATAACGGCACCGACATACACCAATACCAAGACAATGCCCAAGAACTCAGCTTGCATCAACATCCACATCAAAGCACTGGTACAGAACGTCAGCACCAAGTACAAAGCGGCATGTACAGGGCTTTTGGCGGTAACGGTTTGCACCGCACCGAAAAGCACTATTGCTGCAAATACATAAAATAAGATGGTTTGAAACATAATCTTCCCTTATCGATATGGCGCGTCAGCTGCTTTACGTTTGGCGATTTCGTCTTCATAACGGTCGCCAACTGCCAACAACATCGGTTTGGTGTAATACAAATCACCACGTTTTTCACCGTGATATTGAAGAATGTGTGTTTCCACAATCGCATCCACTGGGCAAGCTTCCTCACAGAAACCGCAGAAAATACACTTGGTTAAATCGATGTCGTATTGCGTGGTGCGACGGGTACCGTCTTCACGTTGCTCAGATTCAATCGAAATCGCCATTGCAGGACAAACTGCTTCACACAATTTACACGCGATACAACGCTCTTCACCATTAGGGTAACGACGCTGCGCATGCAAACCACGGAAACGCACTGATTGAGGCGTGGTTTCTTCAGGGAACATCAACGTCAATTTCGGAGAAAAGAAGTTTCTCAACGTAATTGACATGCCCTTAAGAAGCTCAGTCAATAAAAATGATTTTACTAAATTAGCCATTGTTTTACTCTCTTATTCCTTACCACAGTGACCATGGAGAAATCATCCACAAGCCCAGTAAAGTCACACATACCAGGGTTACAGGAATGAATACTTTCCAACCCAAACGCATGATTTGGTCATAACGGTAACGTGGGAAGGTTGCACGGAACCATAAGAAGCAATACAACACCATTGCCATCTTGATGAACATCCAAACCGGACTGGCTGCACCGATAATGCCCCAGCTTGCTGGGAATGGAGACAACCAACCACCCAAGAACAACAACGCAGTCAATGCACCAATCAAAATCATGTTGATGTATTCGGCCAAGAAGAACAAGGCAAATGCCATACCAGAATACTCAACGTGGAAACCGGCAACAATTTCAGACTCACCCTCGGCCACGTCAAATGGCGCGCGGTTGGTCTCGGCCACACCTGAAATCAAATACACCACGAACAATGGGAACAAAGACAACCAGTTCCATGACAAGACAGAACCACCAGCGATGCCCTGCCCTTGTTGGTTTACGATGTCGACAAAATTCAAACTGCCAGAAACCATGATGACGCCGACCAAGGCAAAACCCATTGCGATTTCGTAAGAGATGATTTGCGCAGAAGAACGCATTGCACCCAAAAACGCGTATTTTGAGTTTGAAGCCCAACCTGCAATGATCACGCCGTAAACACCAAAAGAGGTGATGGCCATGATGTAAAGCAAGCTTGCATCAACGTTGGTTAAAAACCAGCTTTCAGAAAAAGGAATCACGGCCCAAGCAGCAAACGCAGGCATCAATGACAACACAGGTGCCAATAAATACAAACCTTTGTTCGCCAAAGTAGGACGAATGATTTCTTTCATCAACAATTTCACCACGTCGGCGAAAGGTTGAATCAAACCAAATGGACCGGTCACGTTTGGTCCCACGCGCAATTGCATGAAACCAATGACTTTACGTTCAAAATACGTCATGTAAGCCACGCACAAAATCAGCGGTGCCAAAATGATGACGATTTTAACCAAGGCCGATACCACGAAGCCCCAAGTGGGACCTAACAGACCAATAAACCAAGTTTCCATGATTAACCTCTACCTAACTCAATTGTGTTATTCATGGCACCCAATACTTTGTTCTGTGGATGAAGCGGTAGGGACACCACATTCTCAGCAATGGTTTCATCAGCCACCACTGCAACAAGCACGCTGGCTGCACCAGATTTCACCACCACTTGAGCTGCATCGGTCAATTGCAATGCGGCCAAAGTTTTAGGATGCACGCTGGCAGCGGGAATGGCTGCATGCACGGTTGCTTGCAACGGTGCAGAACGACGCACAACTGAATCGGTTTGGTAAATACCCACACCGCCCACACGTACCAAAGCAGATGCGGCCTGTAAACCTGTGGCAGCGACGTTTTGTACTTGATTGTTCAATTTACCCACGATGCTGTCACTGTTGATGCAAGCACGCGCCAACACTTCTTCAGAAGAAGTGTAATCGAAGCCATCCAAATCCAACTCATTGCCAATCACGCGCAACACTTTCCACATAGGGCGAGATTGTGCGTAAGGTTTCACCACACCATGGAAACTTTGCAAACGGCCTTCCATGCTGACAAAGCTGCCTGATGTTTCGGTAGATGGGGTTACTGGCAACATCACATCGGCCAATTCGCGCAAGCTTTCGCTTTGGAATGGTGTCAATGCAATCACGGTTTGTGCTTGTACCAAAGCCTGTTTCGCCGCTTCGCTACCCGCCCAATCCATATCAGGCTCGATGTTTAACAACATCACTGCTTTTTGGCTGCCGTTTAAAGCGGCAACAGGATGCACTGCATTGTTGGTTGCTTTAAAACCAATTGCATCTGCACCCACGCTGTTGGCAGCTTGTGGCAATACACCCAATACTGAGTTGCTTGCCGCAGCCAAGGCTTGAGCCGCTGCGTAGATTTGGGCAAATTGTGGATGGTTCACCACATCAGCGCCCAATACGATGCTGGTTTTTTCACCTTCAGCCAATTGCTTGGCAGTGGCGGTAATAAATTCATTTGCATCAGCAGCTGGATTGGCCAATTGCGTCAACACCTCAACCCAAGTCGCTGGGTGAGCAATGTGTTGTGCAGCAGGCATGCGCAATTGCTGCTCGCTGCTACCGATGACACTCAAGCCCATGCCTTCTTTAACGGCTTGACGGATGCGAGCGGTTAACAAAGGTTGTTCTTGACGCAAGTTGCTGCCAACCACCAATACGGCATTGCTGCTGCCGAAATCATTGATGCTTTGACCCAACCACAATGCGCCTTGTTGGGCTGCATCCAAGCTGAAGTCTTGTTGACGCATGCGGGTATCGATGCTGTTCACACCCAAACCAGCAGCCAATTGCTTGGCAAGCAACAATTCTTCAACGGTTGAATTGGCATTGGCAAACACAGAAATCGCATTGGCACCGTGATCGGCGGCAACGCCTTTCAAGCCTTTGGCCACATAAGCCAAAGCCGTTTGCCAATCGGTTTCGTGCCATTCACCGCCATGTTTGATCATAGGCTGTGCCAAACGCTCAGCATGATTCAAACCTTCGTAAGCGAAACGGTCACGGTCTGACAACCAGCATTCGTTAATGGCTTCGTTTTCCAATGGCAATACGCGACGCACTTGATGGGATTTCACTTGAATGATCAAGTTAGAACCCAAGGCATCGTGAGCAGAAATGGATTTACGACGAGACAACTCCCAAGAACGGGCATCATAGCGGAATGGTTTGCTGGTCAATGCGCCTAC
>ERZ1023652.326-NODE-326-length-9508-cov-2.716022_pt1 | contig 9508 bp, 10 predicted proteins | sample MGYA00520879_ERZ1023652 | MGnify/ENA primary metagenome ERZ1023652 (study PRJEB33180, sample SAMEA4044469) | wastewater metagenome | place: Denmark | collected 2016-04-02 | study: EMG produced TPA metagenomics assembly of the PRJEB13832 data set (Local surveillance...
AAACTTATGGCGATTTGATTTATCTTGATACGATTGCTTCTGAACGGTTTAATTATGAAGATACTGAAACAGGTGCAATCTATGACAGTCAAGCCGAACTGGATAAAGAACAACCTGATAAAAACTTACAAAAAGTTGAAAACACACATGAAATTGAACATTTGTATGTGCAAGTTTATTCAGAAGTCCAAAAAGACAACATGGATATTCGTGTACCGTTAGACTTTGACGACACTAAATTCAATATTAATGACCGTGTACGTCTGACTGGTAAAGTTGTTGCTCGATTACAAACTGGCACAAAACGTGTTGATGTAACTACCGCAAATGGTCGGACACGTCAAGAAACAGTGCCTGATTATTATTTCACAGTTTCTGCTGAGGGATTAGAAAAAGTATCTAATCAGTCTGCTACTCCTGCACCACAACCACCACAATCAAAAGAAGAAAATCAAAAGAAATAATCTTTGATTTTTAGAAAGCTGGTGTTAAATGAAATTGTTAAAACAAATTTTCCATTTTAAGGGTATAAAAATTGGTAAGAAAGATAAAACATTACAAAAAATAATTGTGATTGTTTTACTCTTACCTTTTTTGTTATTATTTGGTTTTTTGACTTATCTTTTATTGCCACAATTGCTTTCAAATTACATTCTTTTGATAGTTTATATTATCTTGTTTATTGCAGTAAGTGCTTTAGCTACTTTCTTTAATTATCGTCTACTCCATATAAAATTTTGGTTTTTTAAGAAGTTAGAAAACAGAAGATTGTTATTGAGACACTTGACAGAAAATCGGATATTTTATCCAATTAAGAGAAAGGATAAGAAAGATAAGATTAAGTATCCTGCTGTTTATCTTAAACAAAACAAGTACACGATAATTGTTACTTTAGAATTACGTGGTGGGCAATTTCAAGATAAGTTCTTGAATATTGGTGGTGCTTTAGAGGTTACTTATTCAGCGGATTTAATGGGTAGAATAGATGAAAAGGGCTTTGTTTCTTATGTTTATTCTGCTGATACTATCTTAGGTCGTATCTCAGCTAAAGATGTACGTGTTGTTGACAAAGGTCTCATGCTTATGGAAGATGTTTTTTGGGACTATGTGCATGACCCGCATTTATTAGTTGCAGGTGGTATAGGTGGTGGTAAAACCGTATTTTTACGTTCTATCTTAAATGGACTACTTAGAGTAGGTGTTGTTGAAATACTAGACCCTAAGCAATCTGACTTTGAATCTTATAGTCAATTAGATGTTTTAAAAGATAGAGTTGAAATTGATTTAGTTCAAATGATGAATAAAATCAAGCAATTCAAAGAAAACATGGAAATCAGATATGCCACAATGCGTCAGTTCAAGAAAGATAGAAACGAAAAAGAATTGGGCAATTTTCAGTCGTATGATTTGAAACCTGCGTTCTTGATAATTGATGAGTTTCCTTCATTTCGTGCAAGTATGCTTGAACAAAGAGAGTTAGTACCAGAAGCTGAAATTGTTATGGGTGCTTTAAAGCAAGTTATCTTAAAAGGTCGTCAAGCTGGCTTCTTTGCGATTATCGCAACTCAGAATGTAAAAGCTGATGATTTGCCTTCTACTCTCAAAGATAATATTATGACACGTGTTTCAGTTGGTCGTTTATCTCAATATTCGTATGAAGTGATTTATGGCGAGGAAAACAAAAATAAATATTTCAAGTATATTGAACAAATTAATGGCGAACGTGTTTATGGTCGTGGTTATTATGGTGTATTTGGCAATCCTGCTAGAGAGTTCTTCTCTCCCTTAATGCCTAAACCTGAGGAATGGGAATATTATGATGAGTTTGAAACTTTAGAAAGACTTGAACTTGAATTTGATAAACAAGTAACAGTAGCTAAAACTTATACAGGTCAAGAACTGTCTAAGGAGTTAGCGATCGATTATCGTGTGTTTAAAAAATATAAGTCCGAGTTTGAGACTGCTGGTCAAGAATTTGACAAAACTTATAGTACTAGTGATTTGATTATGTTTGAAAGGGCAATTAGCTATAAGTCGAGTGGTAAAACTTACCAAGTAGCTATTAGTGAAGCGATATTATGAGGAAAGAATCAAAAAGTAAAACCTTTGAGCGGTGGACTTGTCTGTGGAACGAGACCGTAAAAGACGTGGCGAAAAGCGGAGCCGTAAGGCGGAAGCGTATTGAGTGCGGTTTTTACGGTCTTGTTACGCAGTTACAAGACCTTTGCCTATGCCCGCAAGGGCATAGGCAAAACAGCTTACACCCCGAATTGTAATACGGGGTGTAACAATATAACCAACTTAATAAACTCTTTATTTAAAGGCTTCTAGGTAAGCTTGATTGGTTATATGGAAATCAAGAAAAGATTAGAAAAGAGATTTAAATATGAAATATTATGCGGTTGTTGTAAAAGGCGAAAATAGCGTTTTTGATGAATCATACGTGATTGGCGCTAATAGCCTAATGGAAGTTGAAAGTGACATTAGCACACATTATTGTGGTAATGATTTCTCATTAGCACGCTATCAGATGACAGAAATTACTAAAAAGGAGTATCTGGTTCATGACGATAGACGAAAGTTTTGATTTAAAAGGTATTATGAAAAACTACCTTTTATCTCAAAAAGATGTCGGTAAGATAGTTGGTGTTTCACAAGTATTTATTTCTAATGTGCTTTCTGGTAAAAAAACATTAAGCCCTAAAAAGAAGCAAGTTCTCCTTGATTATCTGAGTTACAATTCAAAATATGAGCTAGAAACAAGTGTTGACTATCTAAGAATTAGACTTAAAACTTTGAAGTGGTTTGAAGTGATTGAAGATTTACTCCTCATGGATAGTAACTTATTCAATATTGATGTATCAAGTATGCACAACTACAACATGAGTATGTCTTATGGCAGTATACGAATTTTACGTCATAGTGAAAATATTGATATGGGTACACTTGTTGAGTTTAATGGTGGTGGTTGTCGTGAGTTTGAACAGGAACTTAAAGACCAAAATAGAACATGGAAACAATTTTTTCAAGATTGTTTCTTTTTTTCTATGGAACAAAAAAAAGTATCTAATTTTGAAGATTTAGATGATTACTTAAAATTCACTCGTCTTGATTTAGCGACTGATGAAATGTACTCTAAAAAAGGTAACTATGATTTACGTAAACTTTATGACAAAATGTTGGCAGGTCAAATTCAAACACCTTTCAGACAATTTTCGTCAAATGAAAGTTTCTTATACCGAGACGGCGAGTTTATCTCTACTGGCTTATCTTTATATTTTGGTTCACGTAAAAGTAAGTCAATCTATATCAATTTCTATGAAAAAGATAAAGAACAATCAATGGTACGTGATTTATATCTTGATGAAATTCATGAATTATACGGTTATAAAAACCGTTATGAAATAAGGTTATTTGGGGATAAAGCGACACAAGTCATTTTTGATTTCTGGTATAACGATATTCCACTACAAAATTTAGCAGGTCAAATTATCTCTCATTACTTGGATATTAAGGACGATAAAGGTAATTGGGATATTGAATGGTTAGATGTTTTTGGTTCAGATAAAAGTTATGGCTTTGTCAATAAACCTAGGGAAGTCAGTTATGACCGAACATTAAAATGGCTTGATTCATCTGTTTTTGCTTCTTTGAAAAGAAACATGGAGATTGATAGATTGACTGGTTCTCGAAAGACAATGGACTTATTTTACGAAAAAGAACTTGATGAAAAAAATCAACATTTAGTAGATTCTATTGTTAAACAGAAAAAGGAAAGGGCATCTTATGACAACTTCCATGAAATGATAGAACTTGAATATGACTGATTTAACATTTTCTGAAATTGAAAAAATCAATGAAGCACGTGAAAGGCGTTTGATTGAAGCTGCTTTAAAAAGCAGCACTCAAAAATTTCGTGGCAGTTATGAAGCTAAAAGAAAAATCATGATGAAAAATATCAATTCAGAAGCGTGTCAAATCATGCGTATCAAAATTGATATTTTGTGTGATCATAACTATTTGCGACATGACAGAAGAAAATTTGATTACAGACATCTCTATTATGGTTGGACTAATGCGCAAAAACTGCAAGAACTCAAAAGGTTAATCATTGAATATGACAAATTACTCTATCGGGAGTAAGTGATTAAAATAATGATTGGGCGGGTATTGAACTTTTAAAAAAACTAACTTTTAAGAAAATGAAAGAGGTATAACCTATGGCAAATGCAACACAAGAATATCCAAAAATTGACCCTAAAAAAACTAAACAGTTGATTAGTACTTTAGGGGAGCTGGTAGAAAAACACAATTTTGATGAAGCGTGGACGATTGCAGGACAGCTAAATAGTATTTTGAAAGAACAAGCTGAAAATTTAAATGGGGCTGAATACAGCGCTTTGGAGGGTGTTATCAAGTCCTATTATTCTCTTAATGAACAACACAAAAAATTCAGTCAACGTACCTATGCTTTTGCACGTAAGGCAAATGATGTAGCGAGTTAATCTGAATGTGGGTGGTATTATTTTAATCAATAGAAAGAGGACAAAATGCAAATTAATGTTTATGAAATGATTGAAGATGATAAATTCTTCATCGGTAGTTATCCTGACAATTTTTCAAAAGGTCGGTGGTTTACTGTTGAGGAGCTTATTTATTCTAGTTATGAAAAAATTGAAGATGAGTATTTAGATAAATACAATCCTAACGGACAGTCTGAGTTAGAACTTGGTGTATTTGATGTAGATAATGTTTCTGGTCTATGGAGTGGGGAGTATGATGTTTCGTCTCTGATTGATAAATTACGTGAAATTGAGTCAACTGGATATTATGAAATTGACTTAGAGATTTACGAATTTACAGAAGAATTTTTTGAAGAAACTGGTATGTCAATTTATGATGTCGCACGTGCAGTTTATTTTGGTAATATCAAAGGCTGGAATGATGATTATATCGGTTTCAATGGTTACGGTAACTTTGAGACTTATTCTGAAACAGATTACCAGTCACAAATTGATATGTATGTAAAAGACTTAGGTCTTTTTTAATTTAAAGGGCGCAAATGTCGAAGTTTGCGTTCTTATATGAGCGATATATAGAAAAGTTCGTTATGAATTTAGTAGTTGAAAATGAAATTAGTCATTCATTGACTGATTGGTCAATTGATTTTGAGGGAGCGGAAAATTGTAAAAGCAGAACCGCCAAAAACCTTGTAAACCCTTGGTATATATGGTATAATAAGGTATAGGTAAATAGCAATTATTGCTTAGAATACGGATAAAAATTATGAAAAATTTAGTAGAAAAAATCAAAAAAACGACTTTAAAACAAAGAGTTGCAACTGGTGCAATTATTTTATTATTGCTCGGTGGTGGTACTGGTCTTGCGGTCAACCGTTACAATGAAAAAGTTTTAGCTGATAGCAACGATAAAATCGTCAAGGCTAATAAAAAGGCTAACCTTGAAAAGCATTTAAAAGCTGACAAGGAAGCCAAAATTAAAGCTGATAAAGAAGCTAAAGCCAAGGCAGAAGCTGACAAACAAGCTAAACTAAAAGCAGAAGCTGACAAACAAGCCCAAGCCCAAGTTCAAGCAAAGGCACAAGCTGAACAAGCCCAAGCTGTCGCAACACAACAAGCCGAACAGGCACAAGCCCAAGCGGTTGCTGAGCAGTCTCAGGCGCAAGTACAGGCTACTGAACAAGCCCAAGCCACTTATACTGCACCTGCCCAACAAACACCCGCTACACCGTCATACACAGCACCTGCACAGTCTGCACCTAGCCAACCCTCTTATCAAGTGGATTGGTCACAAGCAGGTCGTGACCGTGACGCATACAATGCAAGCTAAGGAAATTATGATAAGTCATTAATGGCTGGTGCTTATGATTAAAACCAAGAACTTTTAAAGGTTCTTTTTCTTTTATAAAACCTTGACCGAAAAGTCCGAAAACTAAGTTATCAGAAAGTCTTTTGGCTTTCTTTTTTTTATTGAAAAAAAATTTTAGAAAGAAGGTACTTTTTTTGAATAAAGATAAAAAAGTAAAGCAGTCACGTTTTCGTCAATGGAAGTCAGGAAAGAAATGGTTATACAGTGCTACTGCTCTAGCCTTATTGGTAGGTGGTGGTTTTGCATTAAGCCAAGTTTCTCATGTTGAATTTCCACAAACTCATGTTTCAGCTGATGTTGTGAATGCCACACAAATTGGTACAGTCAACGGACAACCTGTTGTCAAGGCACAGTCCAATGATATGACATCTGCTAGTTTCCAAGGTACGGTAGACGGTCTACTTGCTAGTGCAAATTTAGACGGTGCTAAGTATGTAGCTGATAATATCGGTTGGCAAGCTGATACAACGCTCTACAACGGTCAAGCTCTTTCAACCTTTGGGACTGGTGCAACGTTTCCATTAGGTCAAGACGGTTTTCAAAAGTCAGACCTTGCTATTCATGTTGACTTAGGAAAACCTTTTAGAGTAAGTAATGTTGGTACTATAACTGATACGACAACTGGCGAAAAAATTCCTGTTTCCTTGATTGTCACTAATAATGGCTTTGAACATGGCAATGACGGACAAACTAACCAAGATTTAATCTTTGGTGTTCGTAACGAGGGAGGCACTTTAACCTTTGGTGCTGTCACACCTGTTTCTGGTACTAATACTGGTGGCGGTCAATCTGAAAATGGCGGTGGCGCTGGTGGTGCAATTGGTGACGGTTCAATGGTTGGCTTTATTAATAAAGTCCGTACGACTGTCTCGTTAGTTCGTTCTGATAACGGTCAAGAAATTCCAAATAACGAATTGCTAATGGCTATGAAAGTATCTGATGTAGACGCTAACCAACTAGCTGAGGTAGACGCTAATGGTGCTCTAGGTTACATTGTCAGCCCTGATACTGCCCTTTCAGTCTCAGGCAATGGTCTACGCTCTGATGATAATGGCGCTGTTATTACAGATTCTCCACTCTTGACCTCTAACTCATATGTAGTCTTAAAGCACTTTAACAGTTCATTAGTTGACTTTACCTACTTAGACGGTAAGGGCGACCACATGGATATTGTCTGGGCGTTGTTTGGATATTTGCCTTTCAAACTGAACGTGACAGGCGATTTACAGGTCAACAAAACTGGTGTTGAATCTGGCGCTAACATGTGGAATGGTCATTACACGCTTAAAGGTAACACCTTTACAGCCACAAACAAAAAGACTGGTAAAGTCTATACTGCTGTTTCTGACGAAAAAGGGAAAGCATTTTTCAAAGGCTTGCCTATCGGTATGTATGGTGTAAAAGAGACTATTTCATCTAATGGCTTTATTAACTCATTCAAGGAACAAACGATCGAAGTTAAACAAAATGCCAAAACTGCCAAGGGCTATAATGAAGTCTCTGGCGACAACCAAGAAATTAAGGGCGAAAATGAACTCTTGAAACTTGATAAAGATACTGGTAAGGCAGAAAGCCAAGGTAAAGCCGAACTAAAAGGTGCTGAGTATAAACTTGTCTATTTAGATGATAGCACTGGCTCTAGCCCTCACAAGAAAGGCGATACTGTCAAATGGTCTGACAATCCAAAAGCAAAACTAATTTCAGGCGAAAAAGTAACTGAATCAGTCATTGGTGGTAAGAAAGTTTCTCATGGCGATAATATCGTTGTTCGTATTGACGGTACTAAGTTCAATGCTTATGTTGGTAACTTAGCAAGTGGAGAATATGCTTGGGAAGAAATCAACGCACCTATTGGCTATGCTTCTGATAAAGAAGCACATAAATTTGAGATTAAGAAAAAGGATGATAAAACCCAAAATATCATCACACCTCAATCTAAGTCACTTGAACAAGTGATTAAAGCAAAAATTTCAATTCAAAAGAAAGTTGAAATTTCAGGCGAAAGTGCTGAAAGTGGCTTCAATGATATTAAGTTTAATCTCACACCTATCAATGACACCAAAGCTGATACACAAACAATCACAACTGGTATTAGAGATGATGAGGACGGTTACGCAAATGTTGAACTCGTCTATGGCGATTGGAAGCTAACAGAAGATGAAGCAACTGCGCCTAAAGGTTATGACTTAATCAAGCCTATTTATATCCAAATGACGACTGACCCTGAAACGGATATTATCACAATTTCCGCAAGTTATCATGAGGACTTCTCAAAACCATTCTCTACACGTACATTCTCACAAAGTGATAATACGGACGGTAAGAATGAAAATATCAAAGGTACTGTGGCAGGTAGTGTGTCTAGTGATGTACCGTTCATTAGTCTATCAAAAATCAATTTGACAGACAAAGATGTACCAACACCACCTGAAACACCGTCTATTGATATTGAAAAATCAAATGAAAAAATTCCACAAGCAGGTCAAGGTAATAATTCGGATAAAGATAATAACTTGGGCAAGGGAGACGCTGATACGAAAGATACTGCTGTTAAATTGACTGATAAAGCCCAAGCTATCAACTTCCGTGTCACAAACAATGGCTCTGAAACACTCACGCATATCAAATTGACGGATAAAACCATTGAGGGCAAACAAGATGTCAAAGATATTAAGTGGACTTATCAAGGTAAAGCACTCACTATCAATAAAGACGGAGAGTTTGAACTTGACGGTAAACTACTTGAATTGCCTGTAGATGATTATATTGAAGCCACTGGTACGCTTGATAAACTAGCTGATAGCGAAACACACGCTGATGAAGCGACTGTCTCAGCTAAGGGTGCTATTTCTGGTAAAGATGTTGGCGATAAGGATAAATGGTATGGCGAAAAACCTAAGACACCTGCTAAACCTGAAACTCCAGAAACTCCTACACCTGCTAAACCTAGTCTGCCTATGACTGGGGAAGCTAAAGCAACACTTGTAGGTCTTATTGGTGCTGTGATTGTTGCGGTCATTGCTTTCTTGAAACATAAAGAAATCGCAAAAGCACTAGGTGCTATCAAGTCCAAAATCAAAAAATAAAAATCAAGACTAAACCACAACTAGCTGAGTGTGCAAATGGGGTGCGAAGCCCAATAGAAAAGGTAAAGCATGATAGAAAATTTCAGTAGAAATTTAACTCGATTACGACAAATGAAAAATATTAGTCAATTGGAACTGGCAGAACATATTGGAGTTGGAAAAGCTACAATATCTAAAATTGAATTGGGTACAGGTTATCCAACTTTTTCAAACTTAGATAAAATAGCTTGCTATTTTAATGCAACTGCTACTCAATTATTTGGTACTGAGTTAGAAATTCAACTAGAAATAGGTCATGATACTATTGATGAGTATGTCAAGAAAGCGACTGTAATTTTAGAAGCTAGAAATGCAATACCTGAAATTTTATCATTTCAAGAAAAAATAAATAATATGGTAAGGAGTGAAAAATTTGAGTGAACAAGAAGAACTCTACTATGAATTAAGTGATATTGCGCATGAAATGAAAATCAGAGTAAGTGATTTAATTATAGTTGCTAAAGAGTTAGAGTTTGGCGAGGTCAAACCTGACG
>ERZ1023652.334-NODE-334-length-9359-cov-8.061525_pt1 | contig 9359 bp, 8 predicted proteins | sample MGYA00520879_ERZ1023652 | MGnify/ENA primary metagenome ERZ1023652 (study PRJEB33180, sample SAMEA4044469) | wastewater metagenome | place: Denmark | collected 2016-04-02 | study: EMG produced TPA metagenomics assembly of the PRJEB13832 data set (Local surveillance...
GCGGCGGGGCGTTTGCGGGGTGCGCCGCATAACTCACTTCGCTGCTGCGCAGCTGCGTTCGGACAAACGCGGCGAGTCAGATAACGAAGCATGCGCGCGAAGGCGCCCATGCCACCCCGCAAACGCCCCGCCGCAGGCGCAGCCAGAAGGGGGGGGCAGCCCAAAAGCCGGACAGCCAAACAGCCACACGGGCCATCGCTGCGCTCGGCCCACACCGCCCGGGCGCAAGCGCCGCGCGCTGCGCAGACTGGGCCGAGCGCAGCAATGGCCCGTATGGATGTCCGCTTGCGGGTTCCCTTCAGGATGCGCCGAGGAGCGCAGCGGCCAGCGGATCAGGGCTCGCGATTGTTTGAGCGAAGCGAGTTTGAGCGAGACCCCGCTGGACGCGAGCACCGCAGGTTGCCCGCAGCGAAGCGAAGGGACGCAGCCTATAGGGTCGCTTTCTCTTTGGTGACTTTCTCTTGGCGAGGCAAGAGAAAGTTACTGCGCCGCCGGGCGCACACCCCGGCCCCCGCACTCAGCAAAGGCATACTAAAAGCTATAAAAACAATAGCTAATAGCGCTTGCTGTATAAGCGCTAAAGGCCAAAATCACTCAGAAATTCGCTCCAACAACATCGCATCCCCATAACTAAAAAACCGGTACTCCTGCGCAATCGCATGGCGGTACAACGCCATCACCCGCTCATACCCCGCAAACGCGCTCACCAGCATCATCAGCGTGCTCTTGGGCAGATGGAAGTTGGTCAGCAGCACATCCACCACCTGAAAGCGAAAGCCCGGCGTGATGAAGATATTGGTGTCGCCACTCGCCTGGCCCGAGCGCGCCCAGGATTCGAGCGTGCGCACCGTCGTTGTGCCCACGGCCACCACGCGCCCGCCGCGCTGGCGGCAGCGCTCCAGCGCGGCCAGGGTGGCCAGGGGCACCTCGTACCACTCGCTGTGCATCTGGTGCTCGGCCAGGTTTTCGGTCTTGACGGGCTGGAAGGTGCCCGCGCCGACATGCAACGTGACGCTGGCACGCTCGATGCCGCGCGCTGCCAGGTCGGCCAGCACGGCGTCGTCAAAGTGCAGCGCCGCTGTGGGCGCGGCCACGGCGCCGGGGGCGCGGGCAAATACCGTCTGGTAGCGCTGGCTGTCCTCGGCGGCGTCGGGGTCGTGGTCGGTGTTCTGATTGCGCTCGATGTAGGGCGGCAGCGGCAGGTGGCCGTGGCGCTCCATCAGCTCCCAGGGGCTCTCGCCGGCCGGGCCGTGCAGTGCAAAGCGGAACAGCGGGCCGTCTTCATGAGGCCAACGGCCCAGCAAGGTGGCGTCGAAGCCGCCGCCCTGGCGCCCGCCGGCCATGTGCACGGTGCTGCCGCTCTGGGGCTTCTTGCTGACTTTCATGTGCGCCACCACCTCGTGACCGGTGAGCACACGTTCGATCAGGAGTTCGAGCTTGCCGCCGCTGGCTTTCTCGCCAAAGATGCGCGCCTTGACGACGCGGGTGTCGTTGAACACCAGCAGGTCGCCCGCGCGGAGCAGGCCGGGCAGCTCGCGAAAGATGCGGTCCACGGGCTGCATGGCGCGGCCGTCAAGCAGGCGCGAGGCGCTGCGTTCCGGGGCGGGGTGCTGGGCAATCAGTGCGGGGGGCAGCGAAAAATCAAAATCGCTGAGGGTAAAAGTGCGGGCGCTGCCGCCGGGGTGATCGATCATGGAGCTTGAGGACCGGACGGGTCCGTGCCAAGAAAAGGGGGAGGTGAGGGAGGCGCCGATTTTCCCACGCCCACGCCTACGCCCACGGTGACGGTGACGCGAGAAAGGCAAGTCGGAGGTAAAGCCACACAACCGGCCATGCATTGCGCGGTGTGGTGCCTGGGCTGACAATGCCGCCTTGCATTGACGCATCTGAACGCCCGGCCACTCGAACACAACACCTATCTGCCTCTATGGAAACTTTTGTCTGGGATCAGAACCTGCTCACCGGCCTGCCCCTGGTGGACCAGCAGCACCACGCGCTGGTGGACCTTTTCAATGAACTCAGCAGCTCGTTTTTTCTGGCGGAAGGTAACCGCGAGGTGGTGCTTGCCGATACCTTCCGGCGGCTGGAAGCCTATACCCGCGAGCATTTCAGCGACGAAGAGGCCCTCATGCATTCCGAGGGGGTGGACGCGCGCCACATCGCGGTGCACCACGCCCTGCATGAGCAGTTTGTGGCGCAGGTCAACACGATGTGGGGGCGGCGCGCCGACATGGGTGATCCGGCGGAGACCTTTGTCGGGTTTCTGACGGCGTGGCTGGGTTTGCATATTCTGGGCATCGACCAGTCGCTGGCACGCCAGATCAACCTGATACGCCAGGGGGTTGCCCCGGCCGATGCCTTCGAGCGCGAGGGGGCGGCGCAAGACCACGGCACGCAGGCCCTGATCAAGATGATTGGCAATCTTTACCATGTGCTGTCCCGGCAGAACGCCGATCTGGCGCGGGCCAACCTGCACCTGGAAGACCGCGTGGCCCAGCGCACCGCAGAGTTGGCCCAGACCAATGAAGAACTGAAGCTGGCCAATGTTCGGCTGGAAGCCTTCTCGCGCACCGACGGGCTGCTGCAGCTGGCAAACCGCGCGTATTTCGACACCCGGCTGGCAGAAGCCTGTGCGACCGCTTTTCGGCGCGAGCAACCGCTGGGGCTGCTGATGATCGATGTGGACTATTTCAAGCGCTACAACGACAGCTACGGCCACCAGGCTGGCGATGCGTGCCTGCAGGCGGTGGCTGCTGCAGTGCAGGGTGCCATGCTGCGCGCCAGCGATCTGGTGGCCCGGTATGGCGGTGAGGAACTGGCCGTGATCTTGCCCGATACCGACGCCGCCGGCACCGCCGCCGTGGCTGCACGGGTGGTGGCTGCGGTGGCAGCGCTGGGGCTGGCCCACAAGGCCTCGGGCGTCGCTACGCATGTCTCGGTCAGCGTGGGGGCGGTAAGCGGCATTCCGGCGCAGCGCGATGCCAGTGCACCCCTGGTGGCCCAGGCCGATGCGGCGCTTTACCGGGCCAAGGAGCAGGGGCGCAATCGCTGGGTTATGGCGGAATCGGCCTGACGCGACCGATCAGTGCGTGAGGGCACAAGGGCGCCCGCGCCCAGCTCGCCGTTCGCACTGTTCTCACGCCGGCCACGCCATTCAAACCGGTGATGCGCGCACGATGACCTGCGATTGCAGTCGGTGCACGTCGGTCGCCCGGGCCAGTGCGGTGCCTGGAACCAGCAGCGCGGCAGCGCCCGCCGCCATGCCCCAGCGAAGGGCATCAGGCGGGGGGGCGCCGCGGTCCAGTGACCAGACCAGCGCGGCCAGAAAGCAGTCGCCCGCACCCGTGGTTCCCCTGGCCGCGGACACGTCAAGGGCTGGCGCCTGCCACACCCCATCGCGCGTGGCCAGCACGGCGCCTTGCGCCCCCAGCGATAGCGCAACCATCTCTGTCTGGCCAGAGTGCACCAGCGCTTGCGCGGCCGCGCACTGGTCCGCGGGGTGTTCCAACGGCTGCCGCAGCACCTCGCGCAATTCGCGCAGGCTGGGCTTGATCAGGGTGGTGCCGGCTTGCAGCGCAGCGGCCAGTGGCAGGCCAAACGTATCCACCACCAGGCGCGTGCCGCGTGCGCGGGAGCAGGGGGCAAGCCGGGCATAAAAATCATCCGGCACGCCGGGCGGCAGGCTGCCGCTGGCAATCAGCCAGCGCGGGGCCACGGTGAGTGTGGTCAGGGCATCCAGGCACGCCTGCCATTCCGCAGTCTGCAGAGTGGGGCCGGGCAGCACGAAGCGAAATTCCTGGCCGGTGGCAGTTTCGACGACCGAAAAATTTTCCCGGGTATCGCCCGCAATGGGGCGGATGTCGGCGGCCACACCTTCGTCTGCCAACAACTGGCGCACTTGCGCGCCCGAGGCACCCCCCACCAGGGCCCAGGCCTGCACATCGCTGCCCAGCCGGTGCAGCACGCGGGCCACATTGATGCCGCCACCGCCTGCAAACCGTTGCGCAGGGCCGCAGCGCAGCTTGTGCGTAGGCTCCACGCGTTCGATGGTGGTGGCCAGGTCGAGTGCGGGGTTCAGGGTGAGGGTGATCAGTGCGGGCACGGGCAGCATTCGGGTGGGGCAAACAGTTGGGCGCGAACCTACCAGACCTGCTCGGAAAAACCCGACCACAGCTCGTTCATGTCGGGGAAATTCCATTGGCCGGGGTCTTCCCGCGCCACGATTTTCTCGGTGGCGCCGGGCGCGGCCAGGTTCACCAGCTCGGCTGGAATGCGCAGGTCGGATTTGGTCGAAAAGAACACTTTGACGACCGGGGTGGTGAGCGCTGCAGGGGCCTGCTCTACCACCACGCCCAGGCGACCAGAAGTCAGCCGCACCAGCGAGCCCACCGGGTAGATGCCAATGCTTTTGACGAACGCCTGGAACAGCCGGGGGTCGAAGTGGTCGTTGGTCCAGTCGGCCATGCGGCGCAGCGACTCGGCGGGGTCCCAGCCGCGCTTGTAAGGTCGGTCGGAGGTGATGGCGTCGTACACGTCGCAGATGGCCGTCATGCGGGCGATCACGCTGATGCCATCGCCCTTGAGCTTGTCGGGGTAGCCCGATCCATCCACCTTCTCGTGGTGGTGCAGGCAGGCGTCCAGCACGGCTTCGGGGATATTGCCACCCTCTTTGAGCATGTGAAAGCCTTCCACCGGGTGGCTGCGGACCACGGTGAATTCCTGGTCTGTGAGCTTGCCCGGCTTGTTGAGCACCTTCAGGGGAATGGCGGCCTTGCCCAGGTCATGCATCAGACCGGCCAAACCGGCCAGCCGCTGCTGGTCTTCCTTGAGCTTGAGCTGTTTGGCCAGGGCGATCATGAGCGCGCACACGGCCACCGAATGCATATAGGTGTAATCGTCCGCCGTTTTCAGGCGGGCCAGGCTGATCAGCGCACCCGGGTTGCGGGTGACGGAATCGGAGATTTCCTCTACCAGGCTCTGCAGTCCCACCGAATCCACCGCGCGGCCCATGCGCGCCTCATTGAACATGGAGACCACTGCCTGCTTTGACTTCACGCAGATGGCGGCCGCCATTTCGAGCTCACTTTGCATGTCCGCAGGCTGGCGGTTGCGCTTGGGCGGAGGCGGCGGGGTCGGCAGGGTGACCTCGATGGGGGGCAGATCCGACAGCAGACTGAAGTCGGTTTCGATCTGTGCATCGACCTCTTCACGTGACACCGAGGCGGTGCCGACAGCGACGTCCGCGCCCTTGTCGGTGTCGATCCAGCATTCGCGGATGGAGGTGGCCAGGATACGGGCCAGGTCGTCGGGGTCCTTGAGCAGAAATTTGGCGCGCCAGAAGGGATGCTCCATCCAGGAGCCGCAAAACTCGTGCAGATACATGCCCAGGGTGAGATGTTGGATGTGGATACGCTTGAGCATGACGAAAGCACCGACCTCGAAAGAGCACCGTAACAAGGTGTGAACAAAGGCAAGCATGGTAGCCTTTTTGGCCTGCCACCGTCACTTGCTCCTCTGTCTCTTCTCCTTCCATGCCTGCAGCCCCAAAAATCGTTCCCCGAGCGGCCGCCCAGGCGCCGGCCCCGGCGGCTGCCAAAAGCGGGGCCTCGGTAGCGCAGAAGGCGCTGCAAAAGCTGGGGCTGCGCCGTGACATTGACCTGGCCCTGCACCTGCCCCTGCGCTACGAGGACGAAACCCGCATCACCCCGCTGGCCAATGCGCGCGACGGCCAGATGGTGCAGATCGAAGCCACGGTGACGGCCAGCGAGATCCAGCTGCGCCCGCGCCGCCAGCTGCTGGTGCAGGTGGAGGACGACACCGGCAGTTGCGAGCTGCGCTTCTTCAGCTTCTACCCCTCGCACCAGAAAACCCTGGCGGTGGGCGCGCGCCTGCGCATCCGGGGCGAGGTCAAGGGCGGCTTCTGGGGGCGGCAGATGATGCACCCGGCGTTCCGCGTGGCGGGCGGCGAGCTGCCTGCGGCGTTGACGCCTGTCTACCCCACCACCGCCGGTCTGCCCCAGCCCTACCTGCGCCGGGCCGTGGTGGGCGCGCTGAGCCGGGTGGACCTGTCGGACACCCTGCCGTCCGGCTGCGAGCCGCCGGTGACGCAGGTTTATAGCCAAAATGGCCTGCAGCGCTTATTCAGCATGCGCGAGGCGCTCACTTTTTTGCACCACCCCACGCCCGATGTGGCGCTGTCCACGCTGGAAGACCACAGCCACCCCGCGTGGCAGCGCCTGAAGGCCGAGGAGCTGCTGGCCCAGCAGCTGTCGCAGCAGCAGTCGCGCCGCGCACGCGACATGCTGCGTGCGCCCGTATTGCGCGCCCAAAAAGCCGCCGATGGCGCCTTGCCGCTGCATGAGCAGTTGCTGGCCGTGCTGCCCTTCAGCCTCACCTCCGCCCAGCGCCGCGTGGGCGAAGAAATTGCCGCCGACCTGGCCCGCGCCGTGCCCATGCACCGCCTGCTGCAGGGTGATGTGGGCTCGGGCAAAACCGTGGTCTCGGCCCTGGCCGCGTGCCTGGCCATGGACGCCGGCTGGCAGTGCGCGCTGATGGCGCCCACCGAAATCCTGGCCGAGCAGCACTTTGCCAAGATGATCGGCTGGCTCGAACCCCTGCTGGCCGCACGCGGCCGCCGTGTGGCCTGGCTGGTGGGCGGGCAAAAAAAGAAAGAACGCACCGCCATGCTGGCGCTGGTGGCGAGCGGCGAAGCCGCCCTGGTGGTGGGCACCCACGCCGTCATCCAGGAGCAGGTGCAGTTCAAGAACCTGGCGCTGGCCATCATCGACGAGCAGCACCGCTTTGGCGTGGCGCAGCGGCTGGCACTGCGGCAAAAGCTGGCTGCGGGCGTCGCCGCCGGGCCGCCCCAAGGCGACGCAGCCCCCTCGGGGGGCAGCGACCCGCGCAGCGGCGGAGCGTGGGGGCCTGTGGTCGCTATGGAACCGCACATGCTCATGATGAGTGCTACGCCCATCCCGCGCACGCTGGCCATGAGCTACTACGCCGACCTGGATGTGTCGGTCATCGACGAGTTGCCCCCAGGGCGCACGCCCATCGTCACCAAGCTCATCGCCGACAGCCGCAAGGACGAGGTGATTGCGCGCATCGGCGCGCAGGTGGCGGCTGGGCGGCAGGTGTACTGGGTGTGCCCGCTGATCGAAGAGAGCGAGGCGCTGGACCTCTCCAACGCCACCGCCACGCATGCCGACCTGAGCGAGGCCTTGCCGGGCTGCATGGTGGGCCTGCTGCACTCGCGCATGCCCACGGCCGAGAAGAAGGCCGTGATGGCGCTGTTCACCAGCGGCCAGATGGGCGTGCTGGTCAGCACCACGGTGATCGAGGTGGGCGTGGACGTGCCCAATGCCTCGCTCATGGTGATTGAGCACGCAGAGCGCTTTGGCCTGTCGCAGCTGCACCAGTTGCGCGGCCGGGTAGGGCGGGGCGCAGCGGCTTCGGCCTGCGTGCTGCTGTATGCCACCAACGACAGCGGGCGTGTGGGCGAGACGGCGAAAGAGCGCCTGCGCGCCATGGCCGAGACCAACGACGGCTTCGAGATCGCCCGGCGTGACCTCGAAATCCGCGGGCCGGGCGAGTTTCTGGGGGCGCGCCAGTCGGGCGATGCACTGCTGCGCTTTGCCGACCTGGCCACCGACACACACCTGCTGGAATGGGCGCGCGAGATGGCGCCGGTGATGCTGGACCGCCACCCGGAATTGGCTGCAAAGCACATTGCCCGCTGGTTGGGTGGTAAGTCCGACTACCTCAAGGCTTGACGCGCTCGCCACAGTTGCGTCCAGGGGATCTCGATGAAAGGTGCGGACAGCACAGTAAGTGCCTAGAATTGCTGGATGGACGCACAGCCCCTTTTCATTAGCTTGCACGACGAGTCTGCGGGATACGAGATATCCCCAGACAGAGTGCCTCTGGCGGTCTTGCGAACTTTTGTCAAAGACGTAGAGGAGTTCCTTCGCGGAGATGGTGGCGAAGTGGATTTGCAGGCGCTGGATGTTGGGGTGGTGAAAGGCTCTCTGGCTATCCAGACCGCCCCAGTGTCATCTCCAGGACTTCTGAGGGACCTGTTGCAACTCGCTGGCTCCGAACATTTGGATGGACTCGACAGAAAGCGCAGGGAAGTGGTGGAGCGGTGGCAGAAACTTGCGCGAGGTGCACGCCACTGCGTGTATCGAATTGCCGCTCCAGGTATTCCGCGTGGGAGTATCAGTATTAGTGCGGCGACCGACTTCCATGCGGACGACGCGGACCAATGGGTCCAGGTTGAGCGCTACCTGCAGGGTGAGATTGTCGAGATAGGCGGGCTCAAAAAAGTCAATGCCCACATTCGTTTGCCGGATGGCACTCTGATTCCGGTGGAATCGGACCGTGAGTTCTTTCGCAGCGATACGGTCAATCGACTTTACAAGGTTGCCATGGCCCGCATCAGTGCAGAGTACAACGTGGTGACGCGGAAGTACCGCAATGCACGCCTGCTCGGTTTTGAAGAGCATCAGCAAACTCTGGACGAGGCGCAATTGCGGCGCTTGACAGAGCGCGGCGCAAAGGCTTGGCGGGATGTGCCGAATGCCAGCGATTGGGTCGACTCCCTGCGGGGAGGTGAGGTTTGATTTCGATTCTTCTGGACACGAGCTACTTAATCACCCTGGCAGACCCAGGGCGCGCGCACCACGAGACTGCTAAGCGGTACCTGCGCGAGGCCTTAGCTCAAGGTTGTCCGTTGTATCTGTCGGCTGTGGTTGCATCGGAGTTTCAAGTGGGGCAGTCTGTGAGCGACCTCCCGTTACGTAACTTCCATGTATTGCCCTTCAACATCGACCATGCCATGACCTCCGGAAATTTCATGCGCATACTGTCGCGGGACCCCGGCGATGACCGCGTGGCTGTGAAAGACGATGTCAAATTGCTGGCGCAAATGGTGTGCGAGTCCATCACGCACATCTTCACTGAAGATTCAAACACCCTGGTCAAATACTTGGGGAGACTCCGCGACCAAGGTCAAGCATCCGCGCAAGCAATTGTGCTGGCGGAAGGTTTTGATGCCGCCTGGTTCAATGGGGGGCAAAAGTATCTCCTGGATGAGTAGCTCTGTAGGCAGTTCCCCATGACCCTCACCGAACTCAAGTACATCGTTGCCGTTGCGCGGGAGAAGCACTTCGGTCATGCCGCAGATGCCTGCTATGTCTCGCAGCCCACGCTGTCAGTGGCGATTAAAAAGCTGGAAGAAGAGCTGGACGTGAAGCTGTTCGAGCGCAGTGCGGGCGAGGTGACGGTGACGCCGCTGGGCGAGGACATCGTGCGCCAGGCGCAAAGCGTGCTGGAGCAGGCGGCGGCCATCAAGGAGATTG
>ERZ1023652.335-NODE-335-length-9356-cov-9.109763_pt1 | contig 9356 bp, 8 predicted proteins | sample MGYA00520879_ERZ1023652 | MGnify/ENA primary metagenome ERZ1023652 (study PRJEB33180, sample SAMEA4044469) | wastewater metagenome | place: Denmark | collected 2016-04-02 | study: EMG produced TPA metagenomics assembly of the PRJEB13832 data set (Local surveillance...
CTGGGCGCAGACATCACCACCGGCTACCCCGAGTTTGACCATGTGCTGGTCAAGAAGCTGGGTTGGTGGGACGAGCTGACCGACGCCGAGAAGACGGCGGCCGAAGGCAAGAACTGGAAGACCGATTCCTCGGGTGGCATCATCCGCGTGGTCATGAAGAACCATGGTTGCCATCCCTTTGGCAACGCCAAGGCGCGGGCCGTGGTGTGGAACTTCCCCGATGCGATTCCCCAGCACCGCGAGCCCATCTATGGCACGCGTCCCGATCTGGTGGCCAAGTACCCCACGCACGACGACAAGAAGGCTTTCTGGCGCCTGCCCACGCTCTACAAGAGCCTGCAGGACAAGAATGTGGCCGACAAGGTCTACGAAAAATTCCCGCTCATCATGAGTTCCGGCCGTCTGGTCGAATACGAAGGTGGCGGCGAAGAAACCCGCTCCAACCCCTGGCTGGCCGAGTTGCAGCAAGAGGCGTTTGTGGAAATCAACCCCAAGACGGCTGCCGACCGGGGCATTCGCAACGGCGAGCGCGTGTGGCTGAGCTCTCCCACGGGCGCCCGCCTGAATGTGCAGGCGCTGGTCACCGAACGGGTCGCACCGGACACGGTCTGGATGCCTTTCCACTTCTCTGGCCGCTGGCAGGGTGCCGACATGCTGGCGCACTACCCGAAGGGGGCCGCCCCCATCGTGCGGGGCGAGGCTGTGAACACCGCCACTACCTATGGATACGACAGCGTGACCATGATGCAGGAAACCAAGACCACGATCTGCAACGTGGAACGGGCTTGAGCGCACCGCGCTGACCAGGAGACAGAACAATGGCACGAATGAAATTCATCTGCGATGCAGAGCGCTGCATCGAATGCAACGGCTGCGTTACCGCCTGCAAGAACGAGCACGAGGTGCCGTGGGGCGTGAACCGCCGCCGCGTGGTCACCCTCAACGACGGTGTTCCCGGCGAAAAATCGATCTCGGTGGCCTGCATGCACTGCAGCGACGCGCCCTGCATGGCAGTCTGCCCCGTGAACTGCTTTTACCGCACGGACGAAGGCGTGGTGCTGCATGACAAGGATGTCTGCATCGGCTGCGGCTATTGCAGCTACGCTTGCCCGTTTGGCGCACCCCAGTTCCCGTCGCAAGGCACGTTCGGCGTGCGCGGCAAGATGGACAAGTGCACCTTCTGCGCCGGTGGCCCCGAGGCCAATGGCAGCCAGGCAGAGTTTGAAAAGTACGGGCGCAACCGGTTGGCTGAAGGCAAGTTGCCAGCCTGCGCCGAGATGTGCTCGACCAAGGCCCTGCTGGCGGGTGATGGTGATGTGGTTGCCGACATTTTCCGCAACCGTGTCGTTCAGCGCGGCAAAGGGGCCGAAGTGTGGGGCTGGGGCACCGCCTATGGCACACAACAGGGTGCCCAGCCACCTGCAGGAGCCAAGCCATGAAACGTATTTCCATCACCCTGACGGCGGTATTGGCCCTTGCCGGCCTGAGCGCCTGCACCGAAAAACCGCAGACCGGTGGTGGCGTCAAGCAAGACGCTGCACCCTTCGCGGGCACGGGTAGCAATTTCACCCAGCCGGGCTGGAAAGCAGGCGACAAGGCGGGCTGGGAGCAGCATCTGAAGGCGCGCCAGCAATACGGCCAGAACGAATACACCCGCACCCAATAAAGCGAGGCCCGTTATGAAACACATCGTGTGTGCCTTGTTGTTGGGAATGGCATCGGCGTTGGGCACCGTGAACGCTCAGACGCCTGCGGCCCCTGACGTGGCTCCCGCACCTTCCGCTGCGCCTGCAGTGGCAGGGATTCAGAGCCAGAACATCTTTCAGGTGAAGCCCGACGCCAGCGCCGACCCCCAATACGCTGAGCAGACCAACGGCGAGCGCGGTAAGGTGCAGCCGGGCAACAACGCGCCGATGTGGCGCCAGGTGGGGCAGGGCGTTACCGGCTACAGCAGCCTGCCCTTGAGCCAGGCGCCCGAGGCCGGCAACCTGATTCAGCCGATGGTGCAGTACCCAGGCGCGCGTTTCACCAACGCTGGCGAGGGTTGGCGCCAGGTGCGCAATCAGTGGATCATTCCTTATGGCGCGGCCTTGCTGGGCATTGTGCTGCTTGCCTTGGCGATTTTCTATTTCACCAAGGGTTCCCTGGGGCATGAGCACCCTGAATCGGGCCGCAAGATCGAGCGTTTCACACCGTTTGAGCGCGCCGCGCACTGGGCGAACGCCGGTGCATTCATTGCCCTGGCTATTTCGGGCATCGTGATGGCGTTTGGCAAGTTCTTTTTGCTGCCTGTCATGGGCAGCACGCTGTTTGGCTGGCTGGCCTACGCGCTCAAGAACGTGCACAACTTCATGGGCCCCTTGTTTGCCGTCTCGCTGCTGGTCATCATTGTCACTTTTGTGAAGGACAACATTGCCAACCGCGCCGATTTTGTCTGGCTGAGCAAAGGCGGCGGCCTGCTCGGCAGTGGCGATCATCAGGTGCCGTCGCACCGCTTCAACGCGGGCGAAAAGGGATTGTTCTGGTGGGGCATCACCATTCCCGGCATCGTCGTGGTGGCCACGGGCCTGGTGCTGGACAAGTTGATTCCCGGCTTTGGCGATGTGCGTGGCGACATGCAGGTCGCACACATGATCCATGCCGTGCTGGCGATCTGGATGATGGCCTTGATCTGCGGTCACATCTACATGGGAACCGTCGGCATGCGTGGTGCCTACAAGGCCATGAAAACCGGCTACGTCAGCGAAGGCTGGGCCCGTGAGCACCATGAACTTTGGTATGACGATGTCCAGGCGGGCAAGATTCCACGGCAACGCAGCGCCAGCCACCCGGCGGCCGATGCTGCCGCAACACCATCTGCGGGTCGTCCCGCGCAGGTATGAGGTTTCGCACCATGACGCATTTTTCCCGTTCCTCGTTGCTGGCGCTGTGCGCAGCCAGTGTTTGCACGCTGGCATCTGCCAAGCTACCCGCACCTTCGCCCGAGGCAGCTGCCAAGGCTGCCGAAGCAGCCGCCAAGGCCGCCTGGGCTGGCAAGGTGGGCAACTACAAGCTGTGTCTGTCGCAAGATCGCGTGGCTGCACACTACCGCAACACGAAACCATCGGCCAAGCCAGCCGCTGCGGTGGGTTCGGGTTGCACCGATCCCGGCCCCTTTGCCTACACGCCCCCAGCAGCCAAGCCCGCTGAGGCAGCGGGCGCGCATTCGCCACCAGGCACCGCCAGCAGCCCGCCCAGCACGCTGGTGCCTGCTGCGGCAGCCGCGTCTGCGCCCAAGTCCTGAAGGCAGCCATTGCCTGGATGAAAGCCGTGTCCACTTTGTGGGCGCGGCTTTTTTGTAGCAGGACCGGGCCGACGCCCTGCGGACAGTGCGCAGATCGTCGCAGCACCAGTGCAGCCCGTCATCGACAGTCCCCGCGCCATGCCGCATGAGCGGCTGCCGCGTATATTGGCACCATGAAACGTTCCTCGCACCCTGCTTCTGTTGTGCCAACGCTGCCGCGTCTTACGCAAGCCCAGGCGCCTCTCACCCAGAGTGTGGAGGTTGTCAATGAACGGGGCGAGCGGGAGCAGGTGCAGATTCCCGCAGAGCGGCCGCTCACCATCTACGTGGACAAACGCGAGCTTGTGACCCTGATGACCCTGGGTGCGCAGCCCGAATTGCTGGTGCTGGGCTATCTGCGCAACCAGCGGCTGGTGCAATCGGTACAGGACATCGAATCCATCACCGTCGATTGGGAAGTCCATGCGGCAGCGGTCAAGACGCGCCACGGCATCGCGCGCATCGAAGAACGCACTGCCAGCAAGGTGGTGACCACGGGCTGCGGCCAGGGCAGCGTTTTTGGCGGACTGATGGACGAGGTGGATCGCATCGATCTGCCCGCGGCACAGCTCACCCAGGCGCAGCTTTATGGCATCGTCAATGCCATCCGCATCAAGGAAAGCACTTACAAGTCTGCCGGCTCAGTGCATGGCTGTGCGCTGTTTTGCGGTGAAGAGTTGCTCATCTTTGTAGAAGACGTGGGCCGACACAACGCCATCGACACCATTGCCGGCTGGATGTGGATGCAGGCCGGTGAAATGGCCGGAAGCGACAAAGTCTTCTACACCACGGGGCGGTTGACCAGCGAGATGGTCATCAAATCGGCCCAGATGGGCGTTCCCATCGTGGTGTCGCGCAGCGGCATGACGCAGATGGGCCACGCCGTGGCGCAGCAACTTGGCCTGTGCGCCATTGGCCGTGCAACCAACCGTCGCTTCGTTTGTTACAGCGGCGCCGACCGCTTGCTGCTGCAGCCCGAACTGGCGGTGGTTCCGCCTGTCGCACCTGTCGCTGTAGGCTAACGGGCGTCTCGCATTACAACCATGCTGCATGGACCTGGCGGCGCGGCGCGGCCCACCTACGATGGCTTGGGCAAGCCCCTAAACCCGCTTCGGGGGCGCAATTGCGCTAAGGTTCGCACCCATGAATCTGTCCTTTTTTCGCCTGGGGCTGCGCACCCTGGTCCGTGACCTGCGTGCGGGTGAGTTGCGCCTGCTCATGGTGGCTGTCACCCTTGCGGTCGCGGCACTGACGTCGGTGGGTTTTTTTGCCGACCGGCTGCAGGGTGGGCTTCAGCGTGACGCCCTGCAATTGCTGGGCGGTGATGCCGTGGTGGCCAGTGACAACCCCACGCCCCCCGCCTTTGCCGAGCGTGCGCGGGCGCTCGGCCTGCAGACCGTGACGACCATGGGCTTTCCCACCATGGGCCGGGCCAGCGATGTGCAAGGCGGTGCCACCAAGCTCGTGGCCCTCAAGAGCGTGGAGCCGGGCTATCCCTTGCGCGGCAGCCTGCAGGTGGCCGATTCGCCCGATGCCGTGGCGCAGGTCACGCGCGATATTCCTGCGCCGGGCGAGGTGTGGGTGGACGCCCCCTTGCTGGAAGCGCTGGGGCTGTCGATGGGCGACATGTTGCTGCTGGGCGATGCCCAGTTGCGCATTGCACGCATCATCGTGGTGGAGCCCGACCGGGGCGCCGGTTTCATGAGCTTTGCGCCGCGCGCCATGCTCAACCAGGCCGATGTGCCCGCCACCGGCCTGGTGCAACCCGCCAGCCGCCTGACCTACCGCTTTGCCGTGGCCGGTTCGCCTGCAGCCGTCAAGGCTTTCAGCGAATGGGCTGCCATCGAGGCGACAAAGCCCGAAGTGCACGGCGTGCGGGTTGAGTCGCTTGAAAGCGGCCGCCCCGAGATGCGCCAGACGCTGGACCGCGCCCAGAAATTCCTCAATCTGGTGGCCCTGCTGGCGGCATTGCTGTCGGCCGTGGCCGTGGCGCTGGCAGCGCGCGGCTTTGCGGCCGACCACCTGGATGCCTCGGCCATGCTGCGTGTGCTGGGCCAGAGCCAGCGCGCCATTGCGGGCGCCTACACCACCGAGTTCGCGCTGATCGGTTTGTTTGCCAGTGCGCTGGGTGTGGCGCTTGGCTACCTGGTGCACAACGTGTTTGTGCTGCTGCTGGCGGGGCTGGTGGAGTCGGCACTGCCCGCGCCCAGCCTGTGGCCCGTGGCATTTGGCCTGGGCATGGGCCTTACGCTGCTGCTGGCCTTTGGGCTGCCGCCGGTGCTGCAACTGGCCCAGGTGCCGCCGCTGCGCGTGATCCGTCGCGACATGGGGGGGCTCAAACCCGTGTCGCTGGTGGTGCTGGCGGTGGGCGTGGCCGGTTTTGCCGCACTGCTGCTGGCCGTGAGCAGCGACCTGGCGCTGGGTCTGATTGCCGTGGGTGGCTTTGCTGCAGCCGTGGCGCTGTTTGCGCTGCTGAGCTGGGGCGCGGTGAAACTGCTGCGCAAGAGCGTCAACGAGTCCACCGCACCGCGCTGGCTGGTGCTGGCCACGCGGCAGATATCGGCCCGCCCGGCCTATGCCGTGGTGCAGGTCAGCAGCCTGGCCGTGGGGCTGCTGGCGCTGGTGCTGCTGGTGCTGCTGCGCACCGACCTGATTTCCAGCTGGCGCCAGGCCACCCCGCCGGATGCGCCCAACCGCTTTGTCATCAACGTCATGCCCGACCAGGCCGAGGCCTTTCAGCAGGTGCTTCAAGACGCTGGCGTGGCCCGCTACGACTGGTACCCGATGATTCGCGGCCGCCTGCTGGCCGTGAACGGCCAACCCGTGGGGCCGGACAGCTATGCCGAAGACCGCGCCAAGCGCCTGGTGGATCGCGAGTTCAATCTCTCCAACGCGGTCGAAGCGCCCGGCCACAACCAGGTGGTTGCTGGCCAATGGACGCCGGGCGAAGAAGGGGCCATCAGCGTGGAAGAAGGCATTGCGCAAACCCTGGGCCTGCAGCTGGGCGACCGCCTGCAGTTCGACATGGGCGGTGTGCAGAACGAGGCCCGCATCACCAGCCTGCGCAAGGTGGACTGGGGTTCCATGCGCGCCAATTTCTTCGTGATGTATCCCGTGGCCAGCCTCAAGGATGTGCCCGTGACCTACCTGGCCGCTTATCGGGCGCCCGACAAGGCGGGGTTTGACAACGCGCTGGTGCGCCAGTTTCCCAACATCACCAACGTGGACATGGGCGCCACCATTGCCCAGGTGCAGCGCGTGCTGGAGCAGGTGATCCAGGCGGTCGAATTTTTGTTTGCCTTCACGCTGGCGGCCGGGCTGGTGGTGTTGTTCGCGGCCGTCACGGCCACGCGCGAAGAGCGCGCGCGCGAGTTCGCCATCATGCGTGCCATGGGGGCCCGTGCCAGCCTGTTGCGCCAGGTGCAGCGCGCCGAGCTGGTAGGCGTCGGGTTGCTCGCGGGCTTTCTGGCCAGCTGCGTGGCCGTGGCCGTGGGCTGGGCCTTGGCGCGCTATGTGTTCGATTTCGCCTGGACCGCCGCACTTTGGGTGCCGCTGGCGGGGGCCCTGGCGGGCGCCGTGCTGGCGCTGGCGGCGGGCTGGTGGGGGCTGCGCGATGTGCTGAACCGCCCCGTGGTGGAAACGCTGCGCCGTGCCGCAGAGTAGGTGATGGCGTGCGACCGTTGCCTTGACAATTTTTGATATTGATTTGATAGCTGCTAGCGCTTGATACCATTGGACTAGAGCCTGTTTTTATATGAATTCTTCCGTCCCTGATGCGCACGCAGACCGCTCCGACCCCGCAGCCGCCGAGACGCCCTTTGCGTGGATCGGCGGTGAAAGCGGTGTGCGCGTGCTCACCGAGCGCTTTTACGACCTGATGGACCTGGAGTCCGGCTACGCCGAGCTGCGTGCCGCCCACGGCAGTGAGCTGGCCGATGCCCGGCAAAAGCTCTTTTGGTTTCTGTGCGGCTGGCTGGGCGGCCCCGATCACTACCAAAGCCGATTTGGACATCCGCGCCTGCGCATGCGCCACATGCCGTTTGCCATCGGCATCAAAGAGCGTGACCAGTGGGTGGCCTGCATGGACCAGGCCATGGGCGAGACGGGTGTTCCCGATGCGTTGCGGGCGCGCCTGCGCGAAAGCTTCATGGGCACCGCCGACTGGATGCGCAACAAAGGCGTTTGAGGTTGCCAAACCAACACTATTAATTTAATAGCTATTGGCGCTTGCCCATAAAGGGTTTTAGCCGTATTTCATGCAAATTTTGCAAAGATGGTGCTGTGGTGCTGTGGCGCTGTGGTGCTGTAGCGCTTGCGCACAGTGAACGTCGGCGCTCAGACCCCGGTCGGACAAGCCATCTTCGGCCGTTAAGATGCTCTCATTCAATCAAATGGGAGGTGGGATATGTCGGCAACTGCATGGATTGTTCTGGCGTTGGTCGCCGTGGTGGTGATTTGGGCCATCGCCGTTTACAACCGTTTGGTGCAACTGCGCAACCGCATTGCCAACGCCTTTGGCCAGATTGATGTGCAGCTCAAGCGCCGCTACGACCTGGTGCCCAACCTGGTGGAAGTGGCGCGCGGCTACCTGGCCCACGAAGCGGCCACGCTGGAGGCGGTGATCAAGGCGCGCGGCCAGGCGCAAGGTGCGGCGGCCGCAGCGCGGGCGGCGCCCACCAGTGCCGGCGCCATGGGGGCGCTGGCGGTGGCCGAGCAGGCCCTGGGTGGCAGCCTGGGGCGCCTGATGATGGTGGCCGAAAGCTACCCCGAGCTCAAGGCAGACGCGACCATGCAGTCGCTCAGCGAGGAGCTCACCAGCACCGAAAACCGCCTGGGTTTTGCCCGCCAGGCCTACAACGACCAGGTGCTCGACTTCAACGACCAGGCCGCGCAGTTTCCGGCCATCGTGGTGGCCCGATTGCTGGGGTTTCCCACGGCCCCCATGCTCGAATCCACGCGCAGCGACGAAGAGCGGGCCGCGCCCAAGGTGCAGTTCTGACCAGCTGCCCGCATAAGTCATCCCCATGAAATTTTGGGACCACCAGCACAGCGCCCGCAGCGAAACGCGGCGGCTGCTGCTCGCCTTTGCACTGGCCGTGGCCGTGCTGGTGGCGGCCGTGCATGGGGCGCTGGTGGTGGCCTGGCTGCTGATGGTGGCGGTGCTGCCGGTGCATTTGCCGTTTCCGGCCGGTTTTCTGGCCGTGAACGTGGGGGTGTCGCTGATGCTGGTGCTGGGCGGTTGGTGGGTCGAAACCTCCAACCTGCGTGCGGGTGGCGTCAAGCTGGCCCAGCGCATTGGCGCGCGCGAGGCCCGGCCGTCCGTGTCGCATGCCGAGCAACGCCTGTGCAACATCGTTCAAGAGCTGAGCATCGCCGCCCACATGCCGCAGCCGCAGGTCATGGTGGTGCCGCGCACCGATGCCATCAACGCCTTCGCCGCCGGGTGGGACGCGAGCGATGCCGTGGTGGCGGTCACCCAGGGCGCGCTCGACCACCTCAAGCGCGAAGAACTGCAGGGCATGGTGGCCCACGAACTGAGCCATCTGCACGAGGGCGACACGCGCCTGAAGATGCGGCTGGCGGGCATGGTGTTTGGGCTGGAGCTGGTCTACAACTTTGGCGACGAAGTGCGCGAACGCCGTGGCCTGGCATGGCTGTTTGGCTCGGCCATCATGCTGGCGGGTTTTGCCGGCTGGCTGGCGGGCCGCATGCTCAAGGCCGCTGTGTCGCGGCAGCGCGAATACCTGGCCGATGCCCGCGCCGTGCAATGGACGCGCAGCCGCGACGGCCTGGGCGGTGTGCTGCGCAAGGTGATGGCGCAGCGCCGTGACACCCCCGCAGGCTACGAACGCGCCACCCACCAGGGCCTGGCACACCCCGCCGTGCAGCACATGCTGCTGGTGGACCTGCCGGGCGCGGGCGCCATGGAGCGCTGGCTCGACTCGCACCCCACGCTGGCAGAGCGTGTGCAGCGCATCTATGGCCGCAGCATGCAGCCGCTTGCGCTCACCCCCGTTGAAGAGCCGCCCGAGGC